>Ga0316605_10000474_pt1 | contig 28238 bp, 22 predicted proteins | sample OWC_soil_day20_n_FD_207666 | JGI IMG/M metagenome (GOLD analysis project Ga0316605, IMG submission 207666) | Wetland soil microbial communities from Old Woman Creek delta, Ohio, United States - OWC_soil_day20_noCT | ecosystem: Environmental > Terrestrial > Soil > Wetlands | place: USA: Ohio...
CCTCTTACCATTCCGAACAGAGAAGTTAAGCCCTACCGCGCTGATGATACTGGACTAACCCGTCTGGGAAAGTAAGTCGCCGCCAAGACTTTGTAAGCCCTGATACTTATTGTGTCAGGGCTTTTTTTTGTTTAATTATATCTGTGAATAGATAATGGTGGAAATTAGGTAAGGTAAACTTATGTATTGAATAATAATTATTCGTCTGTTAGTATACTCTTTTATGTATGATTGGACCTAGTAATAGGCTTAATTTATAAGGTATACTCCTCCATATTTTGAAGAACCATTTATTATTTCTTAATTGTTTAACTTTAGTAGTATAACTCCAGACGAGTTTTATTTCCTTTACCTTCCAATGTTTTTTGAAATAATATACTTTGCTATATATTGTACTCCTTCCAAATGAGTATATTTTTGCATTATTTTGTTTTGAATACTCTATCATCCTATTGTGAAGAGCATAAGATGTGTAAAGATAATTATATTTCGAATCTGTTGCAAAGTATTCATTTTCAAAGTAATCTTCTGTGATTTTATTTAAACTTGCTGCACCTATTGGTTTTGAATTAAAATATGCAACGAAGATAAAATAGTTTTTTGTATCAATTCTTCTTAGAATATCTTTTTTTGAAATTGCTGGGACTCCAATCTTATGCATTCTTCTAGAATAAACAAAGTAGAAATCATTAATATATTTTTGATATTCTTTTTTGTTTATACTTGATGTGTTGTCGTAAACAAATATCCCATTTTTCTTTGCCTTTTCTATCTTTCTCCTAATATTTGAAGGAATAATATAGTCTTTGTCCAATAAATCCATTTCAAAATTTACTTTCTCATTGTAAGTATATTTTGAATGAGGGATAATGTCTCTAATCTCAACATTTTGACTTGTTACTTTATCAAATGATTTTGGATTATGTTCAATAGCTCCCTGTGATAGATATGGGAGAGAAATATATTTATTATTTACCTTGCAGCAAAGAAGGGCCACATTATTCCAATTATATAGAAAAGGGACACGATAAATCTTTTTACCGTATCCCTTTTCGAAGTATTTTATAAAATCCTCAGCGTTTCTTAATTCATGCATAAGATTTCAATAATCTATAACTTATAGTTTAAACGGATGTTTCGCAAGAGGAAGTTTACAAAGAGGGTGATAATCACCAACTAAACCAATAGGAGAAGAGTTTCTAATATCATGAACAATTTGAATACATTGTCTAGCATCTTCAAGTCCAAAACCATTGCCAGCTAAAATATTCTTATAACTTTCTGTATGAAGTTCTGTGAAACCTTCACTAAACTCAATCTCAGTACCTTCCATTTCTATTTTTCTATATGTTCTTTTACCCGCCTCAAGAGCTTCTTTTGGAAGAGTATTAGCATTAATGCTCATAAAATAACGAACTCTAGCTTTTTCGAAACGAAGAAAACCAGCAGCTCTATCATGTTCATAAACATGAACGATATTTTCTTGAATAGGACCGAAAATCCACGAAAGCATATCATAGAAATGCACTCCGATATTTGTTGCAACACCACCAGATTTTTCAGCAAAACCCTTCCATGATGTATAATACCAAGTACCTCTTGAAGTTATATAGGTTAAATCAACATCATATACCTTATCCTTTGGACCATTCTCAATTTGTTTTTTCCAATCAATAATAGCCTTATGTAAACGTAGTTGAAGAATATTATAAACCTTTCTTCCAGTTTGTTTTTGCATATCTTCCAAAGAATCAATATTCCAAGGATTTAATACAAGAGGTTTTTCACAGATAACATCTGCATCTGCACGAAGCCCAAAGCGAATATGAGAATCGTGAAGATAGTTTGGAGTACAAACAGAAACAAAGTCTAACTTCTTGTCAGTATGTTTAATTTTTTCAACATAGCGATCAAAACGTTCAAATTCTGTGTAAAAGGAGCTGTTAGGGAAATAAGAATCCATAATTCCAACAGTGTCCGATTTATCTAAGGCAACAACCAAGTTATTTCCAGTATCCTTTATAGCTTTCAGATGTCGAGGTGCAATATAACCTGCAACACCAATTATTCCAAAGTTTTTCATTTTATTCTTGTAACTTTTGAGTTTTCTAATAAATATTCTTGTCCAGACTCAGGGCAGATAGCAATTCCTTCTTCGTTGAATTTTAATTTATGACCATATTCACTCATCCATCCAGTTTGTCTAGCAGGATTTCCAACAACAAGAGCATAGTCAGGAATTGTTTTCGTAACAACAGAACCTGCACCAATAAATGCGTATTTACCAATATTATGACCACAAACAATTGTAGCATTAGCTCCAATAGAAGCTCCTTCGCCAACAATAGTCTTGGCATATTCGTCCTTACGATTAACTGCCGAACGAGGATTTATAACATTTGTAAAGACACATGAGGGTCCCAAGAAAACATCATCTTTGCAGGTTACACCAGTATAAATAGACACATTGTTTTGAACCTTAACGTTTCTACCAAGAATAACCTCAGGGGAAATAACCACATTTTGACCAATATTACATCTCTCACCAAGAACGGCACCTATCATAATATGAGAGAAATGCCATATTTTTGTCCCAACTCCAATAGAGCAGCCTTCATCTATAACTGCTGATGGATGTGCAAAATAATCCATATTTCGTATTTTAAATAAACAAATTTAGTTAGTTGCTTGAATTGCAAAGATAAAAATTATTCTAATTACTTTTTAAGTAGTTGAAAATAATGCTTAACTTTGCCGGATATTTTTGAGAAATAACGTTGAAAGTGAGAAAAAGGATATTAATATTTCATACAATAGTTTACATTTTTTGTTTTTTGTTTGTTTCCACTATCGATGCAAATCCTCAGAGCAAGAATGCAAATAAAAGACCAAAGATTACATTTGAGCAGACTTACTTTGATTATGGCACAATAATTGAAGGAGAAAGTGGAGTAGCAGTATTTAATATTAAAAATGAAGGTAATTTGCCGTTGATAATAAATAATATTACTGCATCATGTGGTTGCATTGTCCCTGCGTGGTCTAAGGAACAAGTTTTGCCAGGGCAGAAATCACAGATAAAGGTAATATATAACACAAATATAATAGGTGAGATCAAAAGGAGTGTAACAGTAACTACTAATGATCCAAACCAAACAAGAATAGTATTAATACTAACAGGAAAAGTAATAGAAAAAATAATTAATTAATAAATTTAATATCTAAAAGCAATGAAAAATTTAATTTTATCATTATTCCTAATTTTAGGAGCAAGTTTTGGAATTCAAGCACAACAACCTCAAGCAAAGTCAGCAGGGACTCAAGCAGAGATTAAATTTGACAAAGAAGTACACGACTATGGTACTGTCGTAAAAAATGGCAATGGAGAAACGACTTTCTCATATAAGAATGTAGGAAAAACTCCATTAATTCTTTCAAATGTTCGTTCATCTTGTGGATGTACAGTTCCAGCATGGTCAAAAGAACCAATAATGCCAGGACAATCAGGAAGTATTACAGTAAAATACAATACTGGAAACGTAGGACCAATCAACAAGACAATTACAGTAGAATCTAATGCTACAAACAATAGGATTGTTTTAAAAATTACTGGCAATGTAGTTGCTGGCTAATATATTTATCTAATATCAAATCATTAATCTATGCCAAAAATTTCGCAAAAAGGAACAATGTTGCCAGCATCGGCAATTAGAAAGCTTGTTCCATATGCTGACGCAGCAAAACAAAGAGGGATTAAAATACATCACTTAAACATAGGTCAACCTGACATCCTTACACCAAAAGGAGCAATTGATGCTATGAAGAATGCAGACATGAGTGTAGTAGAATATACAAACTCTGCAGGGAATCTATCTTACAGAAAAAAGCTAGCAGGATATTATCATAAACATAATATCAATGTAACAGAAGATGATATAATCATCACAAACGGAGGCTCGGAAGCACTTCAATTTGCATTCTCAGTTTGCTTAAACCAAGGAGAAGAAATACTAATCCCTGAACCATACTACACAAACTATAACTCATTTGCAATCCAATCAAATGTAGAAATAAAAACAATTCATTCTAGCATCGAAGATGGATTTGCTTTGCCAAAAATTGAAGAATTTGAAAAGGCAATAACTCCAAAAACTCGTGCCATAATGGTTTGTAACCCTAACAACCCAACAGGATACCTTTATTCAAAAGAGGAGTTGGAAGTATTAGCTACACTTGCAAAGAAATATGATCTATATCTATTTGCAGATGAAGTTTACAGAGAGTTTTGCTACGATGGCAAGAAACACTTCTCAGTAATGCAATTAGAAGGAATAGAGCAAAACGTTGTTTTGATCGATTCAGTATCTAAACGCTATAGCGCATGCGGAGCAAGGGTAGGAGCAATGGTTTCAAAGAATAAAGATGTAATGGGAGCAGCAATGAGAATGGCACAAGCAAGACTATGTCCACCATACTTTGGGCAAATCTTTGCAGAAGCAGCAGTTGATACTCCGGATTCTTACTTTACAGAAGTAGCAGCAGAATATAATAAACGTAGAGAATTCTTAGTTGACGCAATCAACAAGATAGACGGATGTTTCTGCCCAAAACCAACAGGAGCATTCTACACAATGATTCAATTACCAATAGATGATAGTGATAAATTCTGCCAATGGTTATTAGAAGAATTCGAGTATAATAAGGAAACAGTGATGTTAGCACCAGCAACAGGATTCTATTCTAAACCAGAAAAAGGACTTAAACAAGCACGTATAACCTATTGCTTAAAGATAGAAGACCTTCAATCGGCAGCGAAATGTCTTGAAGAAGCATTAAAAGTATACCCAGGAAGAACAAACTAAAAGTTCGTTCAATCATTGAGGTAAACAAAACAAATAAACAAAAGGGCAAGTGAAAACTTGCCCTTTTTTCGTTTACATACAACTGACTATCTAAGTCAAAAACAATATAAAATCAAGTCAGATTATTATTATATTTTCTATATTTACTCAAACATACGGTTTTTTCCGTATTTTTGCGTGTAAATAAAAAATTTATGAAGAAATATTTAGAACAGCTTCACTCAAAAAGAGTTTTTCATTTTGAAGATATTAGTAATATGACTGAAAATGCTAATACGGCAAAAGATTTGCTCTTAAATTATAAAAGGAAGAATTTAATCGTAAAGATTCGAAGGGATTTGTACAGTGTAACCGAGTTATCTTCAAAGGCTACTATTGCAAATAAATTTGAGATAGGGAGTAATATATCTCTATCTTCTTATATTTCTTATCATTCAGCATTCGAATATCATGGCATAGCGAACCAAGTATTTTATGATTTATATATTTCGAGTGAAACTCGTTTTAATGATTTTGATTTTGAAGGGATACATTATTCTTACTGCAATTCAATAATAGACATGGGTATTGAAACGAATTCTGTTAATTCTCTTATTAGAGTTACTAATTTGGAACGGACAGTTATTGATTGTATAGATAGGATTGATCGTGCTGGCGGATTGGAGGAATTGATTCAATGTCTTGCAATGCTTAGGTTCTTGGATGAAGATAAGTTAATTGAATATCTATCAAAATACAATAAAATATTCCTATATAAAAAAGTTGGGTTTGTATTAGATGTATTTAAAGAAGAATTGAAATTGAGTAATAATTTTATTGACCTATGTCATAAAAAAGGGCATGCTCATGTTAAGTATTTAACAGATAATTCTGAATCTGATACATTTAATAAGTATTGGAATATATATGCTCCGAAGGATATTTTGTCTTACTTAGAACAGGGTAATAATGAGTTCGTATAATAAGATAGACTTAGATAATATAGCAAAGAAAAATGGTTTTATTAGAGATAATCTAGAAAAGGTTTTTCGACTTGTCGATATTTTAGGATATATAAATACTAATCCTCTACTATTGGGTAGTTTAGCATTAAAAGGAGGTACAGCAATAAACTTGATAGTCTTTGAACTTCCAAGATTATCTGTGGATATTGATTTAGATTTTATCATAGAATGTTCGAAAGAAGAAATGCAGAACAAAAGGGAAAGTATAAACAAAGAAATATTGTATTATATGTATTCCCAAGGTTATGAATTAAGTAAAAACACAAAGAATCCTCATTCACTAGATTCATGGGCATTTAATTATATTAATTCAGGTGGGAATAGAGATAATATTAAAATCGAAATTAATTATTCTATGAGAAACCATATATATCCTCTTGAAATGTCATTGATAAAAGTAGATTTTCTTTCATCAATAAATATAAAGGCATTATCTCCTTTAGAATTATTTGGAAGTAAGATAAAGGCTTTAATAGAGAGGACAGCTGCACGTGATTTATATGATGTACACAATATGATCAAATATAATCTATTTTCAAATATAGAAATTGAATCTTTGCGTAAGGTAGTTGTTTTTTATTTAGCTGTAGGAGGGAGAAAGAAACCTATAACTAATTATAATTTCGAAGCAATAGATAATCTAAAGTATAAGGATATTAGAGCTAACCTTATACCAGTTCTGCGAAAAACGGAGAATTTCGATTTTGTAAATGCCAAAATAGAAGTAAAGGATTTTCTATTTGATTTAATAAAACTCAGTGAGAATGAGATTAAATTCATTGAGGATTTTAATCGACAAAAATATTCTCCAAAATTTCTCTTTGAAGACGATAAAATATTAGAGCGAATCGTTGAACATCCAATGGCAATTTGGAAAACTAGAAAAAAAGACAATTAATCCAATAAAAATCACTATCTTTGTAAAAGTAAGGGTAGACAATTCAATTGCCCCAAAAATCCCCCCAAAAAATTTAGATGCACATCTTAATAAATTATGGTAGGTACCCTAGCAGTGCTACGGTAGCTACCATAACACACCTAGGGTAGCTACCCTAGCAAGACTAAATCCTTATAAAAAAAGATAAAATCAAGGATTCCCCAGAAAATAATAAGGATTAAGGAGAAAGAATCAAAGTAAAAAATCTTACAATTGATATTAACGATATACAATATTTATCAGGAATGATAAGTTTTTAGTTTAGCACACTTAATTTTATAGCGTTTTAATCTAAATCACTTACAATGAATAAAATTATTATAGTAGTAATGCTATTTTTCTCTACAGCACTAAATGCACAAATAATAAAATTTGAAGAGCTTGGGAAATATTCAAGATTTGGAATTTTAGTTGGAGGAGCTTTATATGAAAAGGCAAAAATTAAACCAGAATTCGGAGATATAACATTTAAGAATATTCCTATACCGAGCTATAATTTTGGTTTTGAATATGATTTCTACCCAAAAAATAATTGGTCAATAATAACAGCTTTTAATTGGGCACTAGAACCAGCTTTTAATCTAGAGGCTCCTTGTTTTACAAAAGATTCCCTAAGCTCACATATGGAGAAAGAAAGGTCTATATATTATTTTGAAGATACGTTTTTCTCTTTTTCAATCCCAATATTTTTGGCTTTTAGAGAAAAAATGTCTAATCAAAGGTTTCTTGAGTTTAGAATGGGGATTAAATTAATGTATTTTTCGCATGGTCACTATGGTACAGTTGATATTGATGAACTATCCTCTGATGATAAATATAGTACGTTTCTATTAAGTACTAGAAATACAAATACATTAGCTAATATCTATGGTAGTTTTATATTTGGAGCAGGAGTAAATATTCTTACAAATTGGTCTTTGATAAAGATAAATATGTTTTGTAACATTAATTTTCAAAATCCAATTGAGGGCGAATATCTATTCTATAATCTTCCAATATCTAAAAGAAATTCAGGAAAGTATTACTTATCAGGAGACTATTTAGGATTAAACGTAGTATTCCATCTAAACAGAGATATATTTAAACGTAAATCTAAAAAAGGTTAAAGCAAAGAAGGCTGTCTTATTTTCAAAAGATAGCCTTCTTTCTTTTTTAGAAAAGTCCTATTATGTTTCCGTCGTCTTCTATGTCTATGTTTTCGGATGATGGGTTTTCTGTTAATATGTAAAGGAAATGGCTGTTTTCTTTACACGTTTTTTGGATATGTAAAGAAAATCGCAAAATCTTTACACGTTGTGAGGTTAAAGGGGGTATTGGCTTTAAGATTAATTATAATGTAAATATTTAATGAGAGTCTCATAACTTATTGATTTTGTCTTTATATTTGCAATAATTTTAATAAGGATTATTACAACGTTTATATTCAAGGTTGTATTTTCGAAAACAAAATGCTTTTTGTCGTGATATAAAAGTTGTTGAAAAAAATAAATATGAAATACAAGATACCTATATTACCTTTGGATTTTGATGTTGAGACTAAGGCTGTTCTTAAACAAACTATTGAGGCAAACCGTAGGTTAGCTGAATTGAAGGGTGTGGTTAAGTCTATGCCTAATGCGTCAATACTTATTAACACTTTAGCCTTACAAGAAGCAAAGGATAGTTCGGCTATTGAAAGTATTATTACTACTCATGATGAACTATATAAAGCAGAGCTATTTGTTCAACACCTTACCTCCCCTGCCGTAAAAGAAGTTCAAACCTATGCAGATGCTCTTAAGCAAGGTTTTAGTATGGTGAAAAATACGAATCTACTTACTAATAATGCAATTATTGAAATATATAGAAATATAAAACTTAATCAAGCAGGATTTAGAGCAACGCCAGGAACAATGCTTAAGAACGAGCGCACTCAGGAAATTGTATATCAACCACCTCAAACTATAGATGAGATTAATGGCTATATGAATAATCTTGAGTTATTCATTAATGATAGTTCAATTAGTGATCTTGACCCAGTCATAAAAATGGCTATTATTCATCATCAATTCGAAAGTATTCACCCTTTCTCTGATGGAAACGGGCGTACTGGTCGTATTATTAATATTTTATTTCTTGTTCAGCAAGAACTTTTAGATTTGCCTGTACTGTATCTTAGTAGATTTATTATTAAAAATAAGGGGGAGTATTATAGATTATTGCAGGAAGTTAGAGATAATAATGATTGGGAAGATTGGTTGCTTTTTATGCTTAAAGGTGTTGAAGAAACCGCTATTGAAACAATAAAGGTAGTTGAAGGAATTAAAACATTGATGCAGGAGTATAAATTTATTTTGCGTGAAAGGCTAGGGAAAATTTATTCTCAGGATTTACTTAATAATTTATTTATGCATCCCTATACAAAGATAGAATTTGTAATGCAAGAACTTACTGTTAGTAGACCTACGGCAACATCACATCTTAATAAGTTGATAGAGATAGGTATTGTAGAGAAACTAAAATTAGGGAGAGAAAATTTCTACGTAAATACAAAATTATATGATTTGTTGGCAAATGCTTTTCATATTGAAAATACAACTATTGATTCAATTGATTCGAATGGTTAATATGTAAAGAAAATGGGGTTTTTCTTTACACGTTTTTGGGATATGTAAAGAAAATCGCAAAATCTTTACACGTTGGTATAAAGAAATAGGAGCAGACTTTTGGTTTGCTCCTATTCTTTTTGTTATTTCTTTTCTTTGTTATTTCTTTTCTTTTTAGAAAAGACCTATTATGTTTCCGTCGTCGTCTATGTCTATGTTTTCGGATGATGGGATTTCTGGTAGTCCTGGCATTAGCATGATTTCTCCTGAGATAGGTATTATAAATCCTGCTCCTGAGGATATTTCAACTTCTCTTACTTTGAAGGTAAAGTCTTTTGGCTTTCCTCTTAGATTTGGATCGTCGGAGATTGATTTTTGTGTCTTCGCCATACAGATTGGAAGACCAGCAAGACCAAGTTCATTTATCTTCTTAATGTCGGATGATGCCTTTGTTGAGAACTCTACTTTCTTTGCTCCGTATAGTTTTGTTGCAATCTTCTTTACCTTATCTTCGATTGTATCTTCCTTTTCGTAGATAAAATTAATCTCCTTCTTTACTTGAATATATCTTTCTACCTCTTGAGCAAGCTCAATTGCACCTTCGCCTCCCTTTGCCCAAACCTCACAAGTAAAGGCTTTCACTCCGTGATTTTCGCAGAAGTTTTTGATAAAGTCTATCTCTTGCTCCGAATCATTGGCAAACTTATTAATTGCAACAATTGGATTTATTCCAAATAGCTTGATGTTCTCAATATGTTTTTCAAGGTTCTCGATTCCACACTTTAAGGCATCAAGGTTTTCAATGCCTGAATCCTTAACACTAACCCCTCCATGATAACGCAATGCTCTGACTGTTGCAACAAGAACAATAGCATTAGGTCTAAGACCAGACTCTCTGCACTTAATATCAATAAACTTTTCTGCACCAAGGTCAGCACCGAAACCTGCTTCAGTAACAACAATATCGGATAGGCTCATTCCCATCTTTGTACCAATAATTGTATTTGTTCCTTGGGCAATGTTTGCAAAAGGACCACCATGAATAATTGCAGGAGTTCCTTCGGTTGTTTGAACAAGGTTAGGTTTAATAGCCTCTTTTAGTAGGGCAGCCATAGCACCATTTGCCTTAAGGTCTCTTGCAAAAATAGGTTTCTTCTCGAAGGTATAACCAATAAATATATTACCAAGTCTTTCCTTTAAGTCTTTAATGCTTGAGCTCATGCAAAGAATGGCCATGATTTCTGAGGCAGCAGTAATCTTAAACCCACTCTCACGTGGAATCCCAGAGCTAATGCCTCCCAGTCCAATAACTATGTTTCTTAGAGAACGATCATTCATATCCATAACCCTAGACCAACGAACAGTTCTTGGATCAAGACAAAGGTTGTTCTTTTTGTTTTGAATATTATTGTCAATAATTGCAGAAAGAAGGTTATGTGCCTTTTCAATTGCAGCAAAGTCCCCTGTGAAATGAAGATTTATATCTTCCATTGGAACAACCTGAGCGTAACCTCCACCAGTTGCACCACCTTTAATACCAAAAACAGGACCTAAGGAAGGCTCTCTTAAAACAACTGTAGCTTTCTTCCCAATTCTGTTTAAGGCTTGAGCCAAGCCAATTGACACAGTAGTTTTTCCTTCTCCAGCAGGAGTAGGAGTAATGGCAGTAACTAATATTAATTTTGAAGCCTTTACTTTTTCTTCATTAATTAAATTTAGAGGGAGTTTTGCTTTGTACTTTCCGTAATATTCTATATTGTCTTTGCATACGTCAACTTTTGCTGCCATATCTCTTATGTGCAGCATGGTATACTCTCTTGCTATTTCTAAGTCTGTTTTCATATTCAAATGTTTTTGTGGTGCAAATTAACTCAAAATATATGTTATATTCAATAGATTTTATCTATTAGTTCATGCTTATTATTTCGTCAATTATTCTTAGGGCAGCCTTAACAGACTTAATAGGATTGATTGTTAAAGTCAGCTTATCCCCATTCTCCTTAAGCTGAGTATTATTAGGATAAGACTGTACATATGAAATGATATTACCAAAAATAGGACTTTGGAAAAAGTCTGAGCCTTGATTGGTAATAAATGTTCCTATTAGTTTTTCTCTCTTTAGGATTATTTTCTCAAGTCCAATTTTCTTAGCACCACGACGAAGTTTAACTGTCTCAATAAGCTCAAGTGTTTGTTTTGGCACTTCTCCAAAACGGTCTTCAAGTTGTTCTTTAAAAGTTTCTAGTTCCTTGTCGGTCTCTAAGCTATCAAGTTCTTTATATAGATTTAATCTCTCTCCAATATTTGTAATATAATAATCAGGGATAAGAATTTCAAGGTCTGTCTCAATTGTGCAATCTTGCACAAAGCTATCTCTTTGACTAAGCTCGTCTTGATAAAGCTCTCTAAAATCTGTTTGTTTAAGTTCTTCTATTGCTTCGTTAAGAATCTTATGATACATATCGTATCCTATTTCGGAAATAAAACCACTCTGCTCAGCACCAAGAATATTCCCGGCACCTCTAATATCTAAATCTCTCATAGCTATACTAAATCCAGAACCTATTGCAGAGAATTCTTCTATTGCTTTTAATCTCTTTCTAGCCTCTTCAGTCAGAATAAGCATTGAGGGAGTGAGTAGATAACAAAAAGCCTTTTTATTATTTCTTCCAACCCTTCCTCTTAGCTGATGAAGGTCTGAGAGCCCATAGTTTTGAGCATCATTTATAATAATTGTATTAGCATTAGGAATATCTAATCCATTTTCAACTATTGTTGTAGCAACAAGAACATCAGCCTCACCGTCAATAAAAGACATCATTACTTCTTCTAATTTGTCGCCAGTCATTTGACCATGCCCAATCGATACTTTAGCATCTGGGACAAGTCTTTGAACCATTCCTGCCACCTCAATAATATTCTGTACTCGATTATGTACGAAAAAAACCTGTCCTCCTCTTGAAATCTCGAAAAGGATAGCGTCTCGAATTATCTCCTCATTATATTCTTGTATTTCTGTGTGAACTGATTGGCGATTAGGAGGAGGAGTATTAATAACCGATAAATCTCTCGCACCCATAAGAGAAAATTGAAGAGTTCTTGGTATTGGAGTAGCAGTTAGAGTAAGGGTATCTACATTTACTTTTATTTGTTTTAACTTCTCTTTGATTCCCACCCCAAATTTATGTTCTTCATCAATAATAAGCAGACCAAGGTCTTTAAATCCCATATCTTTGCTGACAATTGCATGAGTACCTATTAATATATCTATCTTGCCTTCTTTTAACTCCTTAGAAATTTGATTCTTTTGTTTGGTAGAACGAAACCTATTGATATATTCTACTCTGCAAGGCATGTCGCCTAATCTATCTGAAAATGATTTATAATGTTGAAAGGCAAGAATTGTTGTTGGAACAAGAACAGCAACCTGCTTGCTATCGGCAACAGCTTTAAATGCAGCACGAATAGCAATCTCTGTCTTCCCAAATCCAACATCCCCACATACTAATCTATCCATAGGTATCCTACTCTCCATATCTCGCTTAACATCTCTTGTAGCCTTATATTGGTCTGGAGTATCTTCGTAGATAAATGATGCCTCAAGTTCATTTTGCAGGTAGGAATCGGCAGAATATGCAAAGCCTATACTTGATTTTCTTTTTGCATAAAGTGCAATTAGGTCTTTTGCAATATCTTTGACCTTTTGTTTTGTCTTATTCTTAAGTGTTTGCCATGTGTTTGAACCAAGACGATGAACAGAAGGGGTTGCTCCATCTTTGCCAACATAGCGAGATATTTTATGAAGGGAATGGATGCTTACATAGAGAATATCATTATCCTTGTATACAAGACGAATCGCCTCTTGTAGCTTTCCGTTATTTTCTAATTTTTCTAGTCCAGCAAACTTACCTACTCCATAATCAATATGGGTTATATAGTCTCCTGGCTTTAATTGCATAAGGTCTTTGAGGGTTAGAGCTTCCCTGTTTTGTTTCTGATCTCTAACTTTATATCTATGATAACGTTCGAAAAGTTCGTGGTCTGTATAACATGCTATCTTAAGTTCATTATCGATAAAACCAGCAGAAATAGATTTTTTGAGATAATGGATATTTATTTGATGCTCTGAGGTTGAGAATTCTTTAATAATCTTTTCAATTCTTTCAATCTGCTTTGGATTTTCAACACAAAAATAATTAATAAATGAGTTGTCGCTCTGAGATTGTAAGTTCTCAATAAGTAGAGAAAAGTTCTTATTAAAGGAAGGTTGAGGAATAGTGTCAAACTTAATAATATTATCTCTTGATATTGTGGCTTGTGAACCTAATTCAATAATTGAAAGTTCAAGTAGACTTCGCCTTATATCGTTTGAATTATTAAATAATTCTTCTGGTTTAATATGTAAGGAAGGATTCTCTAGTTCTAAATATAGTCTTTGTGCAAATTCAAATTCTTTATCTACTTTTTCTAAACAATATTGAAGGTTCTTAGTCCACACAATTGTATTTTGACCGAAATATTCTATCAAAAAAACTCTGTTTTCAATAGAGATATTATCATTCTGAATATTTGGGACAATTGTAATACTACTTCTTTCTTCGATTGTTAATTGAGAGACAATATCGAATGTCCTTAAGCTCTCAATATCATCACCGAAAAATTCTATTCTATAAGGATTCTCATCCGCAAAGGAAAATACATCGACAATACCTCCACGAACAGCATACTCACCAGGTGAAACCACAAAGTCTACTCTCTCAAATTCATATTCATCAAGAACATCTATAACAAAATCGACACTTAAGGAATCATTTAAATTTATCCTCAAGGTATTCTTTGTGAGAGAAGATTTAGAGATAACCTTTTCAGAAAGAGCGTCTGGATAGGTTATTATTATTGTTTGTGTATTATTATTTAACCTATTTAAAACCTCTGCTCTAAGAAGTACATTTGCATTTTGGACTTCCTCAACTTGGTATGGCTGTTTGTATGCAGAAGGGAAGAACAAGACATTTTTTCTTGAATAGTCAAGGTCTTGTTCATCAAAAATTTGTTCTAAATCGTTGCATAAAAATGCAGCAGATTCTTTGTCTGGAAGTATAAAAAGATGGGTAAACTCTTTAGACTTTTCGATAATTGAGCTAGAGTATATTGCGACAGAACTACCTACTAAGCCAAGAATATTTAGTCTTGAATTGTGCTTTGTAATTCTTTTAACAATTTCAATACTTTTCTCACTATTTCCAAAAAGACTAATTAGTTTATTCATAATTTTTGGACCAAAGCCCTTACATATATAGCTTCATGTATTTTCCCATCTCCTCTTGTACTTTCTTTGCCTCAAGCCCTGCAATTTTTGCAAAGTTTTCAGTATTATCGGCAAAGATAATTGCACGAGATGAATTCACTAAAAGACCACAGTCTTTAGTCATTCCATATTTTGATACCTCCTCGAGGCTTCCTCCTTGAGCTCCAACTCCTGGAACCAAAAGGAAACTCTCTGGAGCTAATTCTCTAATTCTTGTGAACATAGTTGCCTGTGTTGCTCCACAAACAAACATTAGATTGTTTATTGTTCCCCATTCTTGAGCTTTAGTTAAGACCTTTTCAAATAATGGTTGGTTGTTTTTATCTTGAGTAAATTGAAAATCGTTTGCACCCTTATTAGAAGTTAGTGCCAAAAGTATAACCCATTTATCGTCATATATAGTAAATGGCTTTACTGAATCTTCTCCCATATAAGGAGCTATTGTCATTGAATCGAAATTGAAATCTCCATTTGAATCCAAGAATGCTTTTGAATATTGTTCTGAAGTATTGCCAATATCTCCTCTTTTTGCATCTGCTATTGTGAAGCACTCGTCTTTGAATTGTGATAAGTATTCCATGGTTTTCTTTAATGACAATAGACCTTTTATTCCATTGCTTTCATAGAATGCAAGATTAGGTTTATATGCAACTGTATAAGGAAGGGTTGCATCAATAATTGCCTTGTTAAATTCAAATACTGGGTCTTCATCATTCATTAGATGAGAAGGTATTTTTGTTATATCTGAATCTAGTCCAACGCAAAGAAATGATTTTTTTCTCTTTATTAGCTCTATAAGTTCTTGTCTATTCATTGATGTATATTATTGAATTATTATTTACTTATTATATTTACGAAATTCTCGAAAAGTTTATGCCTAACTTCTTCCATATCAATTTCTCTTCCTAGTTCCTTAGACATTGAAGTAACCCCCTTATCAACAAATCCACAAGGGTTAATATATTGAAAATATTTTAGATCAGTATTTACATTCAATGCAAAACCATGCATAGTAACATGTCTTGATGCCTTAACTCCGATTGCGCAAATCTTTCTTGCCTTTGGAGTATTAGTATCTATCCAAACTCCTGTTGCTCCATCTAATCTTTCACTCTCAATTCCATATTCTTTCATTGTTATAATAATCATTTCTTCTATGGTAGAAATATAACCTTTTAATGAAAGACCAAGAGATTCAATATCTAAAATTGGGTAACCGACAATTTGTCCAAAACCATGATAAGTAATATCACCTCCTCTATTGATATGATAATATGTAGCGTTTATCTTTTTAAGAAAATCATCGTTAATCAGTAGATTATTCCTCTCTCCATGTTTCCCTAGGGTGTAAACGTGAGGGTGCTCACAAAAGATGAAATCTTGTTCAATATTTTTTTCTGAATTAATCTTTGCAGCTACTTTCTTCTCGAATATATGTTCCTGTTTATCCCAAGCTTCTTTATAATCAATTAATCCCCAATCAATGTAATTCATTTCTATATAACTATATGTATTTATTGCGTGCAAAATTACTAAATGTTTTCCATTATTTTTCTGTAAACTATGTTTAAGTGGAGAAAATTTGGTAATTTTACACGGAAATTTAAGTGTCAAAAATAAAATAAGTTACTATGAGTCAGTTTCAACATAAATTAGAGAATGCAATTGAGGAGATAAATAAGATTTCTCAAAGGATAATTTCAAATGATGAGATTTCTGAGATTGAATTAGATATATTACTAGATAAGTTAAGAGATACATATTCTTTTATTCTTTCTCGCCCAATAGATAAGGAGGAAGAAGAGGCCGTAATTGAAGAGGAAATGGTTGTTGTTGAACAAAAAATAGAAGAAGAACAAATTGAGGAAGAGATTATTAAGGAAGAGTTATTGGCTGAGGAAGAAGAAGAAATTATTGAGGAAAAGATTGAAGAAGTTAAAGTAGTAGATACACCATCTGTATTAAGGTATTTAAATGAGAGTATGCCAATTAATACACAAATTAAGATAGAAAAGAAGGAGATTGAGCCTGTTATTGAAGAAATTCAGAAGGAAGAATTAATTGTTGAAGAACAAATTGAAATAAAAGAAGAGGCTAAGGTAGGTAATTCGAACTACGATCTTTTTGCTGAAAAATCTCAATCTACTTTAGCAGAAAAATATCAAAAATCAAACAATTCTCTTGAAAACATTACTCAAACCCCAAATACTATAGATATTAATCAGAGGTTTAAACAAAATAATGCAGACCTAAGAACTGCAATTGGTGTTAATGAAAAATTTATGTTCATTAATGATTTATTTTCTGGGAATTTAAGAGAATATACAGAGTTTATTCAAAGGCTTAACGAGTCTGGATCATTAGAAAATGCAAAAAAGATAATACAAGAGGCAAAAGAAAGAAGAAAATGGGTTGCAAGCTCATTATCTTTCACAACATTGGAAAATGTGATTTCAAGGAGCTTTCGTTAATAAATTATTTAGCATGGGAATATCTTCGAATTATTATACTGAGGTTGCTTGTCATCAGCGCAACCATTTAGGTGAGCGAATTTGCGGTGATGTTTTCCTTTCAGAGAGGCTAAAAGAGGAAGGCAGAGTAGTGTCTGTTTTAGCTGACGGAATGGGACACGGAGTTAAAGCAAATGTTCTTGGAACCCTTACGGCTTCAATGTCTTTAAGTTTTGCAAAAGAACATAAGGATGCAAGGACTATAGGCAATATTATTATGAAGACATTGCCAATTTGTAGTGAGAGAAAGACAAGTTATGCAACTTTTACTATAGTGGATGTTGATAATGGAGAGGTAAATATCTTAGAATATGATAATCCACTCTGTTTAATAATGCGAGGAACTAATGTCTTTGAACCTAGATGGGAATACATTCAATTGGATAGCATTGATGAGATGGGAAGAGGACAGGAAATAATGGCATGCACATTTCAACCAGAAAAAGAAGATAGAATTATTTTTATTTCTGACGGAGTTACTCAATCGGGTTTAGGGACAGGAAATTTACTTCTTGGTTGGGGGAGAGATAATTATGTTGAATTTGTAAAAGAAAGTATTAATAATGAGAAACATATTTCGGCATCAAAACTAGCTCAAAGAATTGTAAACAAAGCATATTCGAATGATAATTATAAATCGAAAGACGATACTTCTTGTGCAGTTATCTATTTCAGAGATCCAAGAAGAATGATTATTGCAACAGGGCCCCCTTTTCATCCAGAAAGAGATAATGAATATGCACGTAAATTAATAGATTTCCGTGGTCCAAAGGTGATTTGCGGGGCAACAACAGCAGACATTATATCTAGAGAATTAAATATCACCATTGACGATTCTATATTGGCGACAGATCCAACATTACCTCAAATGTCAAAAATGGAAGGTGTTGATTTAGTTACTGAGGGGATATTGACCTTAAACAAGGTAATTACTATGCTTTCCAATAATACTATATCAACATTAAAATTAGGCAATGGACCTGCAGATTTAATTATTAAGCTATTATTAGAAAACGATGAAATCGTAATTATGGTGGGAACAATGATTAATCAAGCACACCATGATCCGACACTCCCAGTAGAAATTGAGATTAGAAGAACCACAATTAAAAGGCTTTCTGAACTATTGGAAAAGAAATTTATGAAAGAAGTAATTGTGGAATATATATAAAAGTTATATCTTTGTCAATTCAGATTATTAAGGGATTACTAAAAAAATATTTTAAATATGAATAGATTTGTTTATTTTGTGATAATGCTTTTTGTTTCAACGCTTGGCTTTTCACAAACATATATTAGAGATGCTGAGTTAGGGGATAAGGATGCTCAGTATCGTTTGGGAAGAATGTTTGAGAGAGCAGACAGAATGCCTAAAGATATTGCAAAAGCTTTATTTTGGTATGCAAAGGCAGCAGAGCAAGACCAGCCTTTGGCAATACAAGCATTGGCAGAGCTTTACTATTATGGAGTTGAGACAGAACGTAAGCCTCGACTGGCTTATTCCCTTTTTATTAGGAGTGCAAATTTTAAAAATGCAGAAGCATATTTCTGCTTAGGAGAGATGTACTATAATGGAATAGGTGTTGATCAAGATAAATCAAGTGCATTAACTTGGTATAAGAAATCGGCTGATGAGGGAGGCTTAGCAAAGGGACAATTCAAAGTTGGAAAGATTCTTTTTGAAGGAGATGGAGTAAAGCAAGACAAGGCAATGGGGATTAATTATATAAAACTTGCTTTTAAGAATGGCTTTCCAACAGCAAATGAATATTGGACAGAGCAGCAAATGTGGAAATTTGAAAAATAAAAATAAGAATTACTATGAATAGATTTATTATATCACTTTTATCATTATTAGTTTTTTCTCAAGTATCATTTTCTCAAAATACTTTACAGAAAGCAAAGACAGGAAACATTGAAGCCATGGTCATTCTAGCTCAAGAATATTATTCAGGAGTTGGCCAAATACAAAACTATGCAAATGCATTAACTTGGTTTGAAAGAGCTGCAAATAAAAATCATGTAGAGGCATGCTATCGCACAGCCCAAATGTATGAAAAAGGACAAAGCGTACCTAAAAACCAAAGAATAGCTTTTAATTATTATATAAAGGCAGCAGAAAAGGGACATTTTAAATCACAATTTATTGTTGCAGATTGGTTAGAAAGAGGAATAGGTATTGTAAAAAGTGATGGAAGGGCTTTTCTTTGGTATCGTGTATGTGCAGAAAGAGGGGAAACAATTCCATGTAGAAAAATGGGAGATTACTTCGCTTTTGGAAGAGTTGTAGCGCAAGATCATGCAATGGCAAAGTATTGGTATGAAAAATCAGTAGCAAATGGAGATATTGAATCTAAGTCAAACCTTGCATATTTATATGTAGCAGAAGAAGGTCTTGCTCCAAACTATTCAAAGGCAAAGGAACTGAATGCAGAACCATTAAAAAAACAAATTCCAATATCATATTATACAGAAGGAATGATATATCTTAATGATTCTGATGATAAGGCTAAAGCATTTGACTACCTATCAAGAGCAATGAACTTTGGAATAAAGGATGCAAACTACAAGGTTGCAATAATGAAATATTATGGTCAAGGAACATCTCAAAATATTTCTCAAGCAATTAATATAATGGAGGGTCTGCCTTCTCAATACGAAAATGAAGTTTCTTATTTAATAGCAAGTGCATATAGTACTGGCAATGGAGTAAATCAGGATTATAAAAAGGCATTGGATTATTACAAGAAATCTGCTAATTTAAATAATTCTGACGCATGTAAAGCAATAGCTAAAATATACGAAAAAGGAGAAGGTGTTAAGAAAAACCTTAAAGAAGCAAAGAAATGGAATAAAAAAGCAGAGGAAATTCTTAATCCAAAGCCTATTAAAAAGTCTAAGAAGAAAAAATAATATTTTATCACTATGGCAAGCCTTGACTTAGAAGCAAAGAGAAATGCTGACAATTGGTTGAATTCATCAATTGACCAATCTACAAAGAACATCATAAGAGATATGATGGAAAACAATATCGAGGAGTTTAATGAATCATTCTATCGCTCTTTAGAATTTGGAACAGGTGGATTAAGGGGGATAATGGGTGTTGGTACAAATAGAATGAATCAATATACGGTTGCAATGGCAACTCAAGGATTTGCTAATTACATTATTCAAAATAATCCTAGTAAGGAAATAAAGGTAGCTGTAAGTTTCGATAATAGAAATCGCAGCAATGAATTCGCACATATTGTTGCTAAGGTTTTTGCTGCAAATGGATTTAAGGTATATCTTTTCAAAGAGCTAAGACCAACTCCTGTTCTAAGTTTTGCAGTAAGAGAGTTTGGTTGCGATGCAGGAGTAATGTTAACAGCCTCACATAATCCTAAAGAATATAATGGCTATAAGGCCTATTGGAACGATGGAGGACAATTAGTTTCTCCTCATGATACTCTAGTTATTGATGAGGTTAATAAGATCATTGACTATGCTCAGGTAAAGATAGATGAAAAACAAGAAAATATTATTATTGTAGATAATAGTTTCGATAAGATTTATCTTGATAAGGTTTTAGAACTTACTCTTTCTCCAGAGGCAATAAAAAGGCATAAAGACATAAAAATAGTATATACTCCTTTGCATGGTACTGGATTAACTTTAGTCCCAAAAGCACTTGAGATGTATGGTTTTACAAATGTAAATATTGTAAAAGAACAAGCCATTCTTGATGGTAATTTCCCTACTTGTAAGAGTCCTAACCCTGAAGAAAAATCAGCCTTAGAGTTAGGAATAAAGCTTGCTAAGGAATTAGATGCAAGTATACTTCTAGCAACAGACCCTGATGCTGATAGAGTAGGTATTTCTGTTAAGGACTCAAAGGGAGAGTTTGTTCTATTAAACGGAAACCAAACAGCAACAGTTCTTACATATTATATTCTTAAGAAATGGAAAGAGCTAGGGAAGTTCAAAGGAAATGAGTTTATTATTAAAACAATTGTCACATCGGAGCTAATAAAGAATGTGGCAGAAAGTTTTGATGTTAAATCATATGATGTTCTTACAGGATTTAAGTTTATTGCGGATAAGATACTTGAGCTTGAAGGGAAAGAAAAATATATTTGTGGAGGAGAAGAAAGCTATGGCTTCTCAATAGGAGATTTTGTTAGGGATAAAGATGCCGTTTCGGCTTGTTGTCTTATTGCTGAGGTTTGTGCATGGGCAGCTGAGGAGGGGAAAACATTCTACGACATACTAATAGATATATATCTTGAATATGGTTTATTCAAAGAAGACTTACTATCTCTAACCATGAAGGGAAAATCAGGTGCTGAAGAAATTGCATCAATGATGACTAATTTCCGAAACAATCCACCAAAAGAATTAGTTGGATTGAAAGTAGTTGGAATTAAGGATTATAAAACTAAGAAGTCATTTGATTTAATTGAAAATAAAGTTGAAGATATAGATTTACCTTCATCAAATGTTCTTCAATTCTTTTTAGAAGATGGTTCAAAGGTAACAGTTAGACCTTCAGGCACAGAGCCAAAGATTAAGTTTTACTTCGGAGTATTTAATAAGCTTTCATCAAGAGAAGAGTTTGAATCATTATACAAAGAATCTGATCAAAAGATTCAATCAATTATTTCTGAGTTAGGATTAAAACAATAATCTAAAATCAAATTGCCATGACATTACAACAATTACAATATCTTATCTCTTTAGACAATAATAGACATTTTCTAAATGCAGCAGAAGAATGCGGAGTAACTCAACCAACCTTGAGTGCAATGATTCAGAAGTTAGAAGATGAACTTGATGTTAAACTTTTTGATAGGACTAAGCAGCCCCTTGTTACAACACCTATTGGAGCTGAAGTTGTTGCTCAGGCAAAGCTTGTGCTAAAAAGTGCTGAGCAGTTAAGAGAGATTATTAGTAATAAAAGAGAATCCTTAGAAGGGAAATTAAATTTGGCAGTTATTCCAACAATAGCACCATATTTATTACCTAAGTTTATTATTGAATTTAGAAAGAATTATCCAAATGTTGAACTATCAATAGAAGAGATGAAAACCTCTGATATTGTTTCTAATCTAAATCTATCAAAAATAGACATAGGAATATTGGCCACACCATTAAATAAACCCTCTCTTCTTGAAGTCCCTCTTTATTATGAGAAATTCTTAGCCTATATATCTCCAAAAGAAGATTTATACAAGCAAGAAGTTCTTTCGGCAAAGAACATGCCGCTTAAGAATCTTTGGGTATTGCATGAAGGACATTGCTTAAGAGACCAAGTATTTAATTTTTGCAACGAGAAAATTAATGAAAAACCCATATATGAGGCAGGAAGTATAGATACTCTAATAAAGATTATAGATCAAAATGGAGGTTATACAGTAATCCCAGAGCTTCATCTTCAGTTCTTAAACCCTGAACAAATAAAAAACACAAGACCAATCGAAAACCCTCAAGGAGTAAGAGAGGTCTCTGTAATAATCAGAAATGATTATATTCGTGAAAGATTGTTGAATGCTGTCGTAGATACAGTAAAGTCAATAATTCCAGAGGAAATGATAGACGACAGACTTAAGAAGTTCGCCGTTCGCCTCTAACCCATAATTTATCCCACTTATAAGAAACTCCCTGTTAAAATTAAGAAACTAAATTCTTGATTTTAATAGATAAAACCTTGTTTTACCACTCTAGAATCTTATTCTAGAGAAATGGAATCTTATTCTATTTTCCTAGAATAAGGTTCTATTTGAATAAAACAGCTATATCCTTGAAAATAAACTTCGTTTCTGTAAATTTATATCAGAGATAAATATAAAAAGACTTCGTTTCTTGACAGAAATACGAAGTCTTTTTCCAGAAAATCGAACTTTTCCCCAAATTGCATCAAATATTGACAATTCCATTCGAATTTTCCGTGTTTTATTATAGATAATTAACGAATCTTTTTCTCGTAACAACCAACCCTACTCAAATATTCAAGCCTTAAGCCTCAATCCCATTTATAACAATTAACACCAAAACCTGTATAATGTTATAAAAATACCCATATTTACCCATTTTAGTTAAAATCAATCCTTGTCCTCTACTCCCAATCCTTAGACCCAAGACGAATTGGTTACAAATTGTAACCAATTGAATAGAGCATATTGGATTATTGTCATTTACTTAGCAGGGCAAATATTATAATCAATTATTCATATAAACAAAAAAACCTTATTTTTGCCAAAAATTAAATTATGAATACAAAAGCAGATATATATAATATACCAAATTTATACAGTTGTGGAGTTGTAGCTCAATATAGTTTTCAATGTAAATTTGATGATTTATGTAGTGTGATTAATGACTTAAATCAATCTTCAGTGACGTTTGAAGGCTGTGATTTTACTTTTTCTAAGGTGTCAAATGATTTAAGTGGGGGTTACCTAAATAAAGGAATAATATTTGAAAATTGCATTTTTAAATCCGATTTATATATTTCAAATATTGAAACCGAAAATTATTTTAGATTTGAGAACTGCAATTTCGAAAATAATTCTTGTGAAATTAATAAGATCACAACATCTCAAACGAAGTGGTTGTATCTTAGTGGTATATCCAATATTAATGCGTTTACTGTTAAAAAAATAAAAAGTGAAACTATAAGTACATCTTGTATTGACTATGAACTTTGTTTACACGATTGTACTTTTTCTAATTTCATTATTTCTCAAATTGATAATCTAAAAATTTATATAAGTGGAACTACAATAAATAACAAATTATCAATTGAGAAGATTAGGAAAACATTATTTTTGCATTTAGATAATTTTGACAATGAACATACCATAAATGAAATAAAAATTAGCTCTGTAAAAGATATTTCACAATTTGATATATTCAACAATTATTACAATAGCAATTATATTATTAATTCAATTAATATTGAGGATTGTACATTTGGAACTGATTTTATTCTCAGATCTTTTAATGAAAGTCAAGAGATAAAAACTCTAAGTCTGATTTGTAGAGATACTTCGTTTGAGGAGAAAGTTTGGATAGAAGGAATCAATACTGATAAATTATCTTTTATCAACTGTAAGTTTTTAGAGACAACTAAAATATTTGACCTCAAAGGAGAATTAATGGGTGCCAATTTTTCTAATAGTACAATTGAAGGTCTGTTTCTTTTCAATGGATGGAATAGTAAAATTGATCTAAATAAAAAAGCTAAAATAAACTTTTCACACGTCTTTTTAAAGAGTTCTGGGTATATAATTTTGAGAAATTTTAATTTTTTCGAAGATCCAGAAAAAGAAGAAGAAACAGATGAAAAAAATAACGATGAAGGAGAAAGTAATGGTAATTTTAGCTTTAACTTTGCTAATATTTTAGGCAATGTAATATTTCAAAGTTCCAATATTAATTCTTTAATTGCAAATAAGGCTAATTTCTTAGGACACTTACTTATTCAAGATATTAGTTTAAACAAACTTAATTTAGAAAATTCATCAGGCAATATTACCTTTAATCCAAAAAAAGGATTTGTAGTCAATAAAAATACCATTGCAAACAGAGATACAGCTAGGATAATAAAAAAATGCAAGGAAAACGATGGAGATAAAATTAAATCATTGGATTACAAATCGCTTGAACATAGTTTATTCAGGGATGAGTTAAATGAAAAATTAAAAGAACAATCAAAAGATTCTGATAAAGAAAAAGGTGAAAGAAAACCCTTGGAAAGAGCTGAAGACACTATTATAAAATTGTTTAGTAATGTAATTAATAAGCTTAATCAAGATAGAATCTTACTTTTATTAAATACTTGTTCAAATAATAATGGAACTAGCTGGATAAAAGGAGTTATTTTTACTATAATAAGTTGCTTTGTATTTTTTAGTATTTATATTATGGCAAAAGATGGTATGGGAAATGTATTTATTTGGACAGATGAAAAATATATTGGAGATGCTCTAAGTTATTTTTGGCTATTTGGAGGTTTGGACATACTAAAAAACTCAAATAAGGATATTCTAATTTCTTGGTATGCATTAATTCCATATATACTTGGTAAGATATTTATTGGGTATGGAATATATCAAACAATATCGGCATTTAGAAAATTTGGGAAGTAATATTATATATTGGGTTTAAATTTAGTATTGGATAGTCAGCCTTTAAATATGATTGGTTCTATCTTCGAATAGACGTTGTGCTCTTGTTAGTGATTTTTTTTTAGAATACGATCAATTTTTATGCTCTAATCGATCTGTAAGGACATGACATGTAATGTCCGCAAAGCAACAATAAACAATTATTTTATAATGTGGAAATAAAAAAAGAACTGTCCGAAAAAATCGGACAGTTGAAAATGCTCGCCGAAGATGGTAAATTACGATTAACAGATATTATTTATTGAAATGTAATTATTGTTTTATCTTGTGGATATTTTTAGTCCTATGAATAATGTTCTTGGTTGCATTGGTCCGTAGATATATCCTGCATCACGATTAACTCCCTTGTCGAAGTCTTTTTGGTAGGCATTAAATATATTCTTTAAGCCTCCACTAACTTGAAGTGAAAGTGATTTTGAGATTTTGAAATCATAGCTTGAGGTGATATTTATATCGAAAAACTCTGGTGTGCTAACAAGACAATCCTTTGCAATGAAACCAGAATAATGAGGAACTAACATCTTGCCTGTATATGTTCCTGTCAATGAAATATTCAAAGGCTTAGATGGTTGAGCATTAAGAGTAATAAAACCATAGCTATCAGGAGTTCTCATCATTTTCTTTGTCCCTTCAACAGAAGGATCATGTGACCACAATTCTGCTTGCTTGTATTTGTTATTTTGTAGAGTATATCCAAATGATAATGAATACTGAGTCTTATATGCAATCTTAGCAGTAATACTTCCTCCAATAATACTTGCCCCTTTTGCATTATATCTTTCCTTAATCATTGCATTATCTGTTGAGTCAAATCCAATATCACGAAGAGCAAAAACATTCTTTAGGTCTGTGTAGAAGCCTTCAAAAAGAATATTTGTTTGGAAGTTTTCTGAGAGTTGATGATAAAAGTCGGTAGAAATACTAATGCTATTCGAAATCTCTTCCTTAAGCTTTGGAGCGAGTTTAAGTATAACAGCTTGCCCTCCAACTTGAAGAACATGTAAGTCCTCATCATATGCCTGAGGAGCTCTATATCCATTAGCAAAAGAAGCTCTTAATTGAAATTTATCGCTTGGCTTGTACATGAAATTAGCTCTTGGACTAAATATAGGTTTCTCAATAAGGTTATTCTTATCTAGTCTACCTCCCAACAATAAGCTAATATATTTTCCACTCCATTCCGATTGAAAGAATCCTCCAACTACGTTTGTCTCTTGATTAATATTCCTATTATAACCAACCATCACATCCTTTAGATGATTAGAATTATACTCAACCCCATATGTAAGAGTAGCAGGAGATACAATTAGTTTGTCGAGATGATTATTTACCTGTGTTCCTAAAAGGAAGGTTAAATCGTTACTCTTCCCAAAAGCATTTGGGTCTTGATGAGTGCCGAAATATGAATCTCTATCTACATATTGTGTTGAAGTATATGCCGAAATTTTATGTTTCCCGTCAAGGGTAATATAGTCGTAATTAATTCCTCCACTATGTATTTTGTGATCGGTCATCTCTGTAATATCTGCTTGGTGAACAGGAAGCTCAAATTTGTTTCCTCCTCTACGAGTTTCTTGTGTTGTATGATACTCTAATGATATTTTCTGAGTTGAACTAGGCTTATGAAATAGCTTTGTGCCAAAAGAAAAGGCATCCATTTTTCCAATTTCAGAAAATCCGTCCGAGTTATGATCATAAGGATTCTTCTTCCTAAAAGTTTGGTAGAATGATAATCCAGAAGTCTGATCGGAATTTACCAAGGCGCCGTTCATATTAAAGTTATTAGCAGTAGACTTCATCCCAATAGATTGAATCTCGTTAGATACAGAGAAAGAAGGTTTGTTGGCTTCTTTAGTAATTATATTTATTGTCCCTGCAATAGCATTCGAACCATATAATGCAGAGCCACCTCCTTTAACTATTTCTACTCTCTCAACCATATTGACTGGGATTTGTTCTAATCCATAAACACTACTTAATGCGGAAAGAACAGGACGAGAATCAATAAGCATTTGAGTGTATGGACCTTCTAAACCATTCAATCTTACTTGTGGCACTCCACAGTTCTGACAATTATATTCAACTCTAACTCCAGATTGATAACCTAGAGCCTGAGAAAGGTCTTGTGCATTACAATTTTCAAAGTTTTTGCTCGACATCACATTTACAATAACTGGAGCTTCTTTTCTGTTTACTTCATTTCTATTTGCAGAAACAACAACCTCGTCAAACATGATGATTGATTCCTCTAATTCGATATGAGCATGCACGCTCTTATTTAATTCAACAATAACCTCAATCTCCTTTGGACTATAACCCACAAAGCTTGCCTTTATCTTATATTTACCTGCCTTTAAGTTTCTAAACACAAAATCTCCCTCATCATTTGTTGTTGTTCCAAGTTTAGTGCCAACAACACTTACATTTACATAGGCAAGAGGTTCTTTAGTCTTAGCATTAATAACATGCCCTTCAATAGATGCTTTTTCGGTATTTAATCTATTCTCATTAGAATATAAGCTAATGGAGATAATACACATTATTAGAGTTAATAATGATTTATTTTTCATTTTGTTTTCTTTGTTAGTTTTAATAATAATTTAAGTGCAAAATTATCCATAAAGAATAATATGCAAAATAGCCTAAAATTGGTATTTAGTTTGAATCATATACCAATTAATAATGAAGAAAGTATTGAAACTAACAAAGACAAGGTCTAAAAAAAAGAGACTTGGTTTTGCCAAGTCTCTTTTTTAATGAAAATTGTCTAGTCCTAAAATAGCGTTACACAAAAAGTAACGAAATGGAAGAACAAATTAAAACGCAACACATTAAGCGTACGCAGAAAGACTATTCCCTGTCTT
>Ga0316605_10000475_pt1 | contig 28212 bp, 24 predicted proteins | sample OWC_soil_day20_n_FD_207666 | JGI IMG/M metagenome (GOLD analysis project Ga0316605, IMG submission 207666) | Wetland soil microbial communities from Old Woman Creek delta, Ohio, United States - OWC_soil_day20_noCT | ecosystem: Environmental > Terrestrial > Soil > Wetlands | place: USA: Ohio...
CTCCACTGCTCAGATAATCCTCGATTATCTCTATACGAATTGCATCCGTAATCTTGCCTCTTTTCTCCATTTTTGTTACACTTTTTTTGTATAAAAAGTGTCAACTTTTTTCAGTACAAGACAGACTAATTGGATTGAAAGCTTATTTATTGACTTTTTAAGCTTAATCTATTAGTTTTTATTCTTTACTTTTTATGTATTTATCAATAGCTTTTGCAGCTTGTTTTCCTGCACCCATTGCCAAAATAACTGTTGCTGCTCCAGAAACAGCATCACCTCCAGCAAATATTCCTTCTCTTGAAGTTTGACCAAATTCATCAGCAATAATACCTCCCCATTTTTCTGAAGATAGGCCTTTGGTAGTATTAATGATAAGTGGATTAGGGTTTGTTCCTAAAGACATGATAACGCAATTGGTTTCTATTTCATATTCACTTCCCTTAACTTCAAAAGGTCTTCTTCTTCCACTTTCGTCAGGTTCTCCAAGTTCCATTCGAACACATTTTATAGCTCTAACCCAACCTTTATCATCAGCAAGAATTTCAACTGGATTATTCATTGTATGGAAAATAATACCTTCTTCTTTAGCGTGGTGAACTTCTTCAACTCTTGCAGGCATTTCTTTTTCACTTCTACGGTAAACTATATGAGTTTCTGCACCCAAACGTTTAGCTGTTCTTGCAGCATCCATAGCCACATTTCCTCCTCCAACAATTACTGCCTTTGTTCCATTATAAACTGGAGTATCATAACCTTCTTCAAAAGCTTTCATCAAATTGGAACGAGTTAGAATTTCGTTTGCTGACAAGACTCCATTAAGATTTTCTCCTGGAATTCCCATAAATTTTGGCAATCCAGCACCTGACCCAATGTAAACAGCTCTAAAACCTTCCTCATTCAAAAGTTCATCAATTGTTATGCTTTTTCCAACAATAACATCATTGATTATCTTTACACCAAGTTTTTTAACGTTTTCCACTTCATATTGAACAACTTCTTTTTTAGGTAAACGAAACTCAGGAATTCCATAAACCAAAACTCCACCTGCTTCATGCAAAGCTTCAAATATGGTTACATCATAACCCATCTTAGCCAAATCACCTCCACAAGTCAATCCACTTGGACCTGCTCCAACAATAGCAATCTTTTTACCATTTGAAGCAACCTTATTTGAAAGTTCAATTTTATTATTTCTTGCCCAATCAGCAACAAATCTTTCCAATTTACCAATAGAAACAGCTTCTCCCTTCTTACCTAAAATACATGTTCCTTCACATTGAGATTCTTGAGGACAAACTCTACCACAAACAGCTGGAAGAGCAGTGTCTTCTGCCAAAATATGAGCTGCTGCTTCAAAATCTCCTACCTTTACTTTTGCAATAAATTGAGGAATCTTAACACTTACAGGACATTGAGTTACACATCCTGGTTTCTTACATTCAATACAACGAGATGCTTCTGCCATAGCTTCTTTTTCGTTATATCCATATGATACTTCTTCAAAATTTTGTGCTCTTTGAACTGGATCTTGTTCTCTAACCTTAACTCTTTTAAACTTTTCTACAACTATCTCAGAAGCTTTTTCAGATTGCTCAACGCTTGAAGTTAAATTACAATGGTGTTTGTCTGTATCTTTTGCTATTTCGAATGTTTTATACATAGATTGACGTCTCATGGCTTCATCAAAATCTACCAAATGTCCGTCAAACTCTGGTCCATCAACGCAAGTAAATTGTGTTTTACCTCCAATGCTTACTCTACAAGCTCCACACATTCCAGTACCATCAACCATTAAAGTATTTAAACTAACAATGGTTTTAATATTGAATTCCTTGGTCAACATACAAACAAATTTCATCATTATCATTGGACCAATTGCAACAACCTCATCGTAATGTTTGCCTTTGTTTTCAATCAAATCCCTGATAACATCTGTAACCAATCCTTTGTTACCATTTGAGCCATCATCAGTACATATATATAAGTCTCTGCAAACATCTTTCATTTGTTTCTCAAGGATAATCATGTCCTTAGTTTTAGCACCAACAACAACATCTACATCCAATCCCTGTTGCTTAAACCATTTCACTTGAGGATAAACTGGAGCTGTTCCAACACCACCAGCAACAAAAAGAATACTTTTTGACTTTAGTGTTTCTTTACTTTGATGAACAAACTCACTTTCTCTTCCAAGTGGACCAACAACATCTTTGAAGCTATCACCAACTTCAAGTTTAGCCATTCTTTGAGTTGATTTTCCAATGATTTGAAACACTAAAGTAATTGTTCCTTTTTCTTTGTCAAAATCACAAATGGTTAAAGGGATTCTTTCCCCTTTTTCATCAATAATAACTATTACAAATTGTCCTGGTTTAGCTGAACGTGCAACCCAAGGAGATAAAACATCCATTAAATAGATGTTTTCTGTAAGTTTTTGCTTCGATTGTATTTTAAACATAAAAGTTTTAAAAGTATTTATTTTGATTATTTTATTTCTTTGCTCTTTTCATTAAATGGCTGTGAAAGATTTTCTAATTCTTTCTCACTTAAATTTAATTCAATTTTCAATTTGAATTTACTACTTCTATTTAATAGTATTAGGATTACGAATAAAACTGAAAAAAAGAGGTATAAATAATTATTAGAAAGAATTAAAAACAGAATTGCAAAACCATTCATAATGGTATATGAATTTAAACGTTTCTTGTTCAAATTATGGTGAGCATTTAATCTTTTACCCATAGGGTAATCTCTGATTTTCAATAACTGTGATTGATACCTTTTCTTGCCCATAAGAAATATAACAAGAATTATCATCATCATAATCACAGATAAATACATATTAATTTTATAATCAGAAATTATTTTACCAACTATAAAAGTTGTAATAAATCCTGAAATAGTTAGAATAAAATTTATTATTATGTATTTGATATGCAGCCCATTTAAATTATCAATATAACTCTTCATCTTATTATTTTTTTGTTTTTTGAATTAGCAAAAATATAAAAAAATTGCTTTTTAATTGGTCTTATAATTTTTTTTTCTACTTTTGCAAAGTTAATAAGGAATTTAATGTACAATTTTTTCCTTCAAGAGAACAAACATTTCCCAAAATGATTATTTAGTATTAAAGCGATTTAGTCGCACATTTATTTATCATATTAATTTTTATGTACAACAAATCTGAATTAGATGCAAAATCTTTAGATGATTTAAAGTTAATTGCCAAGGAATTGAAAATTCCGAAGTTTAATAAGTTTAAAGAAGCAGAGTTAGTCTACAAAATATTAGACTTTCAAGCAGCAAACCCAGCCGAAGAAGATATTGCTAAAGAAGCTGAGAAAAATCAAAAAAATCAAAAAAGAGCTCGTCTAAAACCAAAACCTGTTGCAGAATCAAATGTTGGAGCATCATTAAAAACAAATGAAACTAAAGACGAAAAACCAACTCCTCCACAAGCTCAAACTCCTGAAAAGCAAAAACCTCAACAAAAGCCCCAACAACATCCAAAGAAACAAGCTATAAAAGAAAACTCTATTGAAGAATCTAAAGCTAAGATGAAAAGCGAATTAGATTTATTTGATATGAGTGTTCCTCAAATAGATAATATTAAAAAGCCTGAGTTAAAATATAAACCTCAAGAAAAATCTCAGGTAGTTAATTCAAATGAAATTATTTTATCAGAAACAATTGTAAATAATAAAATAGATAATAAAGATATTAAAAAGGAAGAAGTAAAAATTGAACCTAAAGAAACTTCCGAAGGCAACAAATCAGAAATCAATGTTGAAAGTCCAATTTCACAACAAAATCAATCAAATAAGGTTGTTTATAATTTTGAGAAAGAAGGATTAATTGAGGCTGAAGGAGTTTTAGAAATTATGCCTGATGGATATGGTTTTTTACGTTCTTCCGACTACAACTATCTTAACTCTCCTGACGATATTTATGTTTCTCAATCTCAAATTAAACTTTTTGGTTTAAAAACTGGAGATACAGTTAGTGGAATTATTCGCCCTCCAAAAGATGGAGAAAAATACTTTCCTTTAGTAAAGGCAAAATTAATTAATGGAAAAACCATTGATCAAATTAGAGATAGAGTTCCTTTTGATTATTTAACTCCTTTGTTTCCTCAAGAAAAATTTAAACTTACTGGACATATAGGAGAAAGTCTTTCAACAAGAGTTATTGACCTGTTTACTCCTATTGGAAAAGGTCAAAGAGCTTTAATTGTTGCTCAACCAAAAACCGGTAAAACTACACTATTGAAAGAAGTTGCAAATGCAATTGCTGCTAATCATCCTGATGTTTACTTAATTGTTCTTTTAATTGATGAACGTCCTGAAGAAGTAACTGATATGCAAAGAACAGTTAATGCTGAAGTAATTGCATCTACTTTTGATGAACCAGCTGAAAGACACGTTAAGATTGCAAATCTTGTTTTAGAAAAAGCAAAACGTATGACAGAATGTGGACATGATGTTGTAATTGTTTTGGATTCCATCACTCGTTTAGCAAGAGCTTATAATACTGTTGCTCCATCTTCTGGAAAAGTTCTTTCTGGAGGAGTTGAAGCAAATGCTCTTCAAAAACCTAAACGATTCTTTGGTGCTGCAAGAAATATTGAAAATGGAGGCTCACTAACAATTATTGCTACTGCGTTGATTGAAACTGGTTCAAAAATGGATGAAGTTATTTTTGAAGAGTTTAAAGGAACAGGTAATATGGAATTGCAATTGGATAGAAAGATTTCAAATAAAAGAATCTATCCTGCAATTGATATTGTTGCATCTTCAACTCGTAGGGAAGATCTTCTTATGGAAGCAAGCATAGTTGGAAGAATGGGAATTGTTAGAAACTTCCTTTCTGATATGAATCCTGTAGAGGCAATGGAATTTATCAAAAAACATATGCAAAATACAAGAAACAACGAAGAGTTTCTTCTTTCAATGAATTCATAATAACAAATAAAGAAAAGATTTAAGGCTAAAACTAAAATGGCACAAAACGAAGATTTATTTAAAAAGATAATCGCTCACGCAAAAGAATATGGTTTTATATTTCCTTCAAGTGAAATATATGATGGTATGGCTGCTGTGTATGATTATGGACAATATGGTGTTGAACTAAAAAACAATATAAAAAAATATTGGTGGAAGTCAATGGTTCAAATGCATGAGAATATAGTAGGTATTGATTCTGCAATATTTATGCACCCAACCATTTGGAAAGCTTCTGGACATGTTGACGCTTTTAATGATCCTTTAATTGATAACAAAGATTCAAAAAAACGCTATCGTGCTGATGTTCTTATTGAAGATCATATTGCAAAGATTGAAGATAAGATTAATAAGGAAGTTGAAAAAGCTCATAAGCGATTTGGAGATAGTTTTGATAAAGAACAGTTCATAACAACAAATCAAAGAGTTTTGGAAAATCAAGCTAAAATTGATGATATAACAAAACGCTTTGCTGAGTTAATGAATAATAATGACCTTGGTGGGATTAAACTTCTAATTGAAGAACTTGGAATTGTTTGCCCAATATCAGGAAGCAGAAACTGGACTGATGTTCGTCAGTTCAATTTAATGTTTTCTACCCAAATGGGTTCTGTAAGTGAGGACACAAACGTTGTTTATCTCCGTCCTGAAACAGCTCAAGGTATATTTGTAAACTATCTTAATGTTCAAAAGACAGGAAGAATGAAAATTCCTTTTGGAATTGCCCAAATAGGAAAAGCCTTCCGTAATGAGATTGTTGCTCGTCAGTTTATTTTCCGTATGCGTGAATTTGAACAAATGGAAATGCAATACTTCGTTAAACCAGGAGAAGAACTTAAATGGTTTGAATATTGGAAAGGAACTCGAAAGAAATGGCATTTATCTCTTGGTATCCCTCAAGAAAAGTATCGTTTTCACGATCACGATAAGCTTGCACATTATGCAAATGCTGCCACTGATATTGAGTTTGAGTTTCCTTTTGGCTTTAAAGAATTGGAAGGAATTCACTCTCGTACAGATTTTGACTTAAAAGCTCATCAAGAGTTTTCAGGAAAGAAACTTCAGTATTTTGATCCTGAAATTAACGAAAGCTATGTTCCTTACGTTATAGAAACATCAATTGGTTTGGATAGAACATTCCTTGCTGTTTTCTCACATAGCTTTGAAGAAGAAACTCTTGAAGATGGTTCAATAAGAACTGTACTTAAATTACCTAAGGTTCTTTGTCCTATTACAGCTGCTGTTTTGCCTTTGGTCAAAAAAGATGGTATGCCAGAAAAGGCAAGAGAAATTTTAAGTTTGCTTAGAGATGATTTTATGGTTCAATATGATGAAAAGGATGCTATTGGTAAACGTTATAGAAGACAAGACGCAATTGGTACTCCATATTGCATAACTGTAGATACTCAAACATTAGAAGATAACACAGTTACTATTCGTGAAAGAGACTCTATGAAACAAGACAGGGTGAGCATAGATGAGCTTTCAAACTATATTCATAAAGGGATTAAGCCACTGGCTTAGTCTCTTTACTTTAAATATCTGATAAGAGTATTTGAGAATTAAATAGCTCTAATATCCCAAATTTTTCTTCTTGCCTTATGTGTTTTTTTCATACTTTTGCTTCATAAATTTCTAACGGTGTTTAAAGGCAGATTTGTTACAGTATCAAGGGTTTTGGGTATGCTTCTTATGATGGAAGCTGCGTTTATGCTTTTAAGCATTGGCGTTAGTTTGCTTTATGATGGGCGTGATACAATGGCGTTGCTTAATAGTGCAATTCTGACTTTTTTAGTTGGGTTTTTCCTTAGAGTTCCGTTAATTAAGCGTCAAACTATTCATATTGACCAAAGGTTAGGTTTTCTTATTGTTGCTCTTATTTGGGCTATAATGTCTGCTTTTGGAGCTTTGCCTTTGTATCTTGGGGGTTATGCTTCCTATACTGATGCTTACTTTGAAACAATGTCGGGCTTTACTACCACTGGTGCAACGGTGATTAGCGATGTGGAGAGTTTGCCAAGAGGTGTTTTGTTTTGGCGTCAGTTAACCAATGCTATTGGTGGTATTGGTATTGTGGTGATTGTGATTTCTTTTATTCCATTTATTGGTGGTGGGGGTATGGCTATGTTTTCTGCGGAGGTGGCTGGTCCAGACAAGGGTAAACTCTCACCTCATATTAAAAAAACTGGATCAATTTTACTTTCTATCTACGTTGGTTTGATTGCTCTTTCCACTCTATGGCTTTGGATTGGAGGGATGAGCCTCTACGATGCAGTTTGCCATTCCTTTGCTGCAATGGCTTCAGGGGGATTATCCACCAAAAATTATTCTGCTGCAGCTTTCAGCCCTTTAATTCAATATTTATTAGTCCTTTCTATGATTCCTTCAGGGATTAACTTTACTTTAATGTATTACTTTATAAAGAGACAATACAAGAAGATTTGGATTAACGAGGAAATAAAAACATATTTTGCTATCATTATTGTTGCAACAGTTATTCTTACAGCATTAATTTATGACCCTTCCTTAGGATTGGAGACTTCCTTCAGACATGCAATCTTCCAAGTGGTGAGTTTAACTACTTCCACAGGATTTGTTAATGCCGACTTCTCGCAATGGGCCACACCTGCTGTTTTCTTACTTTTCCTTCTGATGTTTTCTGGAGCTATGAGCGGTTCAACTAGTGGAGGCTTGAAGATTGTAAGAATTATCCTGCTCTTTAAGATGGCTAAGAACATAATAAAGAGAAGCGTCCACTCAAGGGCAGTCTTTCCTTTAAGATTTGAAAAAAAGATTGTGGAAAAACCAGTCCTAAGAAACGTGCTAACTATGTTCCTCCTATTCTTAACAACCTATATCTGTGGGGTTTTACTCTTTATTATTTTGGGAATAGATTTTCTTGAGGCTTCTGGAGCAGCAATCTCTTTCTTAAGTAATATGGGACCAGGATTGGGAAAGAATGGTGGATTTAATAATTTCGCTCCCTTCCCTGATGCAGCCAAATGGATAGGTTCTTTTCTTATGTTTGCAGGTCGTTTGGAATTAATTACAGTGTTCGTACTCTTTATGCCATCATTCTGGAAGAGAAGCTTTTAATAATCAAAAAGAGTTTAAGGATAATAAAGAGCTTAGGGACTTTAGGGACATTAAGGACTTTAAAGAGCTTAAGAAATTAAAAGATAATATAATCCCCTCTCCTTAAACTCCTTAAGCTCCTTAGAGTCTTTAAACTCCTTTTACCCAAAATTAGACTTAGTCTGAGCATATTTAGACTAAGTCTAATTGTTTTTTAACTAAGTCTGGTCGTTTTTAGACTTAGTCTAAAAAAGCTGGGATTAAGTAAAAAAACGCTCAGACTAAGTTAGATTTTCACCACCCTTTCTCCCATGCTAATCAATTACTGTTTAGTTGTTTAAAGAGTTGCTAAAACTATTTTTTCACTTCTAAAAACCATCAAAACATCAATTTAACTCAGTCATTTGCGTTTTTTAACTTAGTCTAAATAAAATTAGACTGAGTTAAAATTAAATTTAACTAAGTCTATTTTTTATTTGTGAATATTTTGGTGGAGTTTCTACAGAAACAGACTTACTGCAATTTGATTGGAAAGAAGTATGCCTTTTGTGGTAAGGAGGTATTGGTCACCATGGGGTTGAAGGAGGTTATTTTGAAGCAGTTGGGGAATTTGCAAAAGGAAGTGGTTAACGATTTCCTGGGAGAAGTTTTCACTTATATAGCTTGTGCTTATGCCTTCCTTTATTCTTGTGGCACTGAGGATGTATTCGTTGTAATGGTCCTTTTGTGAAAGTATTTCTTCCTCGAATATGGTTTTATTTAGGTTTACGCTCTCAATATATTCATGGACATTGGCAACATTCCATCTTCTTTTGATCAGGTTAAAACTGTGAGCCGATGCACCCAAACCAAGGTAGGGTTTGTTGTGCCAGTAAAGGGAGTTGTGCTGTGAGCGATAGCCAACGAGTGCATAGTTTGAGGTTTCGTAGTGTTCGTATTTGTTTTTGGTTAGATACTCATCAGTAAAAAGGAACTGCTCTTCCTGTTCAATTTCATTAGGCAGGGTTATCTTTCCCTTTTCCAAAAGAGTGTTGAGCATGGTCCCCTTTTCCACAGTAAGGCAGTAGGCTGAAATATGCTGAACTTTAAGCTCAGTTGCCCTTCTCAGGTTTTCCTCCCAACGCTCTCTGGTCATATTCTTAAGGGCAAAAATCAAGTCTATACTTATGTTCTTAAATCCCACCTTTTGGGCTAATTGTACGGAGTCGGCAGCCTGCAAAGCTGAGTGCCTTCTTCCAATTGCTTTGAGGTCGTCATCACAAAAGCTTTGAATGCCTATGCTTAGTCGGTTTATGGGAGTTTGTGTTTTGAGGAAGTATAAATAGTCATAGCTTAAGTTCTCTGGATTTGCCTCAAAGGTTATTTCCATTTCCTCGAGGTTGGGGTGAAATAGGGTTTTGTCTTTTAGAATTTGGTAGAAGAGATATTTTACCTCATCCTTATCCAAACTTGAAGGAGTTCCCCCTCCTATATATATGGTTTTGATTGGTTCTTTTACTCCCCAGTCCAAATCATTTTTCCTTTGCTCCCATTCCCTTGCAAGTGCTTCAAGGTATGCTTTTTTGCTTTCTCTTGTTGCTAAGGAGTAGAAATCACAATACAGGCATTTCTGTCTGCAAAAGGGAATGTGAATATATAGTCCTGACATACTATCGATCTAACTTGCGGAAGGTTATCCGAAAGGTTGTTCCTTTTCCAAGGGCAGATTGCTTAACAAATATCTTTCCCTTATGGTATTCTTCAATAATTCTCTTTGCTAAGCTTAGGCCTAATCCCCATCCTCTTTGCTTTGAAGAGTAGCCAGGATAGAAGACTTTCTTTTGGTTTCTTTTTGGAATCCCTTTCCCTGTGTCGGAAATATCTAAATGAATCTTTTTATTCTCTTCAATCATATCAATTCGGAACTCTCCAACGCCTTCCATTGCATCAATTGCGTTCTTGCAAAGGTTCTCCAAAACCCACTCCAAGAGGTGTTCATTTAAAGGGAGTATGATTGCCTTATCTTGAGGAATATTAATCTTGAAATCTACTTTCTTTGAACTTCTTGAACGCAAATAATTAACAGCATTGTTTATAATAGGGATTAAATCCTGTTTTCTTAGCTCTGGATTAGACCCAATTTTAGAGAAACGCTGTGTTATGGTTTCCAAACGTTGAATATCTTTGGTGATTTCCGAACAATAGGTTTCATTCTCAGGGTTCATTTTCAAATACTCTACCCACGCCATAAGCGAAGAGATTGGGGTTCCAAGCTGATGGGCTGTCTCCCTACTCATACCTACCCACACAGAATTTTGTTCGGAGCGTTTAACAGTGATAACGAACTGGTATGCAATAAAAGCAATCACCACAAAAATCAGAATAAAGAAAATTGGGTAATACTTGAGCATCTTTAAGAGATTGGAGTCTTCATAAAAAACCAGCACCTCTCTCTTATCGGGCAGGATAATTGGTATTGGCTTATTATAGCTTTCCATGTTAGCGAGAGTGTTATGGAGGTTCTTTTGGATTAACTTGTCAGGCGTTACATTTCCTGAAGAATAAACAACACTCCTACTCGTATCGGTTATAATAGCAGGGACAAAGACATAATTCTCAGTAACCTCACTTAAAAGAGAATTGGACAAATCCAAAAGCATGTTATGTAAATCAGTATAAACCCTACTTTCAGTATAATAGAGCCTAAACTTCATCCCAAAAACTTCGTATTCCAAAGGAGCGTTAACTGAAAACTCTTTAAGTAAGTCTCCCACCAATACCTTATAGCCCTTTGGCAGGGAGATATTCTGTGAAAGCGATATATTATTGAACTCGTCAGTAATAATAACGGGTATAGTTTTGTTATCTGCCACAAAACGAAAATAGAAGTCTATTTCCTTATCCAGAGGTTGCTGTAAAATTATCTTGTGAGCCTCAATAAACTGCTCAACCCTTTTCCTTTCTTCATCTTTTACCTGCTTAAAGAAAATATCCGTATGCTGAACAAGATCGCTCTTTCTGCTAATGGTATTAGCCCAAAGCTCAATTTTTTTCTTTTCCTCAAACCTAAGCTGAACAATAAGCTTATTTATCTCATATAAGAAATAGCCTATCAGAGCAAAAGCTATGATAAACAGAACCCATTTCAGCCGTGAATTTCTTTGACGTATTTTCATTTTCAAAAGCAAAGGTAATACTTTTTAGCAAACGAAATAATCAAAAATTTGTTTCGTATAAATATTAGTTGTAATTTTACAAATTATTTCAAGTATGTAACAACAAGGTTCAATGATAGACAGAATAAGAAATACTATCCAATCTTTAGTTTTAAAGATTAAACTAAAACAACATCATAGAGAAATAGAAATGTCTTCTATGAATGTGGCAAAAACTGTTGGAGTAGTATGCTTGGTTGACAAAGAAACTAATTGGAATGAGATTAAAAAGGTAACAAAAGAGTTTCAAGAAAAAGGAGCCAAAGTTGAAGTAATGGGAGTTTTCTATGGAAATGTAAAGCCCTTATGGTATATTGAAACACTAAACGTTACTCTTTGTACAGATAAGGAGTTGGGCATTTCTCAAATTCCAACTGGCATGCATGTTAGTGAGTTTATTGAAAAGGAGTTTGATGTATTGATTAACTTCTTAATAACTGACGATTTTGCCCCTTTCTATATTGCTGCTCTTTCAAAAGCCAAATTTAAAATAGCTATTGATAACGAAAAGAATCGTAATCATTTTGATATGTTACTTAAGCTGGAAGATATAAACATGGGAGAATATCAAAAACAATTAATCCATTATCTTTCAAAAATAAAAATATAAATAATCTAATTTGTCATGGATAAAAATTTCAAAGGAACAGGAACAGGTGTTGCTATTGTTACACCATTTCACAAACAAAGAAATATTAATTTTACATCTTTAGGAAACATTGTAGAACATGTAATTAATGGAGGAGTTGATTATATTGTTTGTCTTGGGACAACAGCAGAGGTTCCAACCCTTACTGCACAAGAACAAATGGCTGTTTTGGATTGCATGATTGACCAAGTTGACAAAAGAGTTCCAATTGTTTTGGGAATGGGAGGAAACAACACAAGTGACTTAGTTGACAGAATTGCAAAAACTGACCTTTCTGAAGTTAGTGCCATACTTTCAGTTACCCCATACTACAACAAACCATCACAAAAAGGAATTTATGAACATTTCAAAGCTGTTGCTGAAGCATCATCAGTTCCAGTTATTCTATACAACGTTCCTGGCAGAACAAGTTCAAATATATCAGCAGAAACTTGCCTTCAATTAGCTAATGATTTCCCTAATATTATTGGAATAAAAGAAGCCTCAGGTAATTTTTCTCAATGTATGGAGATAATTGCAAAGAAACCAAAGAATTTCCAAGTAATATCTGGAGAAGATGCTCTAACTTTACCTCTTATGAGTGTAGGAGTCACAGGAATAATATCAGTTACTGCTAATGCTTTTCCTAAAGAAGTAAGTACAATGATTAACTTAGGCCTTAAGGGAGACTTTAAAAAAGCAAAGGATATACACTATAAACTTCTTTCATTTACAAATGCTATTTTTGAAGAAGGAAATCCTGCAGGAATTAAAGCAGCTCTTGAAATTATGCAAATCTCTCAATGTTATCTTCGCCTTCCTTTGGTTAAGGTAAGCAAACCTTTATACAATAAAATTGAAAATCTTATTAACGAAATATCAAAATAACTATCTATATTTATTAACCAAAAATAATTTGATATGGTAAATTACAAAGAATTAGGCTTAGTGAACTCAAGAGATATGTTCGCAAAAGCGGTTAAAGGTGGATATGCAATACCTGCATTCAACTTTAACAACATGGAACAAATGCAAGCTATTATTCAAGCTTGTGTTGAAACAAAATCACCAGTAATCCTTCAAATTAGTTCAGGTGCAAGAAAATATGCAAACCAAACTATACTTCGCTACATGGCACAAGGAGCAGTAGAATATGCTAAGGAACTTGGATGTAATATTCCAATTGTACTTCACCTTGACCACGGCGATACATTTGAATTATGTAAATCATGCATTGAATATGGATTTTCTTCAGTAATGATAGATGGTTCTCATTTACCTTACGAAGAAAATGTTGCTCTAACAAAACAAGTTGTTGAGTATGCTCATCAATATGACGTAACTGTTGAAGGAGAACTTGGAGTTTTAGCAGGAGTTGAAGATGATGTTGCTGCTGAAAAGAGCCATTACACTCAACCAAGTGAAGTGGAAGACTTTGTTAAGAAAACAGGAGTTGATTCACTTGCAATTTCAATTGGTACATCTCATGGAGCAAATAAATTTAAACCAGAACAATGTACAAGAGATGAAAAAGGAGTTTTAATTCCACCTCCATTACGTTTTGATATCCTTGAAGAAATTGAAAAACGTATTCCTAGATTCCCTATAGTACTTCATGGTTCTTCAAGCGTTCCTCAAGATAAGGTTGCAACAATAAACCAATATGGTGGAGCAATAAAAGACGCTGTAGGGATTCCAGAAGATCAATTACGTAAAGCTGCAAAGAGTGCTGTATGTAAAGTAAATATTGACTCAGACGGACGTTTGGCTATGACAGCTGCAGTTAGAGAAGTTCTGGCAACAAAACCTGCAGAATTTGACCCAAGAAAATATCTTGGACCTGCAAGAGACAGCCTAAAAAATCTTTATATGCATAAAGTAAAAAACGTTCTTGGTTCTGACAATAAAGCATAAAGAATAAAAAGATTAAGCTATAAACATTAGCTTAAAAAAGAGAGGCTGCAAGAATTAATATTTATTCTTTGCAGCCTCTCTTTATTTATGGGAAAAAGTCCGATATAATAAAAAATAAGTGCCGACTTTTTTAAAATATGTCCCTTATATTTTCGATTATATCCCTTCTTTTTTTAAATATATCCCTCTTTTTTAAACAGACTTATTATGTTTTAGAATTTTTGCATCAAGATAGAAAACAATCTCTTCAGCAATATTATTACATCTATCTCCCATTCTTTCAAGCTTACGAATAACAGCATTCAAATATAAATATTCTTCAATTTTTTCAGGATGCTTCTTCATTTCTTCGGTTATTATTGGATTCGATCTATGATTTATTTCATCAACCAAATTATCTAAACCGAATATTTTTTCAGCTTTTGCAGAATTTTCTTCATGTAATGATTCTTTTGCAAGCGTAAACATTTCAGACACTCCATTAAACATTTCTTCTATTCTAAGTTTTTCAGCAAACTCTTGTGGAAGTTTTTCGCTCATATTCCTTAAAACAAATTCAGCAATACCTTCAGCAAAATCGCCAATTCGTTCAAGATTATTATTTATTTTGATATATGCCAAGGCCAATCGCAAATCTATTGCAACAGGATTATTTCTGGCAATGAAATTCTCACATTCCTGATCTATTTTAAGTTCCAAAGCATTAACCATTTTTTCTCTTGAAAGAATTTCTCTTGCTATTGCTTTGTCGTATTCCATAAAGGCTATTTGAGCTTTGGTTAATTGTTTATCAACCAATAACCACATTTCCTGTAATGAGTTTTTAAGCTTAAATAATTCTGTATCTATATGTAATGTTGCCATATTTTTCTCTAATTAAATTATTAATATATATTGTTCTTTATCCTTTTTCTTTAAGTAACATGTATCACCCAAAACGACCAGTAATGTAGTTTTGAGTTGCCTCTTTTGAAGGATTGGTAAATATTTTTTCTGTAAAATCATATTCAACAAGCTCTCCCAAATAGAAAAAAGCTGTTTTATCACTAACTCTTGCAGCTTGTTGCATGTTGTGAGTAACAATAACAATTGTGTAATCTTTTTTCAATTGGAATATTAGCTCCTCTATCTTTAGGGTTGAAATAGGGTCTAATGCAGAGGCTGGTTCATCCATAAGAATAATTTTAGGAGCAACTGCCAATGCTCTTGCTATACAAAGACGTTGTTGCTGTCCTCCTGAAAGTTCAAAAGCTGATTTCTTCAATTTATCTTTAACCTCATCCCATAGAGCAGCACCTTTAAGCGAGTCAACAACTCTCTCCTCAATTACCTTTTTATTTTTTTCTCCATTAACTCTTAATCCATAAGCAACATTTTCAAATATTGTTTTAGGGAAAGGATTAGGTTTCTGAAAAACCATTCCAACTTCTTTTCTTAACTCATCAACCAAAATATCTTTATCGTAAATATTTCTTCCATCAATATTAACTTCTCCAGTCATTCTTATATCAGGAATTAAGTCATTCATTCTATTGAAAAGTCTCAAAAAAGTTGACTTACCACATCCTGAAGGTCCAATGAAAGCAGTTACAGAATTCTTTTCAATTGACATTGAAATATCCTTCAATGCATGAAATTCTCCATAATAAAAATTCAGGTTGTTTACATCTATATTATACATAGTTATTAATTTGTTTTTACTTTATTAGAAAAATATCGTCTAAGTGCATTCGCAATTAAATTAAGAATAAGCACTATCATTATTAAAACAAAGGCAGTTCCATAAGCCATTGTTCTAGAAGCTTCAATATCAGTTCCCGATGTTGAAATAACATAAAGATGATAAGGAAGAGCCATAACTTGATCGAAAATTGAAGAAGGTAACATTGGAAGGAAATAAGCAACAGCTGTAAACATAATTGGAGCTGTTTCTCCAGACACCCTTCCTACTGAAAGAATAAGACCAGTTATAATATTTGGAAAAGCCATTGGAAGCACAACCTTTACAATTGTTTGAAGTTTTGTTGCACCAAGAGCCAAACTCCCTGTTCTATAACTATTATCTATTTGTTTTAAAGCTTCTTCGGTCGTTCTAATAACAACAGGTAAAGCAAGTAGTCCTAAAGTTAGTGAACCTGCAATTATTGAATCTCCAAAACCAAGAGTATTTACAAAAAGACTCATTCCAAAAAGACCAAATACAATAGAAGGAATTGAGCCAAGATTATTAGTCATCATTCTTATGAATCTAACAATCCAACCTTTTCCAGCATATTCATTAAGATAAATTCCTGAAAGCACACCAATTGGGAAGGCAAAAATTATTGAACCTGCTGTTAAACATAAAGTACCAATTATTGCAGGATAAATACCCCCTTTAGTCATACCATCTTCAGGCATTTTTGTTAAAAAGTCCCAACTTATGGCTTGAAATCCGTTTACTATTATAAATCCCAATATCCAAAATAATATAGCTATAACGGCTAAACTCATTATTCTAAATATCCAAAAAGCTGAAGCTTGATTTAATTTCTTTCTTTTATTATAGTCCATATTAAGCTACTTTGTTTTTGTTTTTTGAAGAAATATATTCAACAACAAGATTAATAATTAGAGTGATTATAAACAATATACATCCCAAGACAAATAAAGCTTCATAATGTGCTCCACCTTTAGGAGCTTCTCCAAGTTCTGCAGCTATTGTTGCAGGAATTGTTCTTACAGGTTCAAGAAGCGTATGTGGAATTACAGCAGCATTTCCTGTAACCATCAACACTGCCATTGTTTCTCCAATTGCTCTACCAATACCCAAAACAACACCAGCAGTAATACCTGAAATTGAATATGGAATTGTAACCTTAAGAATAGTCTGCCATTTGTTAGCTCCCAATGCTAATGAAGCTTCTTTCATTGCTCGAGGAGTTGAACGAAGAGCATCTTCAGCAATTGTTATTATTGTTGGTAAGGCCATAATTGCTAAAACAATACTTCCAGCAAGTCCAGTTTCTCCAACATCCAGATTAAAAACTTTTTGAATTAAAGGCACAATAACAATAAGTCCAAAGAATCCATAAACAACGGAAGGAATTCCAGCTAAAAGTTCAATAACAGGTTTTAATATTTTATGTACTTTTTTGCTTGCAAGCTCTGCAGAATAAATTGAAACAGCAATTCCAAAAGGAAGAGCAATTAATATAGCACCAAGACTAACCCATAAAGTTCCCATAACAATTGGTATTACTCCAAATTGAGGAGCAGGCTGAGCTGTTGGGAACCATTCCTTTCCTCCAAAAAACTCTTTTAAATTTATATTTCCCAAATCAAGTACTTTCTCTGAGAAACCTTTCTTAGCAAAATCTTCTGGAATAAAAGCAATCATGCCTGGATGTTCTTTAAGAATTTGACTAATAATTTGAGGAAGATTGCTCATATCTTCTGCTATCTGGTCTTCAGGAAAATAGTTTGGAATATCATCTAATCTTAATAATGAAATTTCATCCTCATTTATATTAACTCCTAACTCTTTCCATGAAACAATCTTAACATCAAAAATATTTTTTATCTGCTCAGGAGACAAATCCTTAACTGGATTATTTTTATTAACTGCAATAACATATCCGTCTTCTACAACTTTCTTCTTAAAAATTCCCATTCCTTCACTAAACAGGAAAAGAACAATTAAGATAATGATTATGCTTGTAACACTACCACTTATCTTTAAAAGCCCTTCCCATAAAGCTTCAATAAAATACTTTTTCCCTCTAAACATCTTTTTTCTCATATAATATTCAATTTTATATTGTGAGGTTGAAAATCAATTATAATTAACATTTTTACTTTACTGGAATATATCCAACTTGACGTACTATATCTTGCCCTTGCTTTGAAAGAACAAAATTTATAAAAGGACTTACAACCTTTGTTTTCTTAATATCATAATAATATAATAGAGGGCGTACTATTGGATAGGTTCCATTTTTTGACGTTTCAATTGTAGGTGCAAAATATTTTTTACCATCAAAACTAACCTTCAAAGCTTTAACTTCTTTGTTTAAATATGCTAAGCCAACATATCCAATAGCTCCTTTGGTTTGTTTTATTGATTGTATTATTGCTCCTGTTGCAGGCATTGACAAAACAGAAGATTTATAATTCTTATTTTTCAACACAACTTCCTTAAAAAACTCATAAGTCCCAGAAGAAGTTTCTCTTGAATAAACAATTATTTTTAAATCACTTCCTCCAACTTGTTTCCAATTGGTTACCTTTCCAGTGAAAATATCTTCTAATTGTTGTCTTGTAAGTTGAGAAACCTTATTTGAAGGATTAACAACCACCGCCAAAGCATCCTTTGCCACAACAACTTCTTTAATTTGCTTCTTCTTAGCAACAAGCTTAGCTTTTTCACCAAACTTCATTTTTCTTGAAGACTGAGCAATATCGGTCGAACCATCAATTAAAGCAGCAATGCCAACACCAGATCCTCCTCCAGTCACTGTTGCTCTTCCACCTTTTTTAGCATAAGCCTCAGCTTGCTTTTGAGAAAGAGGCAAAACTGAATCAGATCCTTTAATCTTTTGAGCATTAACTCCTAAATTAAGAAGGAACAAAGCAAGACAAAATCCAAAAATCTTTATTTTCATAATCAGAAATTATATTTTATAATTCATGTAGCAAAAATATAAAACTTAATAACATATTGTCTTTTTTAACCTATTACCTTTTCATTAATTTAATGTTAAGCTAATATTAAGTCAATCTGGATGTAAGACATCTATTATATTATTTCAAAGAACATGATTGAATAAAGTAAGTTTAAATTGCTATTTATTGATTAAATGATTTCTTACTTTTTCAAATGAAAACAAGAGTAAAACTAATCACTCCTGCTTTTTCAAATTTAATTATTGTTCTATTTTAGAGAAATGTATCCTACTTTATCAACTATTGCTTGACCTTCTGATGAAAGGACAAAATCAATATATGGTTTTACTTTCTTTGCATTTTTCACTTCGTAGTAGTAGAACAAAGGACGAACAACTGGATAGGTTTTGTTTTTAGCTGTAGCTACTGATGGTGCAACAAAGTTCTTTCCATCAAAACTAACTTTAATTGCTTTTACTTCTTTATTCAAATATGCCAAACCCACATAACCAATTGCTCCTTTGGTTTGTTTGATTGATTGAATTATTGCTCCTGTTGCAGGCATTGACAATACAGAAGACATATAGTTTTTATTCTTTAGAACATGTTCTTTAAAGAATTCGTAAGTTCCCGAAGAAGTTTCACGAGAATAAACGACAATCTTCATATCATCTCCTCCTACTTGTTTCCAATTGTTTATCTTTCCTGTAAATATATCTTCCAATTGTTGGCGAGTAAGTTGAGATACTTTGTTATTAGGATTTACAACTACTGCAAGTGCATCATAAGCAATTACAACTTCTTTTGCTTGTTTTCCTGCTGATTGTAGTTTTTGCCTTTCGCCAAACTTCATCTTTCTTGAAGCTTGTGCTATTTCAGTTGTACCATCAATTAGAGCTGCTATACCAACTCCTGAACCTCCTCCAGTAACGGTTACCTTACCACCTTTCTTTCCATATGCTTCTGCTTCTTTTTGAGATAGTGGAAGTACTGTGTCCGATCCTTTAATCTTTTGTGCGTTAATCATTGGTGTGAATGCCATTGATACTGCTATTGCTAATGCTATTTTTCTTAAACTTTTCATCGTATTTTGTTTTTATTTGTTTGTTATTATTTAATTGTTATTAGAATTTATATTGTAATCTTAGGGTAAATAAGTCGTCTTTTATATCTTTATCATATCCTGCAATTGAAGTACTCTTTTCGTTTGTGGTCAATTCATAGAAAGCCATAAGTCTTAATGCTGGATTAATATTCCACATTGCTCCAAATCCAAAGGTATTCATTGAAAGGTCTGTTTTGTTCTTAATGTCATTTCCTGAAACTTCAGTATTAGGGTCAAGGAATGAATATTTAAGTACTAATGTAATTGGGGTTGCGTAAATATCTTGAATTAGATAAACATGTCCACCAGAGAATTTTCTTATATAATTAAATGGTGTAGCCATAGTATAAGAATTTGATTTAGGAGAGCCAAAGTCAGATTTTAGAGATGGTTGTTCTCCAAACAAATACTCTCCTCTAATATTGGTTATACCCATAATGGTTACTATTGAAAACTGTGCATCAAATCCTATATATTGTCTTTTGTTTATAACATTGGTATCTGCTGTTTCGATAGTCCAAGCATTGTTTTTCATTATATATAATGTATCATCTGCATTATTTACTTTGCCACTATACATTGAAGCTCCAAGTCCAAATGATAAATTTGATAAAGTTTTTTCATATTTCAAATGTCCAATAAAGTCCAGTTTTGAATTATCATCTACTCTGATTCCATTACCAGAGAACAATCCTCCTTCAAGTTTTAATCCTTCCATTGAAGAGCCTTTTGGTGCTGCAATAATTAATGATGCTCCCAAATCTCTTTCATCTGGGAATAGTTTTTGGAATATTAAAGAGCGTTCTGGTGATTCTCTTTTTGAAGAAGAATATGATATTTCATCTCCAAATGGTCTATCAAAAATACCTGCCTTTAATGAAAACATCTTTATAAATGGATCATTAATCTCCAAGTAAGCATCCTTAAATCCAACTCCTTTTTCTGTAATGTCTAATTGAAAAACTCCCTTTGCTATCTTTTCAGTGTATTGGAATTTTATTCTTCCTCTACGTATTCCATAGCGCGAGAACCAATCAGCATCCTTTCCATCAATATCTTCATTATACTTTCCTCCATTAGCACCTGTTTTAGTTCCCATTGCTGGTTGAGCAAATTCAGCTTGTGCTTGAATGTATCCAGATACTTTTAATTTTTCTAATGTCTTTATCTTACCTTTGTTTTCATCAATCTGTTCTTGTAAGAGTGTTAGAGTGTCCTTTTGAGGCTCTTCCATTTGTGCCTTTGCTGTCAAACTCATAATTGACAAACTTGCTATTAAAAATAATTGTTTTCTTCTCATGTTAATCTTTTTATTTTTCATTTATATTTTTCTGTTTTATTTGACAATGCAAAAGTATAGCTGGAATGTTAAGTCAGTGTTAAAAACATATTTAGTTTACATTACCTTTAGGTTAAGCCAATGTTAAGTTGCCCTACACTATATTAAGGGAAAATTAAAAGTAAAAAGCGAAAAAGGAAAGATGGAGATGATAAGGTAAATATGAAAAGTGAAAAGTTTAGTCTATAGTTATTCCAATTGGGAAATCTTTTGTAATTTTACACACGCATTTTAAAAAATTTGATTTATGGAATTTGATTTATATTTTAACCCATTAAATATTGACGAAATTGGCTTAAAGAAAGATGAGTCTTCTGTTAGGCTTGGAAATGAAATTTTGGTTTATGGTTCTGAGGAAAGTTTTCCTGCAATTGACAGTGCTGAAATAGCAATAATTGGCGTTGAGGAAGAAAGAAATGCTTACAGGAATAATGGGTGCAAGCTTGCACCCAATCAAGTCAGAAAATATCTATATAATCTTTTCCCTTTAGAAAAGAAAGTAAATATTGTTGACTTGGGAAATTTGAAATTAGGAGCTACAGTTGAAGACACCTATACTGCATTGGCTGATGTTTTGGCTGAACTTTTCAGGATGAGAATCATACCTATTATTATTGGAGGTTCACAAGATATTACCTTTGCCAATTATAGAGGATATGAAAACATTGGGCAGATTATAAATGCTTTCTGCATTGACAGTTCGATTGATATTGGTTTAGATGCCCACAAATTTAATTCAAAAGCATATCTGACAGCCATTCTTTGTCGTGAGCCAAACTACCTTTTCAACTACACTCAAGTTGCCTATCAGCAATATTTTGTTGACAAGGAAACGCTTGGTTTAATGAATAAACTCTATTTTGAATGCCAGAGAGTTGGAAAGATTCAAGAGAATTTGGATAATGTTGAGCCACTTGTTAGAAATGCCGATATGGTTACAGTTGATATTGGAGCTGTAAGACAAAGTGATGCACCTGCAAATGCCAATCCATCTCCTCACGGACTTTATGGGGAACAGCTATGTAAGATTGTTCGCTATGCAGGCATGAGTGATAAGTGTTCATCAATTGGTTTTTATGAACTGAATCCATTATTTGATATTAATGGTCAAACCTCACATATGGTTGCACATGCAATTTGGTATTTTATTGATGGCTATATCTGGAGAAAACACGACTATCCATATAAGGAAAAGGAAAGCTATAAGAAGTTTTATGTTTCAATTCAAAACGATTCACACACCATTGTTTTCTACAAGAGCAAAAAGAGTGAACGTTGGTGGATGGAAGTTCCTTGTACAAAGGATAAGATGATTAAATATGAAAGACATTATTTAATACCATGCACCTACGATGACTACCAAACTGCCTTGAATGATGAAATTCCAGACAGATGGCTTATGGCTTATAATAAAATGACAGTATGAGCAAGATTTTGATAATTGATGACGAAAAGGCAATTCGCTATTCTTTAAAAGATATAATTGAATACGAAGGGCACACTGTTTTTGAAGCAGAGGATGGACTTAGTGGACTAAAAATGATTACGGAGAACGATTATGATATTGTTTTCTGCGATATAAAGATGCCAAAAATGGATGGAATTGAGGTTTTGGAAAAGGCTCTTAGTGAAAAGTTTGTTAAGTTTTGTATGATTTCAGGTCATGGAACAATAGCAACTGCAGTTGAATGTTTGAAAAAAGGAGCAGTTGACTATATTGAAAAACCTCTTGATTTAAACAAGCTTCTAAAGGTACTTAAAGACAATCTTTCTGCTGACAATACAAACTCTAATCATAAAGAAATCAAATCTTCAACAAAGAAAGACAAGATAAATAATAAATCAAACTCCAAAACTCCAGGCTTAAATCCTTTAAATATGATTGGATGTAGCAAGGTTATGAAGGAGATGTATTCTTTTATTGAAAAGGTTGGCGTTACTGATGCAAGAATATTGATTACAGGCTCAAATGGAACAGGAAAAGAACTTGTTGCAAAAGCATTACATAATATAAGTCCAAGAAAGGATAATAGTTTTGTTGAAGTTAATTGTGCTGCAATTCCTTCGGAGTTGATAGAAAGCGAACTGTTTGGACATGAAAAAGGATCTTTCACTTCAGCCATTAAACAGAGAAAAGGTAATTTTGAGATTGCAGATAAAGGAACTCTATTCCTTGATGAAATTGGAGATATGAGTCTTTCAGCACAAGCAAAGGTTCTTAGAGCTTTGCAGGAAAACAAAATAACACGAGTTGGAGGAGAAAAAGATATTTCAATTGATGTTAGAGTTATTGCTGCTACCAATAAAAATCTTAAAGAAGAAATAGAAAAAGGTAATTTCAGAGAAGACTTGTATCACCGTCTTTCAGTAATTGTTATTAAAGTCCCTGATTTAAATGATAGATTAGATGATATTCCTTTACTTGTAGATAGTTTCTTGGAAAGCTATGCAGAACAAATGCAAATTCAAAAACCAAAGATAAGCCCTCAAGCCATTAAGAAACTTCAAACAATGAATTGGAGTGGGAATGTCAGAGAATTAAAGAATATTACAGAGAGATTGGCAATTCTTTGTGAAGGAGAAATTACAGAAAAGGATATAGAAAAATACAGCTAAGATTAAAAAATACTAATGATAAATTACAGTTTCCATACATTACAGAACGGATTAAAGATAATACTTCATAAAGATGTTTCCACTGCATTGGTTTCAGTTAACATGCTATACTCAGTTGGAGCAAAGGATGAAAACCCTAACAAGACTGGTTTTGCACATTTATTTGAACATTTAATGTTTTCTGGAAGTAAGAACTACAAAGACTTTGATGCAATTGTTGAAGAAAGTGCTGGAGAAAGCAATGCTTTTACTAATAATGACTATACAGATTATTATATAACCCTTCCTTCAACTCATCTGGAAACAGCTCTGATGCTTGAAAGCGATAGAATGCATAACTTAAATATATCGCAAAAAAGTCTTGATGTACAAAAGAATGTTGTTATTGAAGAATTCAAACAAAGATATCTCAATCAACCTTATGGTGATGTTTGGATGTTGATTAGGGAACTATCATATAAAACTCACCCATATCAATGGAGTACAATAGGAAAAGACATTTCACATATTGAGAATGCGAGTTTGGAAGATGTGAAGTCATTCTATAATAAATACTACTCTCCCAATAATGCAATTTTATGTATTGCTGGAAACTTTGATGAAAAAGAAGCTATGCAATTATGCGAAAAATACTTTGGAAAGATTGGAAAAGGCAATGAAATAGTTAGAGAAAGGATTAAAGAACTTGTTCAAACTCAAAAAAGAGAACTTAGAGTTAAAAGGGATGTTCCTCAATCAGCAATATATATTTCTTTCCCCATGGCATCAAGACTTGAAAAAGGCTACTATGCATTTGACTTGCTTTCAGATATTCTTTCAAATGGACGCTCTTCAAGACTATATAATAGATTGGTTAAAGAAGAAAAACTATTTACTGAAGTTAATGCTTTTATAACTGGAGATGTTGAAGAGGGTTTGTTTGTTCTAACTGGAAAATATGCAGACAATGTTAATCTTGAAGAAGGTAAAGATGCCCTAATGAGAGAATTGCATAAAATATCAAATGAAGAAATAGATGCTCAAGAATTTCAAAAAGTAAAAAACAAGTTTGAATCAACAATGGCATTTTCTCAAATAAAGAATATTGATATTGCAATGAACCTATGCTATTTTGAACATTTAGGTAATATTGAACAAATAAATAATGAAGTTAATTCATACCAAAATTTAACTGTTGAATACGTTCAACAAGTTGCAAAGAATGCATTTAAAGAAGAAAAATCAAATATTTTATACTATGAAGCAGAATAAAGGTCAGTCAACTAATCTAATCCCTATGATATCTATTACGATATTATTCTTTATGTGGGGATTTATCACTTCACTCAACGACATTTTAATTCCATACTTTAAAGGAGTATATAACCTTTCCCATTTTCAAGCAAATATTGTTCAATTTGCTTTCTTCATAGCTTATTTTGTTGGTGCATTAGCATTTTATCTATTAGCTAAGAAAGGTAAAGATCCCATTAACAAATTAGGTTATAAACAAACATTAGAAATTGGTTTGTATATTGCAGGTACAGCATGTATGCTATTTACTATAACTGCAACTCTAAACTTAGGATTTGGAATATTTCTAATTGCTTTATTTTTATTGGGTATTGGACTTACATTTCTTCAAGTGGCTGCAAATCCATTTGTAGCAATGCTTGGTAAACCAGATACAGCTTCAAGCAGATTAAATCTTTCTCAAGCATTCAACTCACTTGGAACAACATTAGGACCAGCTCTTGGAGGTTATTTTATATTTAAAATATTCTTAGAAAACTCCGTTGGTGCTGATGCTGTTAAATATCCTTATCTATTTTTAGGTCTTCTGCTTGGATTATTAGCATTATTTATTCACTATACTAAGATTGAAGAACCACAAACAGAAAAATCAGATACAAATAAAAATGAATCAATCTTCAAACACACCTATGTTTGGCTTGGAGCATTAGGGATATTCTTCTATGTTGGAGCAGAAGTTTCAATTGGGAGCAATATGGTCGCATATCTAACTTCTGTTAGTGATGGTAAAATTGCTGAAAGCTTAGCTGCAAGTTATCTCTCCTACTATTGGGGTGGTGCTATGATTGGTAGATTTTTAGGAGCAGTTTCATTAAGCAAAATAAAGACCAAGCTAAAGGTTTTATATATGGGAATATTGGCAGTAGTAAGTTTTTGCTTAATTTATACCATTAATTTCTATCTTCACTCACTAAGCATTGAAAGTGTTTGGTATTTCTTAATATTTATGTTGCTAAACTTCCTATGTTTCTATTTGGGAAAAGGTAAACCAGCTCGACTATTAGCCATATTTGCAATGGTAAATAGTGTATTGATACTAATTGGTATGAATATATTAGGATTTTCTGGATTATGGTGGGTTTGGGCATTATTAGCAATTGGACTATTCAACTCAATAATGTGGTCTAACGTATTCACCTTAGCAATTGATAAACTTGGAGATAGAACTTCTGAAGCATCATCAATTTTAATTATGATGATACTTGGAGGTGCAATTCTTCCACCATTACAAGGATTAATTGCCGACTTAAGCAATAGCATGACTATTTCATTTATAGTTCCTCTTATAAGTTATATTTACTTAATATTCTACGGATTAAAAGGCTATTCAATAAATAAGAAGTAAAAAAGCTTTAATCATTTCATATGGAAAAAACCATTAAGAAAGAGGTAATTTACAGGAAAACCATCCCTACTCCACTTGGAGAGATGATTGCTTGCACAACAAAGAAAGGATTATGCTTTTTAGATTTTTCGGATAGAAAGGACTTCACAAAACTTTTCCACAAAATGCAAGAAGCATTGAATGGTATTATTACTGATAGTTTCATAAATAATGAAGAAAAGCAAATTATGGATTCTGTGGAGAAAGAACTAAAAGAATACTTCAGTGGGAAAAGAAAAGAATTCACAATACCTTTAATACTTATTGGAACAGACTTTCAGAAAAAAGTGTGGCAAGAACTCTTGCAAATACCTTATGGTAAAACAATATCCTACCTTCAGGAAGCGAATAATATAAATCAGCCCAAAGCCTTCAGAGCAGTTGCTAATGCCAATGGTAAAAACAAAATTTCAATAATCGTTCCTTGTCACAGAGTTATTGCAAACAATGGCAAATTGGGAGGATATGGTGGAGGACTGGATAAAAAGCAATACCTGCTTAAATTAGAAAGTTCAAACTAATTTTCCTTTTAGAAGTTTATCTTAAAATCTATACAAGAAAGGTGGAAAAGTGGAAAAATGAAGTCATTTTTCAAAACTTTTTTGTATTCTGTTACAGAAATACTTTTCAAATTTAGCTCTATTTTTCCACTTTTTCACCTTTTTCTGTCAAATTAACTTTATTTGTTCATTATTAAGCTAACCTATTATTAACTTTACAGTTACTCACGCCATTAACTCCAAATTTGGCACTCTACACTTATTTCTGTTTATTTTTTGATTTCACAGTTCGTATAAAACAATAATTACAAAAACACCTTAACTTTTGAACCCTTCCGTCTTTGAAATATCTATCCCATTTAATTACATCACATTCATAATCTGCATTAAAATACTTATTATTCTCTTTAAACCATTTTGTATCTTTCTTCTTTTTAAATTTATAAACGACATAACTACTATCAATATCCAAATTATTATCTATCCATCTTGATTTTGATAACTTAGTCAGGTATCCATAACAATAAAGGGAATCTATTCTATTTTCATTACAATAAACACGATAACGAAATACTGTATCGTTTCTTTGAAAATATTTCATTTCATAATCAAACACAACTTGTGAATAAACACTATTGGCGATAAAAAGCAATATTATTAATATCAATTCTTTTTTCATTTTATTTTTATTCTTACAGAATTTATAATTTAGCATTTATTCATTTTAATTTTTCTACTACTTATACAATCAACTCCAAAACTTATACACTACCTGATTTTAGTCTAAGAATAGTACACTATCTCTTTTTTCACATTTTTCAATACATGAATTAATCATATCACGTATTTTCTTACAATAATCATAATATCTCTCATCTGTTTTATCAAAACCATTGCCGTCAATATTACAAATATAATTTGAAAGACGAATATCATAAATTTCAGATATTTTAAATATTGTAAATGGCTTTAGGTCTTGAGTAAATTTGAAACATTTAGAATTAATACTAAATTTAAAACTCCCTAATAGTAAAGTATCAGTTTTTAATTCTTTATTCAATGGGAAAATTAAATATTGACAATCTAAGATTTCTTTATCTGTTATAAAGTCTCCATCAAAATGCTTAAATAATATTGAACTTATTTCAACTCTTATTAGTTTAAAATATGTATTAGTATCAGAATCTATATATTCAAATGTACAACAAGGTTGAGTGTCCAAAATCTTATATTTTAGTCCAACACAATCTCCTTGTCCCAATGTTATTGCTTCATATTGAGAATAAACTTTATTATTGAGTGAATAAATAACAGTAAGCAATACAATTAAAATGATTTTCTTTGTTGTGCTGGATATGTTTTCCCACATTCCTTTAATATTAGGATTTAGAATCATGAGCGGTCGGAAGATTTTTTTGGATATGCTTTCTCATAAACGTAATTTCTCATTTTTTTTGAATAATCCCATTTTTGTAATCAATTTTATCATATTTACTTACATCACCTCCACAAAATAA
>Ga0316605_10000476_pt1 | contig 28119 bp, 19 predicted proteins | sample OWC_soil_day20_n_FD_207666 | JGI IMG/M metagenome (GOLD analysis project Ga0316605, IMG submission 207666) | Wetland soil microbial communities from Old Woman Creek delta, Ohio, United States - OWC_soil_day20_noCT | ecosystem: Environmental > Terrestrial > Soil > Wetlands | place: USA: Ohio...
GCGTGCCGGTTGGTCCCCGTGCTGCCACGCGACGTGGGCCCACGCCGCGCAGCCGGTGCGCGGAATCGGTGATCACGACCCGTGGAACGGGTGATCACGATGCGCTGGAATGGGTGATCACGATGCCGTGGAATGACTGATCAGGATGGCGTGGCGCGCGCACGCCGCGTGTTCGGAACGAGTGAAACGGTCTGTCAAAGTCGGATTAGGGCCTGCGGTGAAGCGGTCAACACACTGGCCCTTCAAGCCAGCACACACGGATTCTAACCTTTTCAGGTCATCTCCGCCCTGCGCCGCGAGATCGGCTTCCATGAAGCCAGTTCACACGCGCTACTTGATGATGAGGACCCCTGTTGGCGGCGCGGGCGGAGTGCCCGCCGGTCCCCTCACTTTGACGGCGATGTCATCAGCCAGATTCGACACCGCAATGGCGAGGTTGCCGGCGCTGTCACTCTGCTGTGACTGAGATCCGATCAGGACCCCCGTATACGTGTTCCACCGTTCGACTGTGTACGTCGTGTTGGGAACCACTCTGACGGTCACGGTTCCGGACTGTGCCGTGACGTTAACCGGGCTCTCGACACCCATGACGTTGTGCCAGTTGTGCAGCTTGTTCTGAATCCAGAGAAACGCGGACCCCTTCGCCAGGTTCTTCTGGCCTCCCACCCGCAGTTGCGAGTTCGTCACCGTGGCAGCGGCGTTCACATAGCCGCCGCGATTCACATCGAGACCGCTGACGAACTGGAAGAACGGCCTGGCAATCTGCCGGCGATCGATCTGCGTGAGGTGCTGGCTCCACCAGTAGTTCGGGGACGACAGCCCCGTGGAGGTGACGAGCTGAACCCACAGCATGTTGTGATACCAGACGCCGGGATTGGCGCGTGTCAGGTCTTCGAAGTAGCTCTGACCGGCATAGCCGATTCCGGTTTCCCCGATGATGATCGGCTTGCCGATCTTCGGCGTGCCGGCCGTCTGGTCCAGCGACAGGACCCACTCGGCCATGTCGAGGCCCAGCGTCGAGTCCTTCGTGTACTCGTGGATGTCAGCGTAGTCGACATCCGGGTAGGTGCCGGCGTCTCCCCACAGGCTCGGCACCCAGCAGCACCAGAACGACGTTGTCGCCAGATGGTAGTGGGAATCGCTGGTGTGAAGGTACCGCGCGAAATCCTGTGTGTGCCGGTACACGGCTGAATCGTTGGGATCCGCCTCGTTGCACGATTCCCACGAATGAACGGCCGTGGAGTAGCCCCAGCGCGCGGCGAGGTAACGCCACCATTGCTGCTGGAGCCACTTCGCCTTGGTACCGTCCTCCTGAAAATAGCCATCTCCGGATTCCTCGAAGGTACCGAACCTCGACAAGTGAGCGGGCACCCAGTCGCGCTTGTCCTGGACGACGTATTTGAAGAACACGCCGTTCGCCTCGCCCTGCTGCAGCTGCCAGTCGAAGAAAGCGGCGGGCCGCTGCTCGACGTAGGTGTGCAGGTCAGCCTTCGAGTGCCTGATGAGCTCGCCGCCGGCGCTCCCGTCAGCCAGCAGTGGCTTGATAGAAAACTGGTCGATATACACTCTGCCGGCCGTGACGTTGTCAAGCAGCAAGCTGAAATACGGGTTGCTGGCAGCATCCGAAGGTGCTGTGTACGTCACGACAACCGTGTGCCAGCCGCGATCCTGGCTGATGACCGGGACGATCGAGGGCCTGCTCCTCAGGTCGGCCTCGATCGTCGCGCCTGGGAATGCATGCGTCTTGATCATGAACCCGTACGGGATGCCCGCGGTGGCCGGGCCGCTGATTCCGTCGGTGCGCAGGCGCAGTTTGACGAGGTACGTGACGCCAGGTTTGAGGGCGGGATAGTAACTCTCATCGCCCCAGAGGCCCATCCAGATTCGCCGTCCTTCAGGGTAAAAGATCTCGCGTGACAGTTCGTGAGACGGGTACCTCTCTCTGAACGTCAGCGGGCTGTCAAATCCTTCGTTTCCGAGGCTCAGGTCAGTGCGCATCCACCTGGCCCAGTTCGTGGTGTACGCACCCTGCCCGGCCATCCACACCCGATCGAGGTTGATCCCGGTGTCACGGTAGGTCGAATAGTCAGTCCCGGAGGCGGGCCCGGTCGGAATGAACAGCTCTCGCGAGCTGTACTCGAAATAGCGCGGGTCATCCTTGCTGACCCGAATGAACCCGCGACGGACGGGCGACACCGCCGTGAAGCTCCCGGCCGACACCTCGGTGGACCCGGAAGCGTCCTGTGCGGCGATGGACACGAAATACTGCCCCATCTCCGACGGGCTGAAACGAATCGCCCACCCAGTTCGACCCGTCTCCTCATAGTGGGGGCCGGATCCCAAAGTCGTACGCGTAACCTCGCCGATGAAGAAAGCCGGTTGACGCAGGGTCTTGCCTGATGGGCTCGTGAAGACCCCCTCCACTGTCACCCCCGCCCCGGGAGCGACACCAGGCGGCGGCGCCGGGTCGTACCTGAAATAGGGGTTGTCGGCCACTGTGCCGACGTCAAATTGCAGTTCGACACTCTCGTAGACGGGGACGCTGGTCCGAGTAACCGAAATGCTCGAAATGACGGGTCCCGTCGACGTACGGGTGACCCAGATCCGATCGGTCGCCACGGTCCCGGCTGAATCGCTGACAGTGACGAGTACTTCATTCGCCCCGAGCTTGAGCGGAACGGCTGCTGCCGTCCAGTTCACCATCTGAGCCGACGCGACGGATAGCCGCCCGGCTGCGTCAGCGTTCACGTTGTCCCAGACCACGGTCTGCACTGACCGCCCGCTTTGAGTGCTGGCTGTTCCGGCAAGCGCAATCTGCGCGGCGTTCGTTGTGTAACTCTCGAGGCCGGTTGGCGCGGTGATTGTGATGGTAGGGTTGCCGTCGGTTGCCACGAGCACCGTAAGACTCTGCGAGACTCCGGCACCTTCGTTGTCGATCGCCGTGAGGCGAACGCTGTAGCTGCCCTTGCCGGCAAAGGTGTGGCTCGGGTTCTCGTCGGTTGAGAGGGATCCGTCGCCAAACTCCCACTGGAACGAGGCGATGGCCCCGTCGGGATCGTCGCCGTTGGCAGCGAACCGTACAACGAGGGGCGCGTTGCCCGAGGTCGGACTCGCGGTCGGCGCGATTACCGGAGGCAGGTTGCCCGTCTTCTCGAAGAGCTGGACTTCGTCAAAAGCCAGGTCCACAGTCGTCTGGGGCCCATACACGCCGAGATTGACCTGAATGCTCCCCGTTCTTGGAACAAAGGTCAGCGCGACCTTGTGCCAGAGGTCTTTGGTGTAGATCGCGTGAAGGCCGTTGACGGTGGTCTCCGTCTGGAAACTGCTGTTCTGAACGTTGATGGTGTCGTAGCCCCAGTCGGTCCCGGCAAACGCGGTCCACCGGAACCACGCGGTGAGGACGTACGTTCGCCCCGGAACAACCGTAATCCAGCCTTGCGTCAATAACTGTGCGAAAGGCAGGCGCACACCGTAGTTACCGGCGTAGGCGGCACCGGCTATAACCTGCGCGCCGGAGGCTCCGTTCCAGGGCGATACTTCTCCGGTTTCGAAACCCCCGTTGGATACCAGGTTCGGCCCGGCGTAGGTCGCGCTGGCGAGACAGGTCAGAATCACCAGACCGCTGACCGTCAGTACGAGAAGAAGACGCGTGCCCCTGAGCTGCATCGCTGTTACCCCACACGGTTGGAGCTCGGCGCCCCCGGGAGGTGCCGGGAGCCCCACGGAAGGGCTGCAAGTCCCGTTCCAGTCAATATATACGGTGATCATACCGCGGATGACGCGGCTGCATCCGAAAACCACCAACAACTGACGGTTTTGTCAGGGTCTCGTCGGCCCGCATACGCGGTTGGGCCGTCGCACCGCGGGCCTTACCGTGTCCGGATGAGCAGTTCGTAGCCGTCTAACTGCACAACGGTCGAGTAGTTATTGGTCAGTTGCTCCGTCGGGTACATTTCCACCCAGGCGGCAAATCCGCCCACGAGCACGTAATCGGGAGAGTCGGCCTGAATGAACCGGTAGGTTTCGGCTGGAGGAGCGCCGTTGAGCCAGATGTGGCTTACAGCCTTGTACAGGTATGCCTGAGGGGGGAAATGATAACGGTGATTGGTAAGGAACCCCATTTCCGGTTCCCAGGTCTCAATAAGAGCCGTCGGCAGCACATGCTCGTTGAGATACCGAGCCATCGCGAGGGGACCGTTGAGCCCGGGAGAGATGATCTTCGCAGTCGTCTGTAAAAGGGGTAGCACGATCATGGCGGCCAGGACAGCCATCAGAGCCACGCGTAAGCCCTGAGCGTGAGACGCGCTGGTTCCCTGCCGGAAGCCGCGTATGTCGAGGGTGTACCCGTTCGTCAGGTCAGCAAAGAACCGGGCCAGGAACAGGCTGGATAGTGCCAGCGCCGGAAATGCGTACCGGATCCAGCTTACCGACGCGACGACGTACCAGATGAGATTGACGGCGACCAGAATGAGCAGGACACCCCACCACTGCCCGTCCCGCCGCCGTGGAAGCGCAAGGAACACGCCGTACGCGAGCGCCGGCAGAAGCCACCCGAGAAACACCTTCAGGCTCAGCAGTTCCGTGACGCTCCGCTTCATCAACGCGGGCGAGAACACGGCAGCAGCGCTTGCCGTTGCCGCCCGGTACAAAGCGAGGTTCTCGCTGACCGCGCCAGGTCCAAGGAACACCACAACGTAGACCTGCCACAACGCAAAGCACGCACCGACCAGCACGCCGGGCACAAGGAATACTCTCTGAGGTGCGGCGCGGTAGTACACGAGATTCGCCACCCACGCGAGCGCGAGTGTCGGAGCCAGCACGATGAAGAACTGCGTCTTGGTGACGACGGCCAGCCCGAGCAACACGCCCACCGCAACCAGACGACGCCACGTCGCCTTCTCCCACGCGGTGAACCAGACGAGAAGCCCGGTTGTCATGAAGAAGAAGGCCGGGATCTCGCCGAGTACCTGCCTCCCGTACTCAAGCAGTCCGACGCCGCGCGACGAGATCAGCAGCCCCGTGGCCACCCATGCAAAACGCCGTCCCCCGAGCCACCCGGCAAGTCGCCAGAACATAAGAATGGCCGCGAGCAGATAGATGACCATTACCAGTCGCGCCTGCACCAGGCCAATTCCGGCGACCTTGAACATCGCCGCGATCGGCAGCAGCACCGTCGGGCCGACGCCAATCGTGGGCCCGTAGTAGCGGAATCCCTCGCTGCTGTAGTCGGCGTAGACGCCGTGAAGAACGAGCGTCTTCGGGACGTGAAGGTGGGAGCCCTCGTCGTACCACGTCAGCGGGTAGTCAACGAGCCGCCAGGCGGCCAGAAACACCACCAGAATGGCGGCAGCCAGCAGCGCGAGATCGACCCTCCGCCCTCTCCATCGCGCCGCCTGCGTGGAACTTCCCATGGATGCTCCCGGAGTGACTGCACCAACTCAGGTACGCTGTTCCTTCAACACGAGGTCGGCCGCCTCTCGGGCGTGACGCGTGACCGACTCGCCATTGGTGAGCGCCGGATAGATCTGAGACGTGGTCGCCAGGAAGAGCTTCTCAATCGGTGTCCTGACCGTCGGGATGAGCGAGGTCGAGTTGAGCCCGTGCAAGGGATCGACGTATCGCTCGCGTTGCACGAGGAAGTAACGGATGTGACCCGGATCGAAGTCGGGAAACATCGCCCGCAGGTTCGCCAGCCAGATGCTCTTGATCTCGTCATCCGGTTTCGTCTGCCAGGCGCTGTCCGGCGCGGTGTACTTCGGCAGATACACGAGGTGGTGTCCGCCGACATACTGGGAATCGATGTACGCGGTCGTCTCGATCACGCCGGTAAACGGGATCCGATCGTCTGTGATGTTCACCGTCCAATACCCCGTCAACGGGCGGTCGAGCACCAGCAGCGGGCAGATCACACCGAGGTAGCCGGTCTTGCGGAGAAACGCACGATACGACTCGTCGGCGCCGGGAATCAGACGCACAAAAACCGGCGTCTGAACGGTGGCCGTCACGGCGTCGAATCGCCGCAGTTCCTGACCCACGCGCAGCCCCCTGGCCGTTCCGTTCTCTGTCACGATTTCCTGAACCGGGCTCCTGGAGTGAACCCGGCCGCCGCCTTCCTCGATCTTCCGCGCCAGCGTCCTCACGAGCGTGGCATAGCCGCCGACAAGGTGCCCGGCTCCCTCCTGCTGTGTGGCGCCGCTGCGCGCCGATTTCATCCGGACTAGCCGCGCCCAGATCCACGTCGCCGGGACGTTGTCAAAGTAGGAACCGTCGAACTTCGAGCGGAGCAGCGGTTTCCAGATATTGTCGAACGCGACACGCCCGCCCACGCGCACGAGCCACCGCTCGACGCTCGTGCCCTCGAGGCGATGCCAGTCGCGAACCAGTTGCGCTGCGACTACCGTAAGACCGAGACGGAAGCGATCGACCCAGCCAAGGGGCGGGAAGCGCAGGAACTCCAGGATGTTGTTCATCGAGTGGATGCGGCCCCGATAGAAGAACCCTGTCCTGGTTGCGCGGAACCGCAGCTTGTCAACGATCCCCAGCTCGGCGCAGAGCTCGAACAGGTGCCGGTCGCTGGGCAGAATCGTGTGGTAGAAGCGGTCAACAGTGGTGCCGTCGGGCAGCTCGGTCGGCCCCGCCAGGCCTCCGAGCACGGGAGAAGCCTCGAAGACCTCCACCTCGGCGCCTTTCCTCGTCAGAAAGTAGCCGAGGCTGAGGCCCATGATGCCGCCGCCGATAATCCCTATCTTCATCCCGCCTCCTGCGCCGCCCCCCGGGTTGCTGCGCCACTTGTTCGTCCGCCCCCGCGTCTCGAGGTTATGAGACCTTGCCGCTCGTCTTCACGAGGGGCTGCACACCGAGACGGTGCAGGAGGATTCTGAACTGGAACCGGAGATGAGCGCGGATGGTGCGCGCAATCTCCGCTTTCGACACACCGAATGCCCTGACATGAAGAACGGTCGGGTACTCGGCCACTCTGTACCCCATCAACATCCCGTTCACGAGGATTTCGGTCCCGGCCAGGAATCCGTTCGATTCAAACGGCACCGTATCCACCACGCGCCTCCGGTAGGCGCGGAGCAGCGCCGTGTAGGTGTGCACCCGCCAATCGACCAGCAGCCGATACAGCAGCGACGAACCCTGGCTGAGCACCCGCCGGTAGGGAGGGACACCCGCCACGCCGCCCTGCGGATGATACGGCGAGGCGGTCACCAGATCGAAGTCGGATCCAAGGCGCTCGATCAGCGGTGGAATGTCGCTGAACTTATAGGTGCCATCGCTGTCGGTAGTAACCACCACATCACCGCGCGACGCCGTCAGGCCCGTGCGAATTGCCGCGCCGAGGCCGCGATTCGTGGCGTGCTGTGCGAACCGCACGGCGAACCGCAGGCTGCCTCCGCCGAAGGCATCGTGCAAGGCCAACCAGGTGGTATCCCGGCTGCCATCGTCAACAAAGATGACCTCGACCGAGCGCCGGCGCGCGAGCTCCTCCACAACCGGAACGAACTCGCCGATCAGCATCGGGACATTGTCGGCTTCGTTATAGCAGGGAACCACAATCGACAGGTCCATCATTTTCCCGTGTACGCCGCGCTGGACGCAGCGCTCTCATTCTACAATGCAAGATGCGAACCCTGTCGGATCTGCCCATCTGGGAGCGCTGAATCCGAAAGAGACGATCATGGGGTAGACTATAGGGCGTCAGCCGGGCGACTCTTCGTCGTCACGCTGTCCTCTGGAGAGACGCCGCACCGTGTCACGCCTCTGTATGGCGGCTATTCGCGTTCACTTGTCGAATGCGGCTTCTCTGGCGTGGATTGTGCAAGCCTTAGGAACAGATCCGCCGCCAGCCTTCGCAGAGAGTTCGTTTCTGCTCCGGAAGAAACGAGCCGGCAATCGGCGAGGACGCCAGGCTAATGATGGCTGAGAGTATCCGACGTAGGGCAGCCACGATCGTGTTCGTGTGTGTGTGCCTTTCGCTGTGGGCACGAGGGGCCGACGCGACCCAGCAGCCTGAGTATGCGGTTGGGCCGCAGGATGTTCTGACGATTGCGGTGTGGGAACAACCAGGCCTGTCCGGCAAGTTCACGGTTGGGGCAGACGGGAACATCTCGTTTCCACTGCTCGGAAGCGTCAGAGTCGCCGGGCTTACATCGAGGGCGGTCGAGGTGATGCTGCGCAGCCGCCTTGCCGACGGGTACCTCAAGAACCCCCAGGTGACGGTCGAGGTGACGCAGTTCCTCAGCCAGCGCATCTTCGTCATGGGCGAGGTCAGGACGCCCGGTCCCGTCGCGCTGACCGGCGAGCTGACTCTGCTCGAGGCGCTCACCCGTGCGGGAGGTGTCACAGAGAACGCCGGGGGCGAGATGGTGTTGCTGCGCTCGGATCGGGCGGCAGGCGCGGCAACCCCGCCGCTTGTGGCGGGGGCCGCTGGTGCCACCGAGATAGCACGGATCAGTATCCGGGATCTCCGGTCGGGGGCGTTTTCGAAGAACATTCAGTTGCAGGACGGTGATTCGATCTTCGTGCCTCGGGCCGAGACGATTTACGTCCTGGGCCAGGTGATGACGCCTGGCCCGTACCCGCTGGAACCGGGCATGACGGTTCTGAAGGCGATTTCGGCGGCAGGAGGCGTGACGCGGCTTGGCTCCACCAGGAGGGTCAAGATTGCGCGCATCGTAGCCGGCAAGAAGACTGAACAGAACGCCAAACTCGACGATGTCGTCAAGGGCGGCGACACGATAACGGTCGGAACCAGGTGGTTCTAGATGGACCATGCGCTCCCGCCCGCGGCACCGCCGCCATCGAACCCACCGGCGCCAGGTCCGCCGCCGCGGAACGACACCTATGGGTACCCTGCCGGCGCGTACCTGGTCAGGACCACTGACGACAGGCAGCCGCATGTCGCCGACTACCTTCGGGTCCTGGCCAGGCGACGATGGCTGGCAGTGGCAGCGTTCCTGATCATCGCCGTGCCGGGCGTGTTCCTCAGCTTCACGGGCGCCGACATCTACCTTGCGCGTGCCCGCATACAGGTCGATCAGCCGGTGCTGGAGTTGTCGGCCATCAGGACGGGCACCGCGCAGCAAGCCGATGACGACATCCAGACCCGCGCCCAGGTGGTACGCAGCCGGGCGGTCGGGCGCACGGCGGTGGAGCGCTTGAAGATCTGGGAGAACCCCGCGTTCTGGGCAGACAGCACGCCGTCGCTCTGGAACCCGCGCGTGCTGGTGTGGAACTCCATGGCGGCCGTTAGGAGCTTATTCCACTCGAGCCGACAGGACGCGCCGGCGGCACCCTCAGGAGACGCGCCGCCCAATCCGGCTAATCGGCCCGGCCTGGTGGACGCGTTCCTGGCGCGGGTTGCTGTTGATCCGGTTCCATTGAGCCGGCTCATTGACATCAAATACACGTCCGGCGACCCGCGCTTGTGCGCGGCCGCTGCGAACATGGTTGCTCAGGTGTACATCGAGCAAGACCTCGAATCGAGCTTCCAATCGGCAAGGGTGGCGGCAACCTGGCTCGACGGGCAACTGGCCGAGCAGCGCAAGCGGATCGAGGAGAGCCTGGCCAAGCTGCAGAAGTACCGCGAGGCGCAAAACGCCCCTTCGCTCGACGAGCGCCAGCAGAACGTCGTCTCACAGAAGCTGGCTGAGCTGAACACAGCAGTCACGCGGGCAAAGACCGACAGGATTGTCAAGGAAGAAGCGTACAACCAGCTTCAGGCCATCCAGAACGACAATGCCTCTCTCGACACCTTCCCGGCGATCCTGTCGAATGCCTTCATCCAGCAGCAGAAGTCCCAGCTCGCCGAGCTCCAGCAGGAAAAGACGCGATTGTCCGAGGAATACGGCGAGAAGCACCCCGAGATGATCCGCGTGAATTCGGCCATCCAGGAAGTCCAGGCGAGGCTCCAGGGTGAGATTGCGAAGATCGTCCAGTCGGTGCGCAACGAATATCTGGCGGCGGCCGCGAACGAGCGCAGCCTCTCGAACGCGTACGAGCAGCAGAAGCAGGAGGCGATGAATCTGAGCCGGAAGAGCATCGACTACACGGCGCTCGAACGCGAAGCCCAGAGCAACCAGCAGATCTACGACGGCCTCCTGGCTCAGGCCAAGCAGGCGGGGATGGTCGGCGAGGTGAGGAGCAGCAACATCCGCATTGTCGACCGTGCCGAGGTGCCGCTTGCTCCGATAGGACCCAAGCGGGCCCAGAACCTGTTGATTGTCGTGCTGGGCGCGGCCCTCTTCGCCGTCGGGCTCGCACTTGGCTTGGACTATCTGAGCCGCGAGATAGACTCTCCGGAGGAGATTGCGCAGCATCTCCAGATCCCGTTCTTCGGCTTCGTGCCGGTCGTGTCGGGCAGCACGTCAGATCACAGGAGGCCGCTCTACAGCGACAACGAGCGGGCGAGCTTCGGCGAGGCGTTCCGGCGGATCCGGACGAACGTGATGCTGCAGGTGCCAGCCGGCAGCCGTCAGGCCCTGATGGTGACGAGCACGGGCCCGGGCGAGGGGAAGACCGTCGTGACGGCCAACCTGGCCGTGGCGCTGGCGAGGGCGGGTCAGAGGGTACTGCTCATCGACGCGGACATGCGAAAGCCCCGGCTCAATGGCCTCTTCGGGAGAGCGCTGGAACCAGGGTTGTCGAACGTGCTGGCAAGCCAGTGCCCCGCGTCGGACGCGGTCAAGGAAACTACGACCCCTGGGTTGCTCCTCATGCCTGCGGGTTCGGGTCCAGAGAATCCCGCCGAGTTGCTGGCCTCGTCGCAGTTCGAGCTGCTGCTGAAGTCCGTGCTGGAGTCGGTTCAGTGGGTGATTATCGACGCGCCGCCCGTCCTCGCCGTGACCGACGCGACGCTGATCGCTCATGGGGCGGGGAACGTCCTGTTCATCGTCGGCGCCAACATGACGACCCGCGACGCAGCACAGACAGCCATCGGCGAGTTGCAGCGCGTGCAGGCGCACATCCTGGGTGGGGTGCTGAACAAGGTCAATCTGGTGCGCGATTCGTACTATTACTCGCGCTACTACAAGCCCGAGTACGAGGCGTACTACCTCAAGGGCAAGAGGACCAGGAAACCTGACATGTCGAGGACAGGCGCATCTTCGCGGAGCCGCCCGACCTCGATTACGTCCAGATAGCGGTAGAGCCCGGTTTCGTCATCTCCGGGCCCAGCCCAGGTGCTGCAACCCGACGTTGACCGCGGACTTGATGGTGCTGACGTCCGAGAACACCATCTTCAGATAGGTCATGAGCGGGCCGGGCCGCATGGCCCACTCGCGAAACGCGCGCTTCTGCCAGTACTCCAGTTGCTCGGCTGACAGATCGGGATAGTCCAGGACGGTCGACTCGTCCATGTCCACCTCTTCCCACCGGACACCGGGCCGGAACCAGCCGTTCCTTGCCACCTCCATGAAGAACGGCGTTCCCGGATGCGGCGCGGCAATGTGAAACAGCGCGATGTCGAGGGGCAGGCTCTTGGCAAAGTCAATCGTCTGCCTGATGGTCTCCACCTTCTCCCCTGGCAGGCCGATGATGAAGTACCCCCAGTTCCTGATCCCGGCCGACCTGGATGTCCGAAGGGCCAGGCGGGCACGATCGGGATCGACCCCCTTGCGCGCGTGAGCGAGGATCTCCTTGTTTCCGGATTCGAGCCCCCACGAGATGAAGTGGCAACCCGACTTCGCCATCAGTCGCAGCATCTCCTCGTCCACGAAATCGACGCGGCTGTTGCATGTCCACCTGATCTTCAGGCCGGCCGAGAAGATCTCGCTGCAGAGCCCAATCACCTGATCCCGATTGACCGTGAACAGGTCGGCGTACATGTGGATGTTGTGGACACCCAGCTTGTCGAGAATCTGGATCTCTTCCACGAGCTTCCTCGGCGACCGCATGCGGATGGTGGGGCCGTAGCTGACGTGCTTGATGCAGAACGTGCAGCCGGCCGGGCAGCCGCGGCTCGTCACGATGAAGGTGTAGGGTCCCTTGAGGAGCGGCATCCGATAGCGATCGAACGGCAGCAGGTGATGCAGCGGCATCGGCAGGTCGTCCAGGTCGGCAATGAACGGCCGATCCGGGTTGACAACCACCTGCGGCCCGCGCCGCCAGACCAGGCCCCTGATTGCCGTCAAGTCCGGCTGGCCGTCTTCCAGGAGCGGAAGCTCCATCGGCCGATAGGCCCGGTCGTGCTTGCTGAACAGGGTTTCGATGAAGTCGGGGCGCTTGAACTGGTTCCCATCGAGATAATCGATCAGATCGCGCAGCGTCAGATCCGGCTCGCCCCGCAGGCCGAAGTCCAGCGATGGAAACGGCCGCAGCGTCTCGCGCGGCATCGGCGTGATGTGCGTGCCGAACGCAATCGTCCGGGCGCCGACTGCCTTTGCGAGGAACGCCCCGTACATGTCGTTCTGAAGTGTCGGGCCGGTCAGCTGAGTGACGTAGTACTTCGGGCGTTCCTTGCGGACGATGGCCTCGAATGTCCTCCAGTCCATCCGGGTGGCCACCGCATCAATCACCTTGACGCTGTAGGTGGGCTGGAGCAGGGCCGCCAGCTGGGCGAGCGACACCTGCGGCCAGATCATGTTCTCGCGCGAGCGGCGGCCGACGCGATGCTGCGACCGGATCCAGATGGCGCCGTCAGGCGTCGGCGGATTGACGAGCAGCACGTCCACGTTGCTCGTCTCGTTGCGCGACGCAGCGCTCTGGCGGGAGATCTCGTCGGTGTCCGGATGGGTGATCGGCAGTACGATGGTCCGCGTCCTGGAACCGACGTTGCGCGGAGGCGGACCTGACTGGCCGGTTGATGTACTCACGTGTTACCTCACCCGTGACCCTTCGCGTTCGCTGATCTCGGCAAGGACCGCCATGACGAGCCCCCAGAGGGCCAGTTGGAGCCCCACGATCATGAGCATGGCGCTTCCGGACAGATAGAGCCACAGCCGTTCGATAGGCCAGCCACGCAGGGAGAGGATGAGGCTGCCGGCCGACACGGCCAGGCCGGCAAGAAACACCCCGATCCCGAGCGGCAGGAACTGCCGTTCGAGCGGGTTCCGGAAGAGCGGCCTGCTGAACAGCCCCTGCCTTATGGGGCGCCTGTAGAAAAGCGACACAATGTAGTTGAACGTCGCTCCGAGGGCGAACACGCTCACGCCCGTGACCGCCGCCACAACCGCACCAAACACGGCGAAAACGCCGAGGGGCCCGAGAACCGTGACTCCCTGGAGGCGCGCGATAAGGACGCCGGCCCCGACGGCTCCGGCAAGCGCCACAGCCAGCAGCCCGGCTACGCCGAACACCCGCACTGGATTGTAGGCCAGCACGGTCCAGACAATCGTCTTCAGGAACCGCAGCCCGTCCTGCGTGACGCTCAGCTTCGACCGCCCCACCCGCTCGTGGTACGGGATCGGGACCTCGACGACCTTGATTCCCTCATGGATGGCGCGCGCGCTCATGACGGGCGTGAGGTTCAACCCGTCGGGAAGCGGCGACAGCAAGTCAAGGGTGCTCCGCTTGAACACCCGCATGCCGCTCGCCGTATCGCTCACCGTGGTCCTGCCCAGAAGCGTCAGCAGCACGGCAAAGAAGCGGTTGCCGATGCGGCGCACGAGAGGCATGCTGCTGTCGGCGCCCGCCATGCGTGAGCCGATGACCAGGTCGGCGCTCTGGTCCGCGACGGCACGGCAGAGTGCCGGGAACTGCTCAGGCGGATAGGTGGCGTCGGCGTCCAGAAAACCGATGAGATCGTAGGCGGCAGCTGCGAAGCCGGTCTTCAGGGCCGCGCCATATCCTCGATTGACCGGATGCTGGATCAAGCGAACCTGGGGAAACCGCCTCACCTGCTCGGCCGAGCCGTCCTTCGATCCGTCGTCAACCGCGATGAGCTCGACCCGATCGACACCCGCATCCCGCAGGGCGGGCTGAACCGCCAGGCAGCGCTCAATCGTCTCGGCGATCGAGCCCTCCTCATTGTAGACGGGGATGCACACCGAGAGCCCCTGTTTGCCGCCGGCCGTTGAGTCCGCTGGCTGCCTCACCCGGTCCTCCCTGAGCGCGTCCGCACACCCTCGATGGTATACCCCCGGAAGTGTAGCAACACACGTACCCCGTTTACTCCAGCCCCGGCCTTCCGGGAACCCGCACGCTGCAGTCGCCGAAATCAACGGTCTGCTTGAGGGAAGGTCTGGTCTGCATTGATCTTGGGAATACCCCCGCACGCGAGGGTTGAGCATCTGTCAGCAGCCCCGTCCAGACTACAGTCAGGCAGAATCCTCAGTGAGACAGACTTTTGTCGCCAGTTTCGAACTATGTCGTCCGGGTTTCTGTCGCATGTGCGGAGTGGTCGAGGGTGCGAATCGCCTCGAGAAGGGCCCGGCTGACTGCCCTCACGTCGTAGCGCTCCTCGACGAGGCGACGGGCCTCAGCTGCGAGCACGTCCGCCAGCCGGTCGTCGGTCAGGACGCGGGCCACCTCCCGGGCAAACTGTGCCGGATCTGCAGCGGACAGGAGGTGGACGCCGGGCTCGACGTCGATCCCCTCATGACCGGTGGGTGTCGAGACGACCGGAAGGCCGCGGGCGAACGCGTCCAGGATCTTCACCCGCATGCCGCTCCCCGCCCGCAGCGGCACGACCAGCGCCCGGCTGCCTGCAAAGTACGGGCTCACATCGTCAACGTACCCGGTCAGCGTGAAGCCCGGTATCCGCCTCAGAGCCCTCGCTGCCCCAACGTCGTCTCGTCCGACGACGGTCAGTCGCGCGGCCGGCACTACGCGCTGGACCAGAGGCCATGTGTCGCGGGCGAAGTGCAGGATGGCGTCGAGGTTCGGAGGCCAGTGGAGACCCCCGACGAACAACAGGCGCGGTTCGCGAGTCAGTGGCTGAGTGGGTTGTGCCGCGGGGACGTCAACCGAGATCGGGATGACCCGCACGTGACCTCCCTTCCCGGCCAAACGTCGGATAACCTGACCATCCACCTCGCTGACCGCGAAGACGAGATCCGCCTTCTGGTAGACCAGCCGTTCGTACTCCCGCACGAGCCGCCACTCCCGTACCAGCAGCGGGCTGAGCGGGGAAAAACGACGGCGCCGCGCGTGCCGGCGCAGTATCTCGAACTCGACGTTGTGGGCATCGTGAACCACCAGCAGATTCAGCCGCCGCGCGTACTCCATCATGCTCAAGTGGTCCGCGTAGACGAGGTCGAAACCCTGTTCGGACACCCGCCTCACCGCCGCCAGGCTCGCAGGCTCAAAGTGCCGGAGGATTGTATACGGGAGGCCTGTCCGAAGACTCCGCGAGACGTATGCGAGTTCCCGCAGCAGACTCCGGGAAACGAGCTCGAGGGTGACCGAGGCACAGACTTCTCGCACACGGGAAAGGTGCGCCCGCTGATCTGCGTTGCGGATGAAGGCGAGGCAGTGCACCTCGTGCTCGCTCGAGAGCATCCGCAGCGTGTGATACGTCTTGATTCGTCCCCCGCTGTCGAGGGGGTACGGAATCGTTTCGGTCAGCAGCAGGATGCGCATGGTGCTGATGCCCGGCTTGTCACGCAGACAACTCGTCCATGCCGCCGCAATAGACCGGCGTCTCTGGAGGCGGCAATGGCTGTTCCATCAGGTTACGGATCACTCGAGCCGGAATGCCGACCGCCAGGCTGTGCGCAGGAATTGACCGTGTCACCACCGAGCCGGCACCGACGCATGACCTGCGGCCGATCGTCACGCCGTCGAGGATGATCGCCCCTGCCCCAATCCAGCAGCCATCCTCGACGGTGATGCCGACGGCGGTGATCCCCTGCGTCATGATGGGCTTCTCGGCGTCGGTCATCACGTGGTTGACTGCCAGAACCTGCACCCGCGGGGCAAACAACACGTCGTCACCCACTGTGATGCCGCCCTGCCCCCGCATCAGCGTTTCCTCGCCGAGGAACGTGCGCCGGCCAAGCCTGATGCCGCCATGCTGGATGCCGCGAAAATTGAAGACGTGCAGCCGGCAGCCGCTCATCACCCACGAACCATCGCCGATCTGAAGACCCCCTGTGCCGCCGTGCAGATACACGCCGTGGTCGATGTAGACGCCGTCACCGAGTCGGATGTCCTCGGAACGGTTGATGCGCACGTGGTCCTCGATGGCGGGCAGACCGCTCGCGCGCAGGAACAGCTTGTATGCGACTGCGCGAAGGCCTATCCCGACGATGCCTGGCACCCAGCCGATGAGCGCCTGCAGGGTCTCACCGGCAATGTAGTGCCAGGGGCTCGACGACTTGTTGCGGAGATAGAACCCGAGCGAGCGGGCTGCCTTCATGTCACCGGACTCCTTCGGGAACGGCTTGCTGATTGTCCAGGCTCCGAAATCGGTACAGTTCTGCTTTCGGTAGGATCAGGAGCGGCTCGAAGAGGCTGGAGCCGCGGGGGTCCCAGGTGTGCGCGAGGCCTGGGGCGGCGCCAGCGCGCAGTACCATCGTGACACCCTCGGAACGAATGAGCGTTTCCCGCCAGTCCTCGGAGGTCGCCGGGTCGAAGAACCTGCGGACATTGGCGGCTCGTTCGTAGTACCGATTGGTCATCGCCCAGTGCGCGAGGTACGCGCGGGTCTCGCCGTAGTTGGGAACGAACTGCCCAATCACCTCCGGTGCGAGCACGACATCACGCTCCGTCTTGTGTCTGGCAAGCCAGTCGAGCGCGGCTGCTTCATCCCGGTGCAGGTAGTATGGCGCGGCGTGACGGCGCAGTTCGACGAATCGCCACGAGAACAAGTAGAGGTTCGTCGGTATGACGAGGAGCACAAGCACCGCCCGGCACGCAGTGCCGGGAGAAACCACCAGATCCGGGAGTCTCGCGAACCATCGGCTCACGCGCGGAACGATGCGGTCGTGCCATGCGCCGGCGGCGAGAATGGCGATCGGGAACTGCCAGCCGCCGAGAAACTTGATCTGGTATACGACCGGCAGATAGATGAGAACCAGCCCAACAGCGAACCAGACCGTGACGAACCAGAATCGCTCGTCGCGCGGCGTGGCGGGGACGAGGCCTGCAATCGCCAGCAGCAGCGGAAGCCCCATCAGGATGACCAGATGGAAATGGACGGGCGTCCAGACGCCGGCGTTGGCGTACTGGGCGAGAACCGAGCGCCAGAGCGCGTCGTGCGCTGTGAGGTTCTGGTAGTAAAACGCCACGGGCGCCGAGCAGGCGCCGATGACGATGCCTGAAACGACGAGAGACCACGGGATCGCGCGCCGGCGCACCATCACCCATACGGCGAAACCGAGCAGAACCAGGTAGACCGTGAGCAGATCGTACGCATGGGACAGTGCCAGGCCCAGCGCTGACGCGCCGCCCAGCAGGTGCGCCGGCCAACCCCCTCCGCGATACGCCCGCCAGACACCGAGAAGCGTCAGCAACAGCAGCGCCTGTGCGAGGGCCAAGTGCGGGTAGCCGAGCAGGTTGAAAAACGTGTTCGGATCGACCAAGTACACGTCCATCGGAAATGGGACATCCGACAGGCGGAGGAAGATCTTCGCCAGCACGAGCACCCATCCAAGCCCAGATCCAACCAGCGCAACGCAGAGCGCCGTGACCCTGCGCTGCCGATCGAAAGCAAGCGAGCGAAAGAGACCCAACACTCCGAGTACCAGCAGGAGCGTGGCCCCTGCGCGCCAGACCTGGAACAACGCTGGGAACGAGAGACCAAGCGCGGTCTGGATCCTGGCGAGCAGCCACATCATCGGGTTCATGAAGATCCGCGGGTTGGCTTCGGGCGTCATCGTGTTACTGATGAAGAGGCCAGCGCGGGATGCGGTCACCCACGACCAGTACTGCGCGTGGTCAACGACGTCGAACATGAGCCCGGTATAGACCCGGTCTTCGGGTCGGGAGAACACGGCGTAGAGGTATGGAACCGAGGCGACAGCGAAGACGAGCCCGGACAGCCAGAACCACGCCGCGAACCGCCGCCGGTTCGTACGCGTGGGGGGCTGCGGATTGGACGAAGAGGACACGTAAGTGGTCATTGTGGCCGGATGTCCTTATGGAAGGTCGCTACCGCTTCCTGAAGCACGGAATCGAGTTGCGCGCCGATCGTGTCCCACGTGTAGAGCCGCTCGACGAGGTCGCGGGCGTTCCGGGCCAGCCGTCCAGCGAGTGCAGGGTCGTCGAGGAGCCGAACCACCTGCCTGGCGAAATCGTCCGGGCGGTCGGCGATTAAGATATCCCCCTCCTGCGTCACAGCCAAGCCCTCGGCCCCCTTCGAGGTTGAGACCACCGGCGTACCCAAGGCCATCGCCTCGAGGATCTTGAGCCGGGTGCCGCCGCCCAAGCGGAGCGGAACGACGCACGCCGCGCTTTCCGCGACCAGGCGCTTGACATCCGGAACGTGCCCGGTGAAGGTCACACCCTCATGGGCGGAGAGGCTCTTCATGTCCACGCCAGTGGTGGATCCCGTGACCCAGAAAGAGAGGCCCGGCCTCGCGCGCCTGATCAAAGGCCAGATGTCGCACAGGAACATCCGGACGGCATCGTAGTTGGCCGAGTACGTTATTGCGCCGGGATAGACCAGCCTCGGCAACCGAGGTCCATGTTGCGTCGTGAGGTCGGCTCGTTCCACGCCGTTCGCCACGAACCTGACGCGCGTTCGATCGCAACCGATCCGAATGAAGGCATCACGCTCGACATCTGAGACTACAGTGGTCCTCTCGAAGTCCGCAACCATGTTTCGGATGAACCACCGGTACTTCCACCACGTCAGAATCAGGCGAGATCGCTTCGCTACGTCGCGTTCCCTGGCGACGCGCTCGCGAAGCCACGTGACCTCCGCTCCCTCGAACACACGGGGTAGGGAACGAACATCGCGAAGGTACAGGGCGCTGCCAACCTCAAGGCCGACCGCGAAATCGTGATCGGCCATTGTTTCCTCAATGCGGGCCTGCATGTCCCGGCTGCAGGTCTGCACGAGAGCGCGAGGTACCGGCGAGAACAGGCCGCGAGCCCGGAGCCGCCCGTGCTTGAACGGGTGGCCCCTGACGACCGTGACGGTCTCGCAGATCTTCCTCAGCGGCTCCGTGTCTTCGTTGGATGCCTCGGGCGCCTCCGCAAATGAGAGCAACGTCAGGGTATGCCGCTGCGACAGCTCACGGATCAGGTGGTAGGCGCGCAACTTGCTCCCGTTGTCTGGCGGATACGGAAACCAGGACGAAACGAGGAGCACTCGCATGCTAACTCCGATCCCGCAATCGCAACGCGGGGCGAAGCTCAGACAGAATGCGCACCTTGCGAAGACTCCGCAGCGCGTGCGTATATGTCGAGCAAGTCGGCTTGCTCGTCCTCGTCCGATCTGACTGGCTGAATCCCGTTCCGAAGTCGGGGGAGCAGCAGAGGATCATCCAGAAGCCTCTGGAGGCAATGCGCCAGGTCAACGTGGCTGCCCGGATCGAACAGGAGGCCGTCGACATCATGCCGAATCATCTCAGTCAATCCCCCTACACCTGATGCGATGACCGGCGCCCCCGCCCGAAAGGCCTCGAGAACGACGAACGGCCAGTTCTCGTGCCACACAGATGGAACAATGACCACGTCCAGCCTCGCAAGGAGGTCCCCGACGTGGTCGTTGTCGTAGGCCCCGGTGAAACGGATTCTTGGGTCGCTCGCGGCCATCTGTCTAAGCGTCCGCATGTACTCGACATGTGCATCAGTGGGACCCGCAAGCCTCAATTCGAACGCGCTCGAGCGCAGCGACCGAGCTGCGGCAATCAGTACATGCACACCTTTGTGAGGGGCCAGTTGTCCAAGGTATCCGATTCTCAGTACCCCTGGGTTTTTCGGCCTTTCGCGGCGTGGAGGGCGACAGGGTCCGATGCCGTACGGGACGATTCGGATTCGTCCAGGCTCGAAACCGGCTCTCTCAAGTTGCGTTCGCACGAACCTGGATGGCGACAGAATGGCCTGGGCGCTCGCGAGCGCCTCGAGGGCGCCACGCTGGCGTCGGGTCACCGCCGACGCCAGTTCACCCCACGAGGTTCGGTTCCTGACGGGCCAGGTCCGAAGGGCCAGTTTCGCGACCCGACCAATAGCACCGCTAGTCCATCTGTCGGGCAAGCGGAACCGCCGCTGCTCGGTTAGCAGGCACCACGCGCATTTGGCGCCATCGTCCGGCCCGCTGCATCGCGACATGTCAGGGTGCATCATCGTCATGCGCGGGCAGAGGAACCACAGGTCGTGCAGAGTCACAATTGTCGGAACATGCCCGGCGCGAGCGGCAGCGAGCGTGGCGTCGCCGAGCAGATAGCCGCTGTGAAGATGCAGGATGTCGGGACGCGCCCGGGACAGGAGTGTCCCGATCCACTCCTCGAGGGCGGGGTGCTGCCAGTGCAGCCGAAATCCGTGGGCGCCGGGTTTCACGCCCACGTCAAGCCGGTAGACGGGATAGCCGTAATGGTCATCAACCTCCGCGTGGACTACGCGTTTCTCGGCCGCGGTGACGCGTTCGACACAGACGACCGCCGGTTCACAACCTTTCGAATCCAGCCACGCAGCGAGCCGCTGGGCGTAGTACTCAACGCCTCCGACATGGGCTGGGGGAAAGTGCGGAGAGACCAGAAGCACTCTCATGGTGGTACTATACCCGGGCACTTGAAACGCACGACGAGAGTGGCATGCGCACGGGTATTATAGATGGTCCCAAGGGCAGTCGGGAACGGATCGCGGCCCCGAGGGCGGAGGGGTGAATCCGATCCAATCTGCGGTCCGCTGAGAGGCCTGTGACCGAACAACTCAACGTCAAGCGAGTCCTCGTTCGAAACACGGCGTGGAATTACATCGGGTTCACGGTCAACCTCGCCACGAACCTCCTGTTGTTTCCCTATGTCGTCCACCGGATCGGGGACGCGGCTGCCGGAATTTGGCTGCTGCTGGGGTCCGTGACGGGGTACATGGGGCTGCTCGAACTCGGCCTCGTGCCGTCTCTGGCCCAGTCGGTCGCTGCTGACTCGGGACGGGGGAACCGTCAGGGTCTGAACGAAGCGGCGTCAACCACCTTGACAGTCTTATGTGCGCTGGCCGCCATCCCGCTCCTGAGTCTCCTCGTGGTTCCCCGGTTGGTCCAGGCTCTCCAGGTTCCGGCCGTCCTGCAAGAACAGGCGCGGATCGTTTTCCAGGTGGCCATCGCCGGATTCGCGCTTCGCATGCCGCTCGCCACGTTCCAGGCGATTCTCCTGGGCACCCAGCGCCAAGATCGATGCAACCAGCTCTGGATCCTTGTCGTCGCAACGAAGTTCCTGGGTGCCGTCTGTCTCCTTGTCGCGGGTTTCGGCCTGGTCGCCATCGTGACGATGGAGGCGCTCGTCCATCTTGCCGCTGGTATTCCCCAATCACGCTGGGCGTTTGGCGAGGTGCCGGGACTGAAACTCCGTCTGCGGTTCGCCAGCATTGCCCGGGCGCGAGCACTCGTCACGTTCGGCGGCACGCTGCTCGTGCTGTCGGTGTGCAGCCTGGTGAGCGAGCAGACCAACCGTCTCATCATTGCAGGTTTCCTGCCGGTGGCCATGGTGACCTATTTCTCCGCCGGCTGGAAGCTGTACCAGCTCGCTTACAGCGTCCCGACGACCCTCGTGCAGGCCGTGGCTCCACTGGCTGCCCATCTCCATGGGCGCGGAGACCGCGAAGGGCTCAGGGTCCTTTTCCTGCGCATGACGAAGTACACGGCCGCGCTGGCGTGGCCGCTGGTGCTGACACTCGGCTTCTGCGCGGCGTTTCTGCTTCGCGTATGGATGGGCCGTGCGTTCGCTGACCACTACCGTGTCGTCCAGGTGCTGGTCATTGCGTTCACCGTTACCGCCTACAACCATGCCGGGTACTCGATACTCGTCGGAACGAAGAGGATTGGCCCGGTCCTGTGGCGATACCAGCTCCCGCAGGCGATCCTGACGTTCGCCCTGAGTGTATCGCTCGTTGGGAGGCTGGGGATCGTCGGTGTAGCCGTTGGCACCACGCTCCCGGCCGTGCTGCTCGAGTACGTCTTTCTCAGCTACCTGCTCTCCGAGCTCGGTGTGAGCTGGGCGGAGTTCTTCCGGCAGGTCGCACTTCCGACTATGGGGCCGGCCTTTCTCGCCTTTGCGCCACTCGGTGTCGCATACTCGCTCCTGGACGCTGATTCCATCACACTGCTTGCGGTGGCGGTTCTCTGCAGTGTTCTGTATGCACTTCTGTTCTGGACGCTCTCCCTTGATTCTTCAGAACGCACCGAACTGATTACACACGCTCCCCTCGCGAGTCGGCTTGTGCAGCACGGACCGGAGGTCTGATGGGGTACCGAGCCTATGCGGATAGGCCTTGACGTACGCTATATCTCACACGGCCTCACTGGGGGCGTGCGGACCTACGTCTTGCATCTGGCCCGCAATCTCCCTGCGGTGGCACCTTTGGACCAGTTCGTCTACTACGCGGACGAGAAGGGGCCGGTTGAGTTGACCGGCCTTGCGCCCAACGTGGTCCTCAGGACGCTGCCGTGGACATCACCGTTGAGCACGGTGGTCAATGACCGTCGGATCGCGGGGTGGATGGAGCGCGATGGCATCGAATTGGCGCACTACCCGGGCAACTACGGCCCAGCCGGGCGGTACGCCCTCGTCGTCACGGTGCACGACAGCCTCAACCTCTTCCCGATGAAGGAACACCTGCGGGGGTTCGGAAAGCGGCCGCGCCAGGTCGCGATGATGGCCTATCTCGGCCGGAAGACTCGTCAGGCGCTGCGGCACGCGGATGCCGTCATCACGGTCAGCGACCATGCGCGCCGTGACATTGCCCAACGAAGCGGGTGTACTCTCGATCGGATTACCGCGATTCACGAGGCCGCGAGCGAGCAGTTCCGTGTAATCACCGACGAAGCCGCGCTTGGCGAGGGCCGGAATCGATTCGAGCTTGGTGAGTTGGTGGTGCTCGCCGATGGAATCAAGAACCCGCAGGCCACGATCGATGCCTTTCTGGCCCTGCCGGATGCCATCCGGCGCGCGGCGGAACTGGTGTTTTTCAGCCGTGAGCCGGCGCCGCGGCCGCCGGTCGCCGAGGCCCTGAAATTCCCTGGGATCACGTTCATCGCGCGCCCATCTACTGACGACCTCGTGCTCCTGATGAACCTGGCTTCAGTCTTCGTGTTCCCATCGTGGTACGAAGGCTTCGGCGTCCCACTCGTTGAGGCGATGCGCTGTGGCGTGCCCATCATCGCCTCGTCGCGAGGATCGATTCCCGAAGTTCTCAGCGGTGCTGGCGTGCTCTTCGACGTGGAATCGGCTAGGGCATTGGTGGACCATCTAGGCTGGGTCTTGACCAGTGAGAGAGCGCGTCAGGAGCTCCGGGTAAGAAGCCTAGAACGATCCAAAGTCTTCAACTGGCGAGTCACTGCGGAGCGGACTCTCAACGTCTACCGACAGGTGATCGCCGATGCGAGGGGGCGCAAACGGCAGTGAATATCCTTTATGTCAGCGATTCGCCAACTGTGAGTGGAGCAGAGAACGTGCTCCTGAGCTACCTGGACCATTTTTGTGGACCCGGCTACAAGCTTTACGCGTTCTTGCCGTCGGGAAACCAGCGGCTGGTTCTCGAGCTCGAGCGCCGCCGCATTCCGTTCACCGCGACCACTTCCTACAGCCGCGTCCTGCTCCAGACGACCGTGAATCCCAGGTCGCTCGCCCACTTCGCATGTTCGTTCTGGCGTGTCGAGCGCGAAATCGGCGAGATCATCCGCGAGCGGCAGATTGACCTCATCCACTCCATCTCGTACCCAGCGTCGCTCTATGCGGCGTTTCCGGCACGACGCACCAGGGTGCCCCAGCTTTGGCACGAACACAACATCAAGCGGATCCACCGAGTGAATCGACACCTGTACAAGTTTGTGGCTGGCTCCTGCGCGTACGTAGTCGGCCCTTCCGACGCCGTAACCCGGAATCTCAGGAAGGCAGGCATCGACCCTGGGAGACTACGGAAGGTCCATTACGGAATCGATCTCTCCAGATTCCGAGTCGACCGAGAAGCAGGTGCGACGCTGCGGCAGGAGTTGGGTGTGGAGGTCGGAGTGAAGGCGGTCGGTCTATTTGGTCAGATGCTCCCGTACAAGGGACACAGCACGCTGATCGACGCTGCGCCAGCGGTGTTGAAGGAGTTCCCCGCCACCCGGTTCTTCTTCGTCGGCGCCCTGGAGAATCCGCCCTACCAGGAGGAACTGCGGCGGCAACTGCGCATGGCCGGACTCGAGTCGAGATTCGTCTTCACGGGCTGGCGCAGCGACGTGCAGCGTGTAATTCAGGCCATGGATGTAGTTGTCCTGGCGACCACCACCCCGGAGCCAGCGTCGCTCGTTCTCCACGAGTCGATGGCAGCGGGGAGGCCAATCGTGGCCAGCCGGACGGGCGGAACGGCAGAAATCGTCCGCGACGGGGAGACCGGCCTCCTGTTCGAGGCTGGCGACGCGCCCGACCTCGCAGGGAGTCTTATCCGGGTGCTGGCCAGTCCGGCGGCGGCGGACTCGATGGGAAGAGCGGGAAGAGCGCTCGCCGAGCGGGAGTTCAGCCTCGAGCGACACCTGCGCCAGATGGGAGTGTTGTACCAGCAGGCGGTAGAGAACCGGCCGGGGAGGCGATAGGCCTGGTACCTCCCGCGGCCACGTCACCCGGCGAAGATGATCTTGCTGCCGTCCGGATCGACATCGAAGCGGATCTCCTTCAGGCCCCGTCGCTGCATCGCCGTACGAACCGACCTTTGCGCTCCTCGCTCCACGTAGAGCAGGAGGCACCCTCCTCCTCCCGCTCCCGAGACTTTGCCGCCCTTTGCTCCAGCCTTCAGCGCCAGGCGATAGAGCCGATCCAGCGTGCCGTTTGAAACTCTTGAGCCCATCCCTCTCTTCAGTACCCACGACCGATCGAGCAGGCCGCCGATCCCAGAGAGGTCTCCGCGCAACAACATCGCCAGGAGCTCTTCGACCAGTTGCACGAGCTTGTCGAGAGTCTCCGCCGCCGCCGGAACGGATTGGATGTTCTTCCTGACTTCGCTCAGCACAGAACCAGCGCCCCGGTTGATCCCCGTGTAGAACAGGAGCAGGCTGTCGATTAGTCTCTGCCTTGACTGCGGACGGCAGATGATGGGTTCCACCGTCACGGTCCCGTTGCTGTTGAAGCGGATGTGCTGGAACGCCCCGTGGGCGGCAATATACTGGTCCTGCTTCCCGATCGGTCTCTTGAGGACATCTATCTCAATCTCGCAGGCTGTCCGTGCCAGCTTCTCGGGCGTCGCGTACACGCCCTTGTGGGCGTAAAGGGCATTGAGGACGCCGACGGTGAGGGTGGACGAGGATCCGAGGCCGATCCCGGCCGGAAGATCGGCAATGGTCGTCACTTCAACCCCTCTGGTGATGCCGGTGCGCTTGAGGGCTTCTCTGATGAGCCCGTGCTCCAGATCATCCACGTGGTTGGCAATCTGGGTCTTCGTGTAGGAGACCCGGATGCTGTCGTCGAACCGCCTGTTGACCGTGACGTACATGTGCCGATTGATCGCCATCGAGACGACCGCCCCGGGGCGGGTGCGGTAGTACTCGCGAAGGTCCGAACCGCCCCCAACAAGGCTCAGTCTGAACGGGGTTCTCGAGATGATCACTCGGTCGTTTCTCCTCGTCTGCTGACCTCAGGATCGGCGAAGTCACCCGCGTGCGGGGAGCCCCACTCCGCCTCGGCCCGGGCCAGCGCCGCCGGCGTCCCGATGTCAACGTAGTACTCCGGGATCCGGTAGCCGTACATTTTCCCGATCAGCCCTGGCAGTACATCATGGCCAAAATCGACGAGCGGCCGACCGGACGGAATCAGGTCCAGTACAGGTTGTCGGACGACATAGATGCCGGCATTACCCAGATCGGATCGAGGCCGCGGGGGCTTCTCCTCGAAGTCGACGATACGCCCGGCTTCGTCGAGCCCCGCGATTCCCGCGGCGCAAGGGTCCGAGGCCCTGAACAGCCCCATCGTCAGAGGGCCGTCGTGACCACGATGGAACGCGAGCATGCGGTCCAGGGCCATGTTCGTGAGATTGTCCGAGTAGATCACCCAGAAGCTCTCGTCGCCGGCGACAAAGGCACGGTTCGCCAGCACGGTTCCGGCTGTACCGGCTGGGCGCCCTTCCCGGACGAGGTGAACACGCGTTCGGCCAGGGGGCCGGGAATCGAGGAACGCCTGCACGCGCTCCGGATGCTGCACGACGTTGAGGAGCACCTCGTCGATGCAATGCCGCTCGCACAAACGCAGCCAGATCTCGAGCAGCGGCACGCCGCGGATCGGCACAAGGCACTTCGGGATCTGCAGCGTGAGCGGGCGCAGCCGCTCGCCGAGGCCGCCCGCAAGCAGGAACGCCTTCATCGGGTCTCAATCCGTTTGATGGCGACCATCAAGCCGAGCATGACCCACTGGAAGTAGTACCACGACAACACGCGAAGCCCGTCGTTCCGAATGCTGGGCAGGGTGAAATCGCCGAGAAGGCCTCCCATCACCGCAATGCCCACGAACAGTCCGAGCCAGCCAAGCACGAAGATCTCGTGAAAGCGGCTCGTGACGGAACGCAGTAGGTCGAGACCCGTCTGCATCGCCCTGCCGAGGAATACGACGTAGCAGGCCAGACCGACGATGCCCAATTCGAGGAGGATGTTCATGTACTGATTGTGGGGTGTGGCAAGCACCGAATAGCGGATCATGTACGGGTAGTTGTTGCCCGGGCCCACTCCGAACACAGGGTACCGCGTCCAGATCCTGATCGCATCGGCTGCCAGTGCGTCGCGCCCCGCCCGGCCACCGAGACTGTACTGGGCCTCTTCCCGCGCAACCTGTCGTCTCAACGGGCCAGGCAGCCACGAGCCAGTCAGCGGGACATAGATTGCTAGATACGCGCCGATGGCCAGCGGCAAGAACGCCAACAAGAGCCGTCTGCTCCGAAGTGCCGCAATCAGGCAGAACCCGACAATTGGCGCCACGTACCACAGAGCCTTGCCGGTCTGGATGCCGTAAACCGCCGGCGCGAACGCGAGCGCAATCCCGCCCGCCCTCTTTGCGATGGATGATGGGTAGAGGCTGGCTGCAAAGCAGAATGGCGATGCGGCGAGCGCGAAGTAGACGCTCCATTCGACGTACGGGATGACCCGTGGCGGCACGAGCGGCAGGGCGATCGCCGGAAGCGCCAGCACGATGACCACACGAATGACCTTCCGGATCGTCTCCGTCGTCGCAACACTATTAGCCACCACGAGATACACGCCGATCGGCCAGGCGAACAGCATGATCTGGCCGACGGACACCGCCAGTTTCGCGTGGCTGGCATCAACCATCGGGTCCAGCCCGAGATAGCCAGTTACGAGGGACACGCACGACAGCGGGATCAATGATATCAGCGGTGCGTTGAAGCGGGTTGGCACGAGGACGTGGAGTCGACCCGGCGGCCTCCGCAGCACCCACATGACGATCATGATGGTGGCAAGCCACTCGACCTGCATGAACCCCGTGGTGAACTCGGTTCCGCTGAGCTTCGCCACCTGGAAGAAGGGAATCCAGGCAAGCGCGACGTACCAAAGCACCGCGCGCGACATGTTCCTCAGGCAGACGAACCCGAAGACGAGGCCCAGCGCCAGCCCGGCTAGCGCGTCCAGAGTGAATGGGATGGTGGGCATCGTCTTCTAGTCCGCCTGAACTGGTGACTCAACGGCTGTGCCAGATCTGAAGAACACGCCGCAGTCTACCATGTCACCAGAAGCAGGCAGCCCAGGGGATCGCCCACACCGAAAGGTCTGCCGGGGGCAGACTATTGACCACAAATCATCGGAAACGACAGCATCAACATCACCGTGGGCAATACCACCAATGTGGTCATTAAGTGACTGACTAACTTATCCTTAGCTGTGACTTCGAGACGCCGGAAAGTGCTGGCGTGACACGTGCATAGGTGGTGTTCACTGCCTGGGGCGTGCGTAATGTGGTCAACTCCGTGGTTCACATGCGGGTGGGTGCAACAGACTGGCGGACGACTCTGACAGACGAGCGCACCCTGGGGACGAGCAAAGGGCAAAGCCGTGTTCGAGCCACACGATGTTGACGCCGCGCTACGGTTGCGCGA
>Ga0316605_10000477_pt1 | contig 28104 bp, 24 predicted proteins | sample OWC_soil_day20_n_FD_207666 | JGI IMG/M metagenome (GOLD analysis project Ga0316605, IMG submission 207666) | Wetland soil microbial communities from Old Woman Creek delta, Ohio, United States - OWC_soil_day20_noCT | ecosystem: Environmental > Terrestrial > Soil > Wetlands | place: USA: Ohio...
TAGAAATACTATCATATTTGAGAAGCTCCCGAACAAATGGCATTATTGTCAGTGTTTATGTGATCTTTCTTTACGCATCAGAACTGCAGGCTCAATAGACATTCTCTGCCCCTTATGAAGAGAGGCAACACCTTCAACTCTGACATTCATTTTGCAATCGTCACAGTCACAAGTATTCTTGTAGTCTGTTGGTTCTGTATAAGTTGTAATAACCCCTTCAAAATTTCTCAGAACAACTTTTCCAGGAGACTGAGAGATTACATAAGTAGGCATTACCGGAGTCTTTCCTCCACCGCCCGGAGCATCTACTACAAATGTAGGTACTGCATAGCCGGAAGTATGGCCTCTAAGACCTTCAATTATTTCAATACCTTTTGAAACAGGGGTGCGGAAATGTTCAAGTCCCATTGACAGGTCACACTGATAAATGTAATAAGGTCTTACCCTTATTTTTACCAGCTCATGGACAAGCCGTTTCATAATATTTACACAATCATTAACCCCTCTTAAAAGTACCGATTGATTACCAAGCGGAATTCCTGCATTTGCAAGTTTCGCACATGCTTCAGAAGATTCCGGAGTAATTTCATTTGGATGGTTAAAATGGGTATTGAGCCAAATCGGGTGGTATTGTTTAAGCATATTCACCAGATTGTCTGTGATTCTCTGTGGGCACACAACCGGAACTCTTGAACCAATGCGAATAATCTCCACATGAGGAATAGCTCTGAGTCTTTTGATTATTGACTCCAGTTTTGCATCCGAAACCATCAGAGCGTCACCACCGGAAAGGAGCACATCTCTTACCTGAGGCGTAGCTGCAATATAGTCGATAGCTTTTTGTATGTAGTCCGACGATGTTTCATCATCCTTTTGGCCGGCGAAACGTCTTCTTGTGCAGTGCCTGCAATACATTGAACACATATCAGTTATCAGCAGAAGAACCCTGTCCGGATACCTGTGAGTCAACCCCTGAACAGGAGAATCCTCGTCCTCATGCAGAGGATCAAGAAGGTCTGCCGGTGAGATATGTGTCTCGGAACCTGTAGGTATAGCCTGTTTTCTAACCGGGTCATTTGGATTGTCCTGGTCAATTAACGTTAAATAATAAGGAGTGATAGCCATTCTAAGGGTCTGGAGTGATCTGCGTACACCCTCCTCTTCCTCAGAAGTGAGCGGAATATATTTCTTTAGCTGATCCAATGTTTCAATCCTGTTCTTTACCTGCCATTTCCAGTCATTCCACTGTTCATCGGATACTTCTGGAAAAAGATTTTTTCGTCTGCTTTCTGACATATTGTTTTTATACATAAAGTTTTTCAAATAACTCTCTAATAGCTTTAGACTCTCTTATTATATTGAGTGTGAGATTTGCATGGCCCTTTGCGTAGCCGTTTCCCACTATTAAGTTGATGTCCTTGCCTACACCTTCTGCTCCAAGTGCTGCTTTTGTAAAGCTTGTTGCCATTGAGAAGAAGTATACACAACCTTGTCCTTTTGTAATAAGAATTGAGGTCATTTCGGTAGATTGCACATTAACATTGTTTACCGTTACATCACATCCTCTTCCGCCTGTTACAGCCATAACCTTATTGTAAACATCCATAACATTTGTTGCATCGGCTACTATAATATCGGTTGCAAGTCCCATGTCTGCAATTCTCTTCGCATTCACGGGAGAATATTCAACAACGATTACCTTACCGGAAGGTCCTACATTTTGCATTGCCTGATAGCAACACAGAATACCGGATTTTCCTCCTCCGCCTATTACACACACAATATCTCCCTCTGTTACCAGTCTGTCTACCTGAGCAGGTGCACCTGCCACATCCAGTGCCGCAAGAGCAAGTTTTTCCGGAATATCCCCGGGCAAGACGGCAAAGAGGCCGCTCTCAAAGAGAATGGCCTCTGCCTCCACATCCACCTGATCGGAATGAGGGTTGAGTTTTTTTATAGATTTTATCTTTAAAGGTGTGAGCGATAACGAAACTAATGTGGCTATTTTATCGCCTACTTTCAGTTTGTTTACAGGGAAATTCTTTCCTACCTCCTTTACTGTACCAATGAGCATTCCGCCCGATCCGGTAACAGGATTCTGCATTTTACCCCTTTCATTTACGATTGAAAGAATCATCTGCTTCATTTTTGACGCATCTGATCCGCAACTTTCTTTTATCTGGGTATATGAGGCAGAATCAATATTGAGAGTAGAAACTTCAATCAGTACCTCATTGTCATATATGGACATAGTATTGTCCAGTTTATAGGCAGGCTGAGGAAGAGTCCCTATTGGCTCAATTACCCTGTGAGTACCATATCTGCAACCCTTTGTCATATAATATTAAGCGTATAGTTCTGTAAATATTTTTCTTAGTTTATCAGATTCCCTGAGCAGCTGAAGAGTAATCTCGGCATGTCCCTTGGTATATCCGTTACCAACAATCATTGTTACGTCACTTCCAACACCTTCTGCTCCCAGCGCTGCTTTTGTAAAGCTTGTTGCCATTGAGAAGAAATAAACAATTCCTGTATCTTTTGTACAAAGAATACTTGTCATCTCGGTGTCTGTGATATTCACATTGTTAATTGTTATATCGCACATCTCCCCGTTTGTAAGCTCTTCAATTTTCTCAAGGATGGCAACAGGCTGAGTTGCGTCTGCAGCAAAAACATAGTCACAAAAACCAAGATCCCTTAGTCTGTTTGTGCTTTTTTCGCTGTGGCAAAGACCAATTACCTTACCTGTAACTCCGGCACGCTTTTTAGCTTCGTAGCAACACAACATACCAGATTTTCCACCAGCACCAATAATCAGTACAGTATCTCCTGGTTTTACAAGTTTTGCAGTTTGTGCAGGAGCTCCGGCAACGTCAAGAGCAGAAAGAGCAAGATTTGCAGGCATATCTGCAGGAATTTTGGCATAAATTCCACTTTCAAACAAGATAGCCTTTCCATCAATATCCACCTGGTCGATATCCGAACGAATATCTTTAATTTTGTCAATTCTCAAAGGAGTCAGAGACAATGATACAAGTGTGGCAATTCTGTCACCTACTTTAAGGTCAATTTTGCCAACCAACGCATCGCCGATTTTTTCAACTGTTCCCAGTAACATTCCACCCGAACCGGTAACCGGATTTCTGTGTTTACCTTGTTTTGCAACAATGCCCAGCATTATTTCTGCAATTTTGGCTTTATCTCCGCCTGCCTGCTCTTCAATTTGAGTAAAGCTGGCTGAATCGATATTAAGTGTTTGAACATCAATGAGGATTTCATTATCATAAATCTCATCCATGTTGTTGTCAATTTTGTTTGCAGGCTGAGGCAGAACACCTTTTGGTTCAATTACCCTGTGAATTCCGTATTTGTTACCTTTTTTCATTGTTTTGTTATGTTATTGTTTATATTTTAATAAATCATGCTTTTGGTTTAAGTCCCAATATCTGACGAGCCTCTGCCGGTGTGGCTATTTCACGGCCAAATTCCTTCGCCATTCTTACCACTTTTGCAACAAGCTCTCCATTAGATTTTGCAACTACTCCTTTGGAAATAAAGACATTGTCTTCAAATCCCACTCTCACATGCCCTCCGTCAATTATTGCCGCTGCTGCAAGAGGAAATTCAAAACGTCCCACTCCTGCTGCTGTATATGTTGCATCTGCAGGAATTGAACCTCTCATGAAGATAAAGTCACGCAGTTCTCCGGAAATACCTCCGTTAACCCCCATTACAAAATCAAAATGCATAGGAGTCTTGATAAAGCCTTTCTTTTGAAGTCTCAGTGCCATATCAATCATGCTTTTGTCAAAAACCTCGAGTTCCGGCTTAATACCTCTCTCAATCATCTTCGTTCCAAAATACTTAATTGTATTTTCGGTATTCATAAAAACATCATCGCCGCCAAAATTGAGGGTTCCGCAATCTAACGTGGCCATTTCCGGGCCAAGCTCGGTAGGCTGAAGTCGCTCGTCATTAGTCATTCCTACAGCACCTCCTGTTGATGGCTGTATAATTACATCGGGGCAGACTTTATAAATTGCATCCATAACCATTTTGAACCTGGCTTTGTCCTGTGTAGGAGTGCCATCGTCGTAACGAACATGCAGGTGAATGATGCTTGCTCCGGCGTCATATGCCGATTTTGCTTCTCTCACGCACTCTTCAACCGTGTAGGGAACTGCAGGATTGTGTTCTTTAAGAACCTCTGCTCCGCAAATTGCTGCGGTAATAATCAGCTTATCCATAACAATTATAATTTATTTTCTTTGACAAGATTTGGGAGTCACACAGGTACCGCTTGCTTTACATACGATAATAGGCTCTTCCAGAATATCTGCTGCAGAAGGTGAGATGTCCGGTCTTGGGACAATCACTTTCTTTGCAACAAAATTCATCTTCCTTGAACTGTTGCCAACAGTAACAATCTCTCCTGAAGCCTCGATATAATCACCTGCGTATACAGGAGCTATAAATTCGACATTGTCGTAGGCCTTGAAAAGTCCTTCGTCCCCATCTTGCATAATGAGCAATTCTGTTGCAACATCACCAAACAGTTGAAGCATTTTTGCACCATCAACAAGATTTCCACCATAATGTGCATCGTGAGAGCTCATGCGAACTCTTATTAAAGCGGTTTTTGACATAATAAAATAGTTTATTTAATATAAATGTGATCAACTAGTATAGCCGGAGTATGAACATTCTCCGGAATAATGGCTCCTGTTTCTACAAGCTCTTCGGCTTCTACTATTACAACATCTGCTGCCATGGCCATTATAGGATTGAAATTTTTAGTGGTGCCCTTGTAGTATAGGTTTCCCGACTTGTCACAAACAGATGCTCCAACGAAAGCGATGTCTGCTTTCAGGGGAGTCTCAAGAAGGTAATTTTTTCCATCAACATTTATGACCTGTTTACCCAACTCCACTACAGTACCAAGGCCAGTTGGAGTAAGAACTCCGCCAAGGCCGGCCCCGTATGCTCTTATTCTTTCTACAAGAGTTCCCTGAGGACTAAATTCAATTTCAAGTTCTTTTGCATTCATCTGGTCAATCGCAACCGGATTTGAACCGATATAGGAAGTAATAATTTTCTTTACCTGATGGTTTGCAATTAATTGCCCATGACCTTTTTCCGGATATGCTCCGTCGTTGGATATTATAGTGAGGTTTTTAACCCCGGATTTAACCAAGGCGTCCATAATATTGTTTGGGCCGCCGGATGTAAGGAATCCTCCAACCATAATTGTCATACCGTCTTTTACTTTATTAACGGCATCCTGTAAAGAAATAAATTTATCCATATAATGTTGGTTTTTGACGAAATAAGTTGCGTCATCGCAATTTTGCAAATTTAGCAATTTTATCGCCTTAAAACAAGCAAAAATTTACACAAAAAACCCGAAGAAGTATAACACAGCTTCGGGTAATAACGTTTCTCTTATTAATAATCTAAAAACCAAATGTTTCTTATTCCGATAATTTTTCTTTACTGAGCACAGGGTTTGCATAAACTGAGAGAAAAATATCTTCCATCTCTTTTGGATTACCCTCTACATCTGACAATTTGTATGTAACGTAGCTGATGAACTTGTCCCTCTCGTCGGGAGTATACAAATCGTTGTATTTATCCGATGAATATAATATATCATAGGCTATGTAATTGTTCTTCCACAAATGATATGTAGACACAATTTTACTGTCAATTAATTCTGCCAGGGATTTGTATTTTTCATTTTTCTCCAGCTCGGAACAACTCTTTATTTCACCCGCACTTAACGGTTCGCAAAAATTGAAATGGATATTGCCTTTAAATTGCATTATGCCAGTAAGTATGCTGTTCAGGTCCTCCCCTTCGCTCTTAACGTACTTTCTTCTTCTGGATATGTATAATTCTTTTGTTTTAAGAATATCGCAAGGTTCAAACTCATAAGAGAGCGAAACCGGTACAATTGAAAGGTCGTCGAAGTCTTTGCAAAAATCCCCCGAACCACTCATATCGAACATTTTCAGAAGCCCCTGCTCTGTAGAATCAATCCCGTCCTTTGTCCGTCCATTCTTCTGAGCAATCCATACAGAACTGCTCTGCGCAGAAATGCTTCCCCTAATATATTCCGACAATAGTGCCGAGGAATTGTAAAACTCTCTTGGATTTGTATTGCGGACAACTTTTATCATTTTATTTGAGCGGGCAATATCCTCCATTAAAGGATCAGTTATCAGGTTGTCGCCTACCGCCATTTCAGATGTTTCAACACCGGAATGGTAAAGAATTGCCTGTAATATGCCGGAATCCAGCATTATATCCCGGTGATTTGAGATAAACAGGTTCTTTCTCCCGTTTTTAAGTTTTTCAACTCCCGAGTATGAAAGTGTTTTTGATGTGTCTCTTATGATCTTAGTAATTGCAGAAAGCATTACTTTGGATTGAAAGTCATTGACACTTTTTATAGAGGCTATTAACTGTCTTAATTCTTCCGGGTTTTTACCGGGGTAAAGAAAAGCTGAAATCTGAGTGAGCAAAGGATGCCGGGCTATCCGATTGAAGGCATCAACTGCTTCTTCATCGCTGTAGGGCCTGATATCTTTATACTTATCAATTACCATTACCATTTTTTTTGGGTTAGCAAAGTTACAAAATATTAATTCTATAAAACAACTTTTCTCAAGTATGAATCGGCAAGGGGCAATATCAGATTAAGAGAGAGGGCTGCAATAATAGAGTAAACGGCAAGAGAACCAATCGTTAAGGCAACAGCCAGTGTATATACAAACGGAGCGATTACAAGAATGATGAGTGCTGCCATAATCAAATTTACAAAGGCAAACTTTCCTTTTACATTAAGAAATAGTGATATTAACGCAAGAAAAACCGGTACAGATAAAAAGAAATTTTCTCCTGAATATGCATATAAAACACCCGCTAGAATCAGGTTTAAAATAAGTGACCCAAATATGAACTCCTCTCTTCTGATTTTTTTTGAAAACTTCCTCATTACAATATAGTTCACCATAGCCATAAGGAAAATAAACAGAACGATTATCTCTCCGTCGTATTCAATTTGTGACATTCGAAGTAAGGAGTACTTAATTCCATTAAGATACGCCAGAAGGTATGATATTCCCAGCGCAATTGCAGAAAAAGATATAAGTGAGAGAATGTTTATTGCAATTGCCTTCATAATCTGGGAAGCTCCGCATTTCCCCTTCAGCATATAGATTCGCATAACCAGGAAAGCAAGCAAAAAAGCAACAATATTGAATATAAGATATTGATTTTTAGAAAATTTTATAAGTCCGAAAATAGGTGCAGTAAAAAAGACATTGTCTGCCTCTCCTTTCAAATAAGAGCTGTTTTTGTATAATGGATTTGTAAGGTATTCATGAACAATTGGCTCAATCTGAGAACCATAATGCTGTACAGAACCCGCAGAAATGTTTTCATAATTGTCTCTGCTTGTGTGATAATAGTCCAGATTGTCAATTACGGAAAAGTTGAACCCTGCTAAATCCTTTTTAACTACCGAAAAATCGGTGTCATTAGGCAACAGACTGTAGATAAAACTGGTCAGAGAGTAAGAATATGGATATTTGGCTTGTTTATAAAGGACAGTCAATTTATCGTTTCCCGGAGAGGTCTCAAAAAGCAGTGCAGGCCCTTTTATACCTCTGGCTTCAATATTTATTACCAGCCCAACGTTGTCAAATATCTTAGGATTCTCCGATACTGCTTTTTTCATCCCGTCAAGTCTGTTCTCCTCTGCATCTGTAAAGAGTATTTTCACTCCCTGTTTCCAGGCTCCTCTATAGCTCAATGCTAGTTTCGAACATTCGAGAATAACACCAAGTCCGTATCCGTCATCTGCAGCACCAAGAGAATAATTTACAACTCCCTTAACAACCGTTTTGAATCTGGAATCGAGATGTGCCACAAAAAGGATATATGAAGAAGTTTTCCCTCCAGGAGGGTCCATTTTGGCATAAATATTTGCAATCGACACAAACCCACCCGCTCTGCTTTTTATTGAGTCATACGCGTGAATTTCGGGCTTAAAACCCATTTGAACGAGCCTGCCGGCAAGATACTCCCGGACCTTGGCTCTCTCGGCCGGGTGTTCAATTGAATGGGGAACTTTGCTTACCTCTTTAATGTCTTTTAAAACTCTTAAAGCAGAAAAGTTTGCGGAAGTTGTGTCTTTAACATCAGGTCTTGTAAACTCACCTAATGATAATGCGATTGCAAGAGCAATCAATGCGGTTGAAATCAGGAGTTTAAAAAAGGACATCAGTTATTTAAATTCAGTTTATTATATATATCCTTTCCCTCTGGAGTATAGGCGTATTCAATTCTATCTTTAAATGCCTCTTCAACTTTGCTGCGGACCATCTTCATAGTAGAATTAATCATTCTATTCTGCTCCGTAAATGGTTCCTGAGTTAATATAAATGTTGCCGGAAGCCACTTTTCGGGGAACATTCCTGCATAAACGCCCTTCCCTTTGTATCTTTCAATGTCTTCCCAAACAGCTTTAACTAAGTCTTTTCCCTTAAGAGGAGAGTTCTTATCGGCAACTATAACGGCAATTGTATAGGGAGACTGGTTGTTGTGAAGCATCATTTGCTGGATGAGAGAAGACTGAGTAACAATAATTTCTTCAATTTCTTCTGGTGAATATTTTTCTCCATCGCTACCAATTAGAAGACTTTTAAACCTACCTTTTACATGCAGAAATCCGTCCGGGTCCATAAATCCTAAATCTCCCGTATACAGCCATCCGTCTTTGATTGTCTCTTTTGTTGAAACCGGATTTTTCCAGTATCCCGCCATCACATTTTCTCCCCTGACTACAATTTCTCCGGATTCACCTAAAGGCAAATCACGGCCTTCGTTATCTTTAATCTTAAGATCCAGAGGCTTTACAAGGACTCCCGAAGAGCCAAGTTTATGTTTGACTGGAGTGTTCGCAGATATTATAGGCGTTGCTTCTGAAAGGCCATAGCCCTGATACATTGGAATTCCTATTGCGTAATAGAACTTCTGAAGCTCTTTGTCCAACAGTGCTCCTCCCCCTACAAAAAACTCCATTTCGCCTCCCATTGCAAGTTTCATCTTTGAAAAAAGAATCTTGTCAAACAGGGTTTTAAGCGGAAATAGCAGAAATGATAGGCCGGCACCTTTATCCCATCCGTCGCGGTTGTATGCATATGCAATTTTCAATGCAAAACTATAAAGACTCCAGGTGAATTTCCCCTTGCTTTTAACAGAGTTTTCTATATTTTTCTTGAAGCTTTTTGCCAGTGCTGGAACCGAAAGTATAAGATTAGGCTTAACTTCCATTATATTAACAGGGATGTTTTTAAGCGTTTCCATTGCTGTCTTTCCCTGTTGAACGGTAGCCACAATCGCTCCTTGAGAAATCATTATATAAAAGCCAACCACATGTGCAAAACAGTGGTCGAGAGGAAGTATAATGAAGTTCTTGAATTTTTCAGGAATTGTCATGCACGAAAGCGCCTGTTCTACATTTGCAGTATAGTTTCTGTGAGTAAGAATCACACCTTTTGGATCTGCTGTGGTTCCGGAAGTATATGTAATTGTTGCAAAATCATCATTTTGAATAGAATGCCCTATTTCTAAAAAAGTTTCTTTTTCAGTCTCCAGATACGCTTTTCCCATCTCGGTAACATCACCGGCAAAAAGTTCGCCTTCCCGGAAATCATCTATTTTGTCAAGCACAATAATGTGTTTCAAAAGAGGAAGTTTTTCCCTGATGGCTCTGATTTTGGGCAGTTGTTTATCGCTTACTATTATAAGTTTGACTTCTGCATGGATAAGCCTGAAAAGCAGGTCGGAACTCTCCTCGAGTTTAACTGAAAGCGGTACATTCACGCCTCCTGCGTAAAAGATGCCCAGTTCTCCAATAATCCACATATTTCTTCCCTCTGCAAGGATTGAAGCGTTGCTCTTTTTCCCGAAACCAAGTGAACAAAGGCCGGCTCCAAATTGTTGTGCAAGCGTCTTAGTTTCTGAATAGGTTGTGGGTTTGAACTCTCCTTCTTTCTTTTCGAGAAGGAAGGTGTTACCGGAAAACTTTTCAACAGAATCTTCGAAAAGATCTATTAATGTTTTTTTGCGCGGAGAATTTTCAGTCACTATCATTGCAGTTAAGTTTTAGTATATATGCAAATTTAAATTAAATGTTCAAAGTTTGCTCGCCATATTTGAAATTATTGTCGGAGAAAGATATTAACTGGCACTATTCTCTTACTCCTGATCTTCTGGAAAGGGTTCAGAAGGAGGATAAGCTCATCTTTCTTCATGTGGGATATATAAGCAACATCAATGTAAGAGAGTCTTCAATGGAGCTTTTTGACAATCCGGCAGTTGTTTCATTTTTAAATGAAAATTTCATTTCAATTGCCGAAGATAAAGACGATAATCCGGAATCTTTCTTACTTGCCCTTGATTTGCTTTTTCTTAATGAGGATTTCTCGTATGGCCCAATGAACATATTTATAACTGCAGACAGAAAACCTCTTGTCTGCTTTTCCGACTGCAACCCCGAACACTTTCTCAATGTAGCAGGCAGTATTATCACGGCAAAGAGGGAAAAGAGAGAACTGCTTGAAAAACTGGCAGATGAATTTTCGACAAGGGCACGCTTTACAGGCATAATACCGGAAACAGGCAACAAACCGGTTCCCAGTAAGGAACAGATATCAGAATACATTCAACTTTGGTTCAAAAGAATGTTTGAATCCGATTTTCAGTTGAATATTAAACCATTTACGCCTAATCCAAGCAGTCTTTATACAATTCTGGAGTATTTGAAGATTTATCCCAACGAAGGAATGTTAAAAAAAATAGGTTCCTTTCTTGAACACTTGCAAAACTCTGCACTATTCGACCCAATTGATGGAGGATTCTTCCGGCAATCAACAGATTATACTTGCCGCGAGCCCCTTTTTGAAAAAAATCTTGAAGAAAACAGCCAGTATATTCTGTTATACTCTGCAGCTTATAGTCTTTATCAACAGGATTCATACAGGGAAACGGCATACCTTACACTCAGCTTTGTAAATAATGTATTAAAAAATGAACGAGGAGGATATTTTAGTAATACTACCCTCATGAACAAGATTGAGGATTCCGTTTATTACTCCTTTTCGATTAACGAACTCTCTCTATTGTTTCCGCTGAGGTATCAGGAAATCTCTGTGGCACTATGTCTTGATACAACAGCCGACGCCGGTGAGAGGCAGATTCCCCTAAGAAGAGCTGATACTTATAAAAGCATAACCGAAAACGAATTACAGATACTCCGTAAAAGGAGAACAGAACACAGGGGGCATTTTATAGACAAACGCACCATAACTTCCTATAATGCACAGTTAAGCAAGGGATTGGCCATCTCATCGGTTCTTTTAAAGGATCACTCAATGTATAAAGTTGCTCTGGAAACTTTTGATTTTCTCATGAACAACAATATTAATTCAAAAGGCAAATTACTCAGATACACCTGTTGTTCAAGCGGATGTACATTCGGTTATCTTTCCGATTATGCCTATTTCGCTGATGCTGCAATTGAGCTCTATCTGGCGGGAGGAGAAAAGAGTCTTGCCCGGATAGCGAAAAAGTATATAGATTTTGTAATAGACAATTTCTACAAACCGGAAAACGGGATGTTTAGCAAATCCGAAAAAGAAAGGGACAATATTATAATGCCTTTTAAAAGAGAATCCAATGTTGATATAATAAAGCCCTCTGCAAATTCTGTTATGGCAGGCAACCTCATTGCTATGTACAAGATTACTGGCGAGAGAAAATATCTTGAAATTGCTAAACGTCAAATAAATAACATTGCTCCCGATTTATTGAATTCAGGGCCATTGCTTTCTAGCTGGGTACACAAAATCCTTAAACTAATTACATTAACGGAATAAAATTGAACTGTCGCCGTAACTAAGGAACCTAAAGTCGTTATTAAGGGCATAGTTGTATACATCTCTCCATTTTTCACCAATAAATGCTGCAATCAGCAGTAATAAAGTGCTTTGTGGCTGGTGAAAATTAGTTATAAGGATATCCGTAATCCTGAATTTATACGACGGAACAATTATTATCCTTGTTCTGGCGTGCAATTCCTTCAGATTCTCATTTTCAAGCCATACAACCAGTGCATTTATTGAATCTTTAGAACCTGTTTCTTCTCTCTCTTCATAAGGTTCCCATTGTGCAACATTTTCGGGTTTTCCATATTTTATGCACTGAATTCCAAGATAATAAAGACTCTCAAGACATCTGGCAGATGTTGTCCCTACAGCTATTACTTTGTTTTTGCCAAGTTTATCCCGTAAGTCCCTTAAAAAATCAATCGTTACAGAAAATGGTTCCGAGTGCATAAGGTGATCCGTAATATACTCCGATTTCACAGGCTGAAATGTACCGGCACCCACATGAAGTGATAGTTCACCTCTCTGAATTCCCTTTTTATCTATATCTGAAAGCAGATTTTCCGTGAAGTGCAGTCCGGCCGTAGGAGCGGCTACAGATCCTCTCATTTTTGCATAAAGGGTTTGATACCTTTCTGTGTCCGATTCCTCGCTGTCTCTCCTTAGATAGGGTGGAATGGGCACCTTCCCGCATGTTTCAATAAGATGAGAAAAGGTAATATCCTTTTTCCAGCTAAACTCAATGATAAACATATCTTCGTAAGGACCAATCTTAGTTGCTGTTAAATCATATCCTTCCAGCTCTTTGTGTCCCGAAGCATCATATTTTAAAGACCCGGACTTCCACCGTTTATTATTCCCTACAACACATATCCAGCTGCATTTAGCACTACTGGCAAATGACAGATTATATTCAACCGGATTATATGGTTCCAGGCAGAATATCTCAATAACAGCACCGCTTTCCTTTTTAAAAAAAAGTCTTGCAGGAACGACTTTAGTGTTATTGAAGACCATGAATGAGTTTTCCGGCAATAAGTCCGTGAGATTCGAAAATATTGACCTGGATATCGATTCGTTCTTAAATATTAAAATCTGAGAATCATCTCTGTTTGGAAGGGGGTACTTTGCAATCTTTTCGTCGGGCAAATTATATGTAAAATCTTCAATTCTTATTTTAGGCTCCACAATCGATTATTTTTTGCAAAACTATACAAATATACCTTCAGGTAAAAATAATTAAAATTTCAATTTTTGTTTACAAATGTAGTCCACATAATTAAATTCTAATTACTACATTTGTATACTTGTTTATCGGAGATTTTTAACTATTACAAATTTGAGTAAATTTATATATAGATAATGCCTATCAGGTGTTTTTTATGCCCATATATTATTCATTCTCTGTTAGTTAAATAAATTTACTTAAATCGTTTTATAGCCTTAAAAGTACAGTTTCCAGTCCTTCTTCAGTAATTTTGTAAATAATCGCTATTTTCTTGGATTTATATGACTATTTACCAGACATTTACGTGTTATAACTGTAACTAAAATCCAGATAGGAGAAACTTAACGCATAATTTTATAATGTCATTATATATCAACCTTTTTAATTAGTAACGTTCAATATCTATTTACAGATGTATATCTAGCGCAAGAGACATCTGTAAACATATTTTATATTACATTTGTAGAACTAAAAGTTTACAATTATGCAAGACCGTTTACAGCAATTTTTGCAGCTTGAGCAGCTCACTCCTGCCAGGCTTTCGGATATTATTGGGGTACAACGCTCCGGTCTTTCACACATACTATCCGGACGAAATAAACCCGGTTTCGATTTTATTCTAAGGTTGCTCATTAAATTCCCTACCCTTAGTGCCGACTGGCTCATTACCGGGAAGGGAAAAATGTACAAAGAGCAAAAAGAGACCAGAGAAGAGGGTTCTTTAAGGGAATCTAAAATAAAAAATGAAATATTTGAATCGCCAAAAATAGACGATAGTATTGATATAGAGCAGGATGGACTCGATTTTGCCGCTACTCAACCCTCTGAGAATCCGATAAAAGTTCCGATAAGTAATTATGTACAGAAAAATCGATCGCTAAAGAAGGTTCTGCTTGTCTATTCTGACAACACTTTTGAAGAGATAAACCCTGGTAAAATTGTTTAATAGGGTTTATAATTTATATCTTTGCGCAAATATTTTCAATTGATGTATCGTCTTTTTAAACCATTGATCTTTTCATTCACACCAGAGACTGCTCATACCATTGTTATGAAGCTTCTGCTGGTTTTAAGTTACATCCCCCTATCCTCGTTTATCCTAAGACTATTTTTCTCGTATAAATCGCCTGTTCTTGAAAAAGATGTAATGGGGATTAAATTTCCAAATCCTGTAGGCCTTGCTGCCGGACTCGACAAAAATGGTGACAGGTATAACGAATTGTCAAATTTTGGGTTCGGGTTTATAGAAATTGGGTCAATTACCCCTACCGAACAACCCGGGAATCCCAAACCACGATGTTTCAGGCTGGTTGAAGACAATGCAATCATTAACAGAATGGGCATCAACAATAAAGGTGTTAAATATGCCGTTACCTCTCTGAAGGAGAATCGCCCCAGAGTGATAATTGGCGGTAATATCAGCAAAAGTACCACAAGCCCGAATGATCAGGCCCCTCTCGATTACGAAAAATCGTTTGCTCAGTTGTATGACTTTGTAGACTATTTTGTTATAAATGTTTCTTGCCCTAATGTAAAAGGGCTCACTAAGCTTCAAGATATCAATTCACTATCCGAAATTGTTGATAAACTGACTACCCTAAGAAAATACTTTGACGACTACAGGCCTATACTTCTGAAGGTCTCTCCTGATCTTACGTATGAGCAACTGGATGAGATAATTGAGCTGATTCTTGTATCGGGACTTGACGGAATTGTTGCCACGAATACAACAACCAAAAGAGACAATCTCAAAACATCTGCAGATAAAGTAGAAGCAACAGGCGATGGAGGTTTAAGCGGAGAACCCTTGTATAGAAAGAGTCTCGAAGTGATTAAGTACATCTCCAAAAAAACAAACGGGCAGCTCCCTATCATAGGAGTCGGAGGAATAATGACCCCTGAGCAGGCAAAGGAAATGCTCGATTCAGGCGCAAGTTTAATTCAGATATACACAGGGTTTATATACAACGGACCTGGCATAGCTAGAAAGATTAATAAATACTTGGCAAAATCCAAGAAAGTATGTTAACGGCATCTGTTTGCACCATTGGAGACGAAATTCTTATTGGCCAGATTGTAGATACAAACTCTGCATATATATCAAAAGAGCTTAATTCTATTGGGATTAAAGTCAATTTTATGCTCTCTGTTCCGGACGAAGAGGAGCAGATTGTCAATTATCTCAATCTTTCACTCTCAAGAAGCGATATTGTTATTGTAACCGGAGGTCTCGGTCCCACAAAGGACGATATCACCAAAAATGCTCTTGCAACTCTAAGTGGAAGCTCCCGATTAGTATATAATGAGGACCAGCTTACAATTATCCGCTCAATTTGCCTTAAAAGAGGTATAGAGCTGTCCGATCTTAACAGAGACCAGTCGCTTGTCCCGGAACAATGCGAAGTGCTCACAAACAGCATGGGAACCGCTCCCGGAATATTATTGCGAAAAGACGGGAAACTGTTGTTTTCTCTTCCTGGTGTTCCTTATGAGATGGCAAACCTAATGAAAAAGGTAACCGGTGAAATAATCAAGACAAAAGAGATTGAAGACATATATCATAAAACGGTTATAACTTTCGGAATACCAGAATCTTCTCTTGCAAAAAAGATAGCCGGCTGGGAAGATAATCTCCCCATTGATATTAAACTTGCATATCTCCCCGACCCTCTTACAGGAGTAAAACTTCGTCTTTCGAAATACGGAGGAAACATAAATGATTCAAAAAAAGCAATAGAGGCGCATTTTGCCACACTAAAAGAGATTCTTGGCAATGCAGTTTATGGAGAGGATAATCAAACTCTGGAAAGCGTTGTATTCAGTTTTCTAAAATCAAAATCTGCAACATTGTCAACAGCAGAATCATGTACAGGAGGTAAAATAGCATCTATGATTACGTCCGTTCCGGGCTCATCTTCGGTTTTTGCCGGTGGTATAATAGCATACAGCAACGAAGTGAAAATTAAAACGCTTGGCGTTGATCCTGCGATTCTCTCCGAATCCGGAGCTGTGAGTGAAGAGTGCGTTAGGGCAATGGCACAGGGTGCTAGAAAAATTTTCAATACAACATATGCTGTTGCTACCTCTGGAATTGCCGGTCCCGATGGAGGAAGTGAGGAAAAACCGTCAGGTACTGTATGGATTGCTGTAGCCGGTCCAGATTTTTTAGTAGCAAAAAAAGCTATTTTCGGTGGTGACCGATTAAGAAATATTGACCGATTTTCATCCGAAACGCTCAATTTTCTTAGGCTGAACCTTGGAATTTAGATTAAAATCCACTTAGTTATACATACCTCATAATTAGCGCATATAACAATTAAGTTAACCCTTATAACAACTATGTTTCTATTTTAAATAAATATTTAATTATGAATAGATTATATGCTTTAATCCTGTTTTTTTTATCCGTTATGCAATCTTGTACAGAAAATAAACAGTCAACAGAAGCTGTTGCAATGAACAGAATTGATTCATTATTCTTATCTCAGTACCCCGCTAACGAACCGGGAGCGCAAGTTTTAATTCTTAAAGGAGACTCCATAATTTTTGAAAAAGGTTATGGAATTGCAGATATGGAAACCGGAACCCCTATCGATGAAAATACCTTTTTCAACATAGCTTCCGTATCTAAGCAGTTTTCGGGAGTAGCTGCGATGATGCTTGCAGAAGAAGGGAAGCTCTCTCTTGACGACAATGTAAAGAAATGGTTCCCGGAATTTAAGGCTCCTTTTTTCAATAAGATTACATTAAGAAATCTTCTGTCTCATACATCCGGAATTCCGGATTCAAGAGACCGCAACGACAGGAATTTTGTAATGACATCAACTGACGTAGAATCTTATTCATATCTTAAGAATCTGGACACACTTAATTTTGAACCCGGAACTTCATACGAGTACATGAATCCTACTTTTCAGCTGTTTTATACAATTATTGAAAAGGCATCCGGAATTCAGTTTGACACATTCATGAGGGAGAAAATATTCAATCCTGCCGGCATGAAAGAAGCAACATATTTTGAAGCAGGAAAAGAGATTCCAAGAATGGCACACGGATATCTTCAAAATGCCAAAAACGGAAAATTTGACGAATTTGACTACGGTGAGGAATCATTTTTTGCAACTAAGGCTGATGGCGGTCTATATACATCTGTCCGTGAATTTGCAGAGTGGGAAAAAGCACTTAGAGACAACAGGCTTGTTTCTGAAGCAACGCTTAAAATGGCTCAGACTCCCAAAATCAAAATTGCAGACATCCCTTATAATTCATATGGATATGGGTGGTTCATCGAAGAGAAACCCGGATATCCTGCAAAAATATATCATACTGGGGATAATGGCGGATTTCAGATTTATGCCGGCAGATACCCGGATCAAAAAATTCTCTATCTCATCTTTTCTAACAGAAACGACAGAGACAGAGAATCCAATGCTCAAAAGATTGATGTCATTCTAAAGGAGGCCGGACTTTTAAAGTAGCACCTCCTGTCTTAGCTTTTTTTGTCAATTATCGATACACCCGCCTGCGCAGTGGGCATTACAACTACATCGCTGATATTTACATGTGCGGGTGCTTTTACTATAAATAATATCACTTCTGCAACATCCGTTGCTTTTAATGGCGTAAACCCTTTGTATACAGATGCTGCTTTTTCTGCATCTCCCTTAAAACGTACGTTGGAGAATTCTGTTTCAACTGCTCCGGGACACACCTGCGACACACGGATATTGTGTTTATGCAAATCCATCATCATTCCTTTTGAAAGTGCGTCAACGGCGTGTTTTGAAGCACAATATACGTTTCCGTTCGGATACACATCTTTTCCTGCAACAGACCCGATATTTATTATTTGTCCGTATCCCCGGCGTATCATGATATTGGAAACTATCTTTGAAACATAGAGTAATCCCTTGACATTTGTGTCAATCATCCTCTCCCAGTCATCGATGATACCACTGTTTATTGGATTTAGCCCCACCGCAAGGCCTGCATTATTCACAAGAACATCTATTTCGCCCCACTGGTTTGGAAGATTCCCTAAATAGTGTTCTACCTGAGACAGCTCTCTCACATCAAAACTTAGCGGCAGAACCTTTACTTTACAAGCAGTCTCGAGATTTTTCGCAAGTTTCGAAAGCAATGCGACCCTTCTCCCTGTAATAATAAGATTATAACCCTCCTTTCCAAGTGCAAATGCAACAGCTTCTCCTATTCCCGAAGTTGCACCTGTTACCAAAGCAATTTTTGCCATAATGAATATTGTTTAATTAATCCAAAAGTCTTAAAAAATTCTCACCCAAAATAAGTTTAACGTCATCATCGGAATATCCTCTCAGTTTAAGCTCCTGAGTAATTAACGGAAGTTTGTTCACTCCTTCCATCCCTTCAGGGGTAACCTCGATTCCGTCAAAATCCGATCCGATGCCTACATGCGATGCCCCAACCAGTTTAACAACATGGTCTATATGGTCTACAATCTCTTTGTAAGACGGTTTTTTAATGGCATTAAGCTTCACAAGAGCAGCTTTGTACTCTTCCTGATACTTTGGCTTGTCAGTTTTATACTTAGCTTCAACAACCTCAAATTCTTCACATAATGGCCAGAATATATCGGCATAACTCTTATTCAAGAATGGCGGATAAAAATTAATCTGAATAACACCTCCATTTTTTGCGAGTGCAATTATCATTTCGTCTGTGAGGTTCCTCGGATGGTCCGAAAGTGCCCTGCAGCAAGAATGAGTAGCAACAACAGGAGCAACAGAATACTTTAATACATCGTAGAATGCTGCATCTGAAATATGAGACACATCAACCAGCATACCAAGGCGATTCATCTCTTTTACCACCTCTATACCAAATGGACTTAACCCGTTCCATCGTTTTTCCTTTGTAGCGCAGGAGTCACATATTTCATTGTTTCCTGCGTGGGTAAGAGTCATGTATCTAACCCCCATATCGTAAAACAGACGCAAAAGACTTAAATCTTTTTGAATGGGAGCACCATTCTCCATACCAAGAAAAACAGACATCAATCCCTGTTCCCTGTTATCAAGTGCATCTTCGGCACAAAGTGCCACAGCCACCTTGTCACTGTTTGCCTCAACAGCATCATAAGTTCTGGCAATCATTTGCATAGCCCGTCTTGTGGCGGTGTCGGGTTCAAGAGAGTTAGATGTATAAATAGCAAAGAAGGCAGCATCGAGACCGCCCTCTTTCATTCTTATAAAATCAAAATGCCCTTCTGCTCCTCTTTCTCCCAGATTGGCGCCGTCAAGAAGTCTTAGCGGAGTATCACAATGAGAGTCAAGCACAAAGGCATCATGATGTAGTTTTTTGTAGCTCATATTATCTTTATGAAAATTTTTATAAAGATAATAAAAAGAGATTCCAAAAATTTATCAGTTCATTTTTTTGAATGAAGAACCAGTATTGGTTTCAAGATCTTTAATAACCGGATTCCCGGTGTATCTTACAGATGAACCTCCGGATACTTCTGCCGAGATGCTTTTGGACACATTAACCTTCACATTTCCAACTCCGCTTACCTCGAGACTCATATCGGCTACAAGGAATTTGTCGGCTTCGAGCAGCGAAGCGCCGGACACTTCAATAGTAGCTGTAACAGAGGATCCTATAAACCTGGCATTTGCAGCACCTGAAATAGAAATCTCAGCTTTTGCAGTTTTGCCAGTATACTCCATCTTTACAGCACCGCTTGCGCTAATGGTTAAATCCTGAATGTCCTGAGCAATATTTACTGTTGATGCTCCTGAAAATTCATAATTTGCAGTTGTGACTTTTCCTGTAAGGTCAAATTTTGATGCTCCGCTTATTGTTATTTCAGAAAGGCCGGTATTTACAAACAATCCTTCTGCTAAAACGGCTCCGCTGATGTCCGCTTTAAACGAAACTGGCGAAAAGGATCCGCTCGATTTAAATTTTGCAGCTCCGGAAAGGAATAGTTTGTCAAGCTCTTTAATAGAGATTTTCACTTTAATGGGATCCATGTTTCTGGAGAATCTTGATGGCAGTGAATTATCCATTTTTAAATAAAGGATTCCACTGCTTACTTTTGCCTGAATATATGGCATTACATCCTTTTCGGCTTCAATTTTAAGAGATTCAACATTACTTTTTGTGAGTTCTATGTCGAATACGCTCCCGGCACTAATACCGGTATAATTTGCAACCGCGAAGTTTTTCGTAACTGGCTGGGCGAATATTGTCAACGCTAATGACATTACCGCAACTAAAGAAATTAGTTTTTTCATTGCTGATTATTTTTAAGTTATTTAATTATAATTAATTATGCATAATTCTATTTTTTTGTAAGAGCGGCAACATATTTTTCAAGACGCTCTATGCCTTCAAGTTTTGGAACATAATAGCTTTCCATCATATCTTCTTTTTCCTTAGGAGAAATTGAATGTGGCAACTGATCTTCAAAAGGTACCGATTCAAACTCCAGCTGACCAAGAGTCGTGAGAACAGTATTCTGATCGGAAGGATTCAACAAAAGTGCCTGCTTTGTTATCTCCGTGCTTTTGTCTTTGATTAACTGAGAATAGGACACACCCTGAGATGACAATCCTGATTCATCATTAAAAAATAATGGAACAGCGATTAGAAGAATTAAAACTGCAGCTGCGGCAGCCCAGACAGCCCGGTTCATTCGCAACGCGGGTCTATTGGCAACATGAGCGGTCTTCCCTATTTTAACTAAAAACCTATTCTTATGTCCCGGGATAAGATTCTCTTCCTCAAATCCCTTTCTGTTATCATCAATAAAATCTTTAAGATTTTCCATTTCCCGTTATTATTAATTAATATTTCTATTACTTCTCTTTGATTCTAGAATTTCAACAATTCTTGCTTTACCTCTGATGTACTGAGACCTTACGGATGCCTCCTTTAACCCTGTAATTTGAGCAATTTCCTCATAATCATAACCTTCAAAAAGCAAAAGAGACAGTACAAGCCGATATCCCGATGCAAGTGAGTTTAAAGCGTTTTTTACATCCTCAACCGAAATCCCTTTAAAGCTATAGTTATCTGCATACTCGTTTTCGATTACTGGATTTTTTAATTCATCTGATTTAAAAATACCCTCCTCAACCTTCCTTTCCCTAAGCCTGTCTATCGATAAATTTATACACACTCTCTTTAGCCAAGCATTTCGCTCCCGTATTGTATCAAAGTCCTCTCTGTCAAAATATTTAAGCAGAGTATCGTGCATAATCTCTTCTGCCTCCATTCTGTTGTTAAGAATCCGCAAACTGGTATAAAAAAGACTCTTATGGCACTCTTCGTAAATGAGTTCCTCCCTTGAAGGAGTTTTTTTAAAGTTTTTAAAAAGCAGGTTCATTTTTCAATTCTCTATCATCTAAACGAAAGTTCATTTTGTTTGTTGCATATTAATAAAAAATATTCATTAATTAATTCGTTTTGCATATTTTTGCATATCGAAAACAAATAATAATATAAATATAACATTTATGAATAATTCAATATATAATTTTCCTCTGCCGGAGAATGAACCAATAAGAGAGTACCTTAAAGGTAGCGCAGACAGAGAAAGACTGGATGCAGAGCTTAAGAAACAAACAAATAATATTGTAGAAATCCCGCTTATTATAGGTGGTAAAGAGATATTTACTGGAAATACCGGCAAGGTAATAATGCCTCATGACATAAAGCATACTCTGGCAATTTATCACAAAGCCGGGGAAAAAGAGGTAAAAATGGCAATTGAGGCAGCAAAATCTGCACATATAGTGTGGTCAAACCTCAACTGGACAATAAGGGCTTCCATAATGCTCAAGGTTGCAGAACTTATAACCACAAAATACAGGGCTGTGATTAATGCATCAACAATGCTGGGACAAAGCAAAAATATCTATCAAGCAGAAATTGATGCAGTTTGTGAAGCGGCCGATTTTCTGAGATTTAATGTTTCATTTGCTTCCGAAATATATAAAAGTCAGCCTGTTTCCTCTTTCAATCAATTAAACAGAATGGAATACCGGGCACTTGAAGGGTTTGTATTTACCGTAAGTCCTTTTAATTTTACCTCAATTGCTTCAAATCTGAATCTGGCCCCGGTTATGATGGGCAATACAACTATTTGGAAACCAGCAACTACGTCAATTCTTTCGAATTACTATCTGATGAAGGTATTTTCAGAAGCAGGTATACCCGATGGTGTTGTTAACTTTTTGCCCGGAAGCGGAGCGCTCATAGGAAAACATGTAATGGAATCGAGGGACCTGGCTGGAATCCATTTTACCGGTTCCAATGCAACATTTAACTCTCTGTGGAAAGAGGTAGGAGAGAAACTTTCACAATATAAATCTTATCCCAGACTTGTTGGTGAAACAGGCGGAAAAGATTTTATTTTTGTGCATCCTTCGGCTGATGCTAAGGAGGTTGCAACAGCTGCCTTTAGCGGAGCATTTGAATACCAGGGCCAAAAGTGCTCTGCGGCATCCAGAATGTATGTTCCGGCTTCTCTATGGAATGGGATAAAGAAGGAAATCATAGAGTTGTCGGATTCCGCTAAAATGGGAGATGTAAATAATTCTGATAATTATATAAATGCGGTAATAGACGAAAATTCTTTCGACAACATTGCTTCATATATAGATTATGCAAAGAAATCTCCAGAAGCGGAGATTATATTTGGCGGTGAATATGACAAGACTGTAGGTTATTTCGTAAAACCGACACTTATCAAAACAACAAATCCTCATTTTAAGTCGATGGAAGAAGAGATATTCGGTCCGGTTCTCACTGTTTATGTATATGAAGACAACGAAATTAATGCCGCACTTGATTATTGCGACAACACATCTCCGTATGCCCTTACTGGAGCAGTCTTTGGAAGGGACAGAATAGCCGTAGCAGAAATTTGCAACAGGCTACGTTATGCTGCGGGAAATTTCTACATCAATGACAAACCAACCGGAGCTGTGGTTGGGAAACAGCCTTTCGGAGGCTCAAGAGGGTCCGGAACCAATGACAAAGCGGGCGGAGAATTTAACCTTATCAGGTGGGTCAGCCCCAGAACAGTTAAGGAAACATTCATTCCGCCTACCGACATCAGATATGGCTACATGAAATCGAACTGACCCTGTTTAGGGAACAGCCCGTATAAACCTCCTGTATGAATAAACAGAATATTGGAGCCGGCAGCAACATTGCCGGCTTTAATTTCGTTATACAACCCGTACATTGCCTTTCCCGTATAAACAGGATCAAGCACCAATGCTTCCTTTGAAGAGATTTCCGCAATAAATTTAAGTTCTTCGGGACGGCTTAGTGCGTATCCTATTCCAACGTATTTATCATTGATTTCTATGTCTGCAGTTGTCATGTTCCACTCCTTCCCGGCCAGCTGACCTGCCTCCTGGTTAATTTTATCAATCCTGTTTGTAAAGTATTCAGAATCGTCACATACAGCAAACCCTATTACTCTTTTGTTAAGCCTTAGAGCCTTGTTTGCAATACATAAACCGGAATATGTTCCACCGGAGCCAACTGCAACAACTATAGTATCAAATTTAATTCCTGTCTCTTTTTCCTGATTGCAAATCTCTTCCATAGCCCCGTAATAGCCCATGCTTCCAAGTCCATTGGATGCCCCTTCAGGAATAACATAGCACTTTCTTCCCTTACCGTCAAGTTCGTTTGCAATGCCTGCCATTATAGCATCTCTAGATTCCTTGTATTCATCGGGTGTACAAAAGCGGACTTCTGCGCCGAACAATTTATCAAGAAAGTAATTTCCCTCGACTCTCGGAGGCTCGCTTATTCTGAGCAGCAATACCGATTTTAATCCCAACTTTGTTGCAGCAGCAGCTGTTGCCCTGCAGTGGTTTGACTGAACACCACCAGTTGTGATGATAGTATCAAAACCTCCGTCCAAAGCCTCTTTAAGAAGATACTCAAGCTTTCTTATCTTGTTTCCGGATATTTCGCTTCCGGTCTGATCGTCTCTCTTAATATATAAATTTACCCCCCACTCTTCTGATAGTCTCTCTGCCTTTTCTATTTTCGTTGGCAGGTTTGCCATGTTTAGTTTAGATGCCATTATTTTGAATTATTTCATTTTTTTTAACTCTTCATTTATAAACGTTACCATACCATTGAATTCCGCCTCTTCAAACAGTCTTGTCAATAATACAATTTTACCGTCTTTGTCTATGATAATGTTCCTTGTTACACCTGCATCCGGGCCGCAAAACAGGCCGAACTTAGTACCGGCTGTATCAAGTGTTAAAGGATATGTAACCTTCATGTCTGTGGCAAATTTTGCTGTAACTTCCGGAGTCTCTTTAAAATCAATTCCCAGCAATACAAACTTTGGATTTCTTTTATTTTTTTGCCAGATTTCAGATTCAATGAACGGCATCTCTTTACGGCAAACCCCGCACCAACTGGCAGTAAACTGAAGCATAACAAGTTTACCTTTGAGTGACGAGAGCATAATTTTCTTTCCTCCAATATACTCAATTTCGAAATCCGGAGCCATATCGCCAACCTTAACAATATATCCCCTGCTGTCTGCAACCAAAGAGTCGCTTTTAACAGATGATGAGTCTGTGATACCATTTTCTGATAATGCATTACCTTTATTGTTCCGGCAAGATAAAAGAGCAAGTGACACAACAAGAATAGCTAAAAGTTTCGTTTTCATGTATTTTAAGTTTTGATAATTTTCAATCTATGCAAATTTAATCTTTTAATAATTAAAACTCCAACGGGGATTGGATTTTTAGCTATTTTTGCAATTCAATAATCCGATTTAGAATGAAACGAATTCTCTTTTATGTCGCTATCATAATGACATCGCTTTACTCAGCCAAAGCCTCGGGTCAAAAACTCGAAATTGAGCAGTTTAAGCCCATTGCAGATTCTCTGCAAAGCTATTTTAAATCAAGAGCATATGTTGCCGGCAAGATAGCAGTTTTGTCTGTAGAAAAAAGGGGAAATGCGCTTCATTTTTATTTCAATTCGCCTCTTTCGGAATACTCTTTCCGGGAGGAAAACGTAGAGAAAGTTTATTCAGTTGTACGGTCGTTTCTTCCTGAAGAATATAAAAATTCTCCTTTGTTTGTATACTCAAACAGATCTGCAATTGAGGAATTTATACCTCAATTTTTCAGAGATAAATCTCATGCATTTGCTCCTGTTGTAAAGCCGGCTGTTGTTTCAAAATCGAAAAGCAAAAGAAAGAAAGCAGAAAAATTAGAAAAAGCGGCAGAGCCAGTGCAAAACCTGATAACAAAAGAATCATATCCCTTGAAAATATCAATGGGTCTTCAAAACCGGCACCTTGCAATCTGGCAGAGTCATGGATATTATTACGAACAGAAACTTCTCCGCTGGGAGTGGCAGAGAGCCAGAATCTTTCAGACAGTAGAGGATCTTTATACTCAGTCCTATATACTTCCCTTCCTGGTTCCTATGCTGGAGAATGCCGGAGCATCAGTCCTTTTGCCAAGGGAAAGGGATGTACAGATTAATGAAATAATCGTTGATAATGACAATTCGTCTTCGGGATACAGCGAGTCATCGGGAGACAAAAGATGGAACCACGCAGATTCTCTTGGTTTTGGAAACCCAAAAGAGGTATATCTGAGTGGCGAAAATCCATTCAGGATGGGCAGTTCAAGAGTTGTGAGTACAATTGAAAAAGGAAATGAGAGCTATGCAGCCTGGACTCCTTCGATACCGGAGAATGGAGAATATGCAGTCTATGTTTCTTATCAATCTGTTCCCGGAAGCACACAAAATGCAGAGTACACAGTAAACCACGCATCCGGATCTTCCAAATTCAGAGTTAATCAGAGAATGGGCGGTAGTACATGGATATACCTGGGAACATTTTATTTCAGAAAAGGAGACGCAAGCCAGTATGTAAGACTTACAAACCTTTCACATAAAAAGGGAGAAATTGTATCTGCAGATGCAGTTAAGTTTGGCGGCGGAATGGGAAATATTGCAAGAAAACCTTCCGATTTGGGCTCAGAAATGAACAGGCCAAGCTCATCTTCGGAACCGATAAAGAAAATTGTCGTTCCTATAACTGTTGCTCCGGAAAAAAGCGGTTACCCGAGGTTTACCGAGGGGGCAAGATACTGGCTTCAGTGGGCAGGTTATTCTGATACAATTTATTCGCCAACCAAAAATGCCAATGATTACAATGACGATTATATGTCTCGTGGACGATGGGTAAATGTAATCAGCGGAGGATCAAAATTTAATCCAAAAGAAAAGGGTAAAAACATTCCGGTTGATATGGCATTTGCGTTCCATACCGATGCAGGAACGACACGTAACGACTCAATTATAGGCACTTTGGGTATATATACCCGTTTTTCAAACGATTCAGACCTTTATCCAAACGGAGAAAACAGAATTGTATCCAGATATCTGACAGATATGATTCAAAGTCAAATCGTGGAAGACATCCGTGCGACATATGAACCAATATGGCAAAGAAGAGGTATCTGGGACAAATCTTATGCAGAATCAAGGACTCCTGTTGTCCCTACAATGCTTCTAGAACTTCTGTCCCACCAGAATCTTGCCGATATGAGATACGGACTTGACCCACAATTCCGGTTTACTGTTTCGCGGGCTATTTACAAAGGGATGCTTAAGTTTTTGTCTCAAAAAGACGGCCTTCCATATATAGTTCAGCCGCTCCCTGTTAAAGAATTCTCTGCAACTCTTCACCGCGGAATCGCTCTCCTGAGATGGACTCCGGTAAATGACACACTTGAGCCTGCTGCAAAAGCCGAAAAATACATCTTATACACAAGATTAAACGGAGAAGGCTTTGATAACGGAAGAGTTGTCGAAGGAACCAGTATTACTGTGGATATTGAGACCGGGAAAATCTATTCGTTCCGAATCACGGCAGCTAACAAAGGCGGAGAGAGTTTCCCGTCAGAAATCCTTTCGGTTTATCAGGCACCGGACGAAAAGGGGAAAGTACTTATTGTAAACGGATTTGACAAGGTTTCTGCCGCAACAAGCTACGCAACACCTGATACTACTATGGGAGGATTTACAGATTACGAAGATCACGGAATTCCATACATCAGGGACATCTCCTACATAGGAAGTCAATATGAATTCCGGAGAGAAATTCCATGGATGGACGATGATTCACCGGGATTCGGAGCATCTTATGCCGATTATGAAACAAGAGTTATAGCCGGAAACAGTTTTGATTACCCGTACACTCACGGGAAAGCATTTGCAAGGGCTGGTTTCAGCTTTGTTTCGTGCAGCAGAGAATCTGTGGAGAAAGGTACAATTGACTTGAAGGGATACAGGATGGTCGATTTTATTATGGGTAAACAGCGTCAGTATCAAATTGGACGAGGCGTGAATGCGCCAAAATTCGAAGTATTTTCAAAGGGGTTGCGAAATGCGATTTCCGAATACACTTCACTTGGCGGCAATGTCCTTATCTCAGGAGCATTCATAGCTACTGATGTTTGGGATAGCATTAACAACGACAAGGAGACACAGGACTTTGTAAGCAACATTCTTAAATACAAATGGAGAACACATTATGCAAGTAAAACCGGAACAGTTAAAGGAGCACCGAGCCCCTACTCTTTCGGAGGAAACTACTCGTTCCATACTGTTCCAAACGAACTGGTTTATTGCACCGAAGCCCCGGATGGAATTGAACCTGCCGGAGATGGTGCCTGGACAATTTTCCGTTATGCCGACAATAATATTTCTGCAGGTGTTGCGTATTCCGGAACGTACAAGACAGTTGCTTTGGGATTTCCTTTAGAAACATTGAAAACAGAAGAGGAACTTGACTCATTAATAAAGATGGTAATCAACTTCTTTGACAAAAAATAGTAATGGTAAGTAAAAAAAGACAGTCAGAAA
>Ga0316605_10000478_pt1 | contig 28101 bp, 21 predicted proteins | sample OWC_soil_day20_n_FD_207666 | JGI IMG/M metagenome (GOLD analysis project Ga0316605, IMG submission 207666) | Wetland soil microbial communities from Old Woman Creek delta, Ohio, United States - OWC_soil_day20_noCT | ecosystem: Environmental > Terrestrial > Soil > Wetlands | place: USA: Ohio...
CCTCTTACCATTCCGAACAGAGAAGTTAAGCCCTACCGCGCTGATGATACTGGACTAACCCGTCTGGGAAAGTAAGTCGCCGCCAAGACTTTGTAAGCCCTGATACTTATTGTGTCAGGGCTTTTTTAATTTATTAAAGACAGAATGTGCAAGATATAATTGAAAAAAAATAGTGTAAATAGACTAAAAGCTATTTTTTAAGAGAATTTATTACTAATACAAGCGTATATTTTTCTTTTATAAAAGCAATTAATTGGTGAGAGCTGAGCGTCTAATTTTATATAGCCTACTCCATTTTAGGTTTGGTTTGTGGGAATAAAAAAACAGAATATTTGTGAAAATATTCTGTTTTTTGCTTTGGGTACGCGATGGGATTCGAACCCACGACCAATGGAACCACAAACCACTACTCTAACCAACTGAGCTACGCATACCGTATTTAAGCAGTTGCAAAGATAGACACTTTTTCAGTATTATCAAAATATTTTGGATTTATTTTTCTAATCCGAGATAAGATATTAACTTTGCTAGTTGATGATAAAAAAAATACTATATACTATATTCACAAAGTTTCTTTCCTCGGGGATAGGTTTTTTGACTATTATTCTTGTGAGCCAGTTTTTGGGTGCTGAGGGTAAGGGTGAACAATCCATTTTCCTTTTTAATATTTTCCTTATATTACTTTTTGCAACATTGATTGGTAATACAACCTTGATATATCTTGCCCCACGACATAAGTTCTCCGATTTATTTTTCCCATCTCTTGCTTGGATTATTGGTTCTTTGGCTCTACTATTTGGAGTCTTTTATCTCATGCCTGATATAATAATTATCTTTCCTTTTGAGCTTTTCATTATTGGACTTATGGCATCTGTTACGGAAGTGAATACCTATGTGTTGATAGGCAGGCAGGAGGTTAGAAAGGCTAATGATTTGAAGATTATTTGGCAATTAGCGTCAATTTCTTTCTTGGGAGTGATGGCTATTGTTGGCGATTTCAATTCTACTTACGATTATGTACTTTCAATAATTCTTGGTTATTTCTTGAGTTTGATTTATGGCTTTTACCTTTTAAGGAAGGATTACTTTGCCTTAAAAATGCCTTCATGGGATAGGTTCTTGGAGATGTTCAGACTGCTGTTTCGTCTTGGCGCAATAAAACAAATTGGAAATATTGCCCAAACTCTTAATGCTCGATTATCTTTCTACTTGCTTTCAATATATAGTGGGAATAAGGTTTTGGGAGTATTTTCTAATGGGATAAGTATATCGGAGGCTGTTCTTATGCTTGGCACTAGTTTGGCACTTGTTCAATATTCTAAGCTATCTAATGTTGAGGATGAAAAATATTCTAAGAGGCTTTCCATTCAGATGACTAAGGTCAATTTAGTTTTTTCGTTTCTAGCCCTTTTGTCTTTCTCTATATTGCCGAGCAGTTTCTATGCGTTTGTCTTTGGAAAGGAGTTTATGGGTATAAATCATATTGTGCAGTTACTTGCCTTGGGTTATTTACTTATTAGCATTACTACTACATTTACTCAATATTTTGCATCCAAGGGTAATTTTACAATATCATCCTTTGCTGCCTTATTTGGACTTATCTCAACAGCAGGATTGGGTTTTTGGTTGGTACCTATCTATGGGATTATTGGCGCAGCAATTACAATGACAATATCTTATTCAATAACTTTTTCAATTGAGTACTACTATTTCTGCAAATGGACGGAGTCTAGTTTTAGAGATTTCCTTATCAATAGGGCAGACGTCAAAGAAATCAAATTTTTATTAGGGAAAAAGAAAAATATCTCAGAGAAAAAATAATATTTCTCTGAGATATTTTAAAAGATAAGGCGTATATTTCCAATTAGATTATTCCTCTAATATCATCGAAGCTTTTTAGGTTATGGCGGTCTAAGTATTCCGATAACCCAGCGACTATCTTTGAGCTAATTGCAGGGTCGATGAAGTTTGCTGTTCCAATTTGAATTGCTGTTGCACCAGCAAGAATAAATTCTATTGCGTCTGTTGCATTCATTATTCCTCCAAGACCAATAATTGGTAGCTTAGTGTTTTTTGCAACCTGCCAAACACATCTTAATGCCACAGGTTTTACAGCAGGACCAGATAATCCACCAGTAATTGTGGAAAGAAGAGGTTTGCGTTTCTCTGCATCAATAGCCATTCCTAGAAGTGTGTTTATTAGAGAAAGACTATCTGCTCCCGCTCCTTCAACACTCTTTGCTATTTCTACAATATTTGTAACATTTGGGCTTAGCTTTACGATAAGGGTCTTGTGATAAACCTTTCTTACAGCTTCAACAACCTGTGATGCCATCAAACAATCGGTGCCAAAGCCCATCCCCCCTTTTTTTACATTAGGACAAGATATATTTAATTCAATTGCTGGTATCTTTTCTAAGGCATTAATCTTTTCTGCAACCTCTACATATTCTTCAATTGTTGAGCCAGAGACATTAACCACTATGTTTGTATCGTATGATTTTATTCTATCATAAACTGTTTCGCAAAATACGTCTACTCCTTTGTTTTGAAGACCAACTGCATTTAGCATGCCAGACGGAGTCTCAGCCATTCTTGGATAAGGGTTTCCCTCACGATGAGTGCCTGTTGTGCCTTTGACAATTATTCCACCAAGGTCAGAAAGGTCCATGAAGTCCGAAAATTCTTCTCCATATCCAAAGGTTCCCGAGGCAGTCATTACTGGGTTTTTTAGATTTATACCCTTTATCTTAACCTCTAATCTTTTATCAAATGTCTTCATATTAAAAATCTTTTAAATCGGTTGATAAGAAAACTGGTCCCTCGGTACATGTACATTTATGACCTTCTTTAGTGTCTACAACACAGCATAAACAGGCTCCAACACCACAAGCCATTGTATTTTCCAATGAAACGTAGCAAGGGATATTTCTCTTTAGAGCTTCCTTTGCAATAGCCTTCATCATTGGTGTTGGACCGCAGGTGTATATTGTATCAAATTTTTTATCAAGTATTGGGTGGTTAGTAACCAAGCCCCTTATTCCACAAGAACCATCCTCTGTTGCAATATGTAGATTTGATAAATCGGAGTATTCTTTTGTACTAAACAACTGTTCTTGATTTCTGCATCCTATTAAACAATCTGGTTTTATCCCAATATTATTAAAGGCTCTTGAGAGATGCATAAGAGGAGCTACTCCACAGCCTCCTCCAACAAGGAGTACTTTTTCCCCTCTTAGAGGGAAACCACTTCCAAGAGGGAATACAAGATTTAGACTCTGCCCAGATTGTATCTTAGAAAGAGCTTGTGTGCCTTTACCAACTATTTGAACAAGAAGAAGTATTTGGTTTTTATCCTCATCAACATCATGAATGGAGATAGGACGTCGTAACAATACATCAGCGCCTTCTTTTATAAGAACCTCAACAAACTGTCCTGGATTAATTTCAGGTAATTTTTCTGGGTATTGGAGAGTGAGACGGAAAAATGTTGGAGTTAGAGCAATATTTTCAACTACAACAAAGTCTTTGCAATATTTTTTCATATAATTATATGTTTAAACCAAGAAGTTATTAAGCATAATAAATTAGTTGGCAAAATTACTGCTTTTTATTTAGTAGTACAATATATTAGGTGACAAATAAAATATTTAATATCTTTGCAAGCTGCTTATATTTGCTTAATTATGAAAAGAAAAACCTATATTTTTTTGTCATTATTGATAATCTTTATTTCTTCATTTGTCATTTCTTCTTGCGAGGTAGAATTTGACCCTAATGACGATTGGAAAGAAACTACAATTGTTTACGGTATTTTGGATCAAGATGCTGATACAACATTTATTAGAGTTCAAAAATGTTTTGTAGGAAAGGGTAATTATATTCAGTTTGCTAAGCAGAAAGATTCAATTTACTATAAATCGGAAGATTTAGATGTGAGAATGTATGCTTATTTTCCATGGGATACTAATGGTTGGGATACAACGAGGGCTCAAAAGAAGTATAGTTTCATATATACCGAATCCTATAAAAAACCAGAAGGAGGGTTCTATTCTGAAGTAGCTCCAGTTTACTATTGTGTTACTAAAAATAATATGTCTGCCGATTTGGTCTATCGCCTTGAAGTTAGGAATCTAAAGACAGGGAATTTTGTGTATTCAAAGACTTCTCTTGTTGCAGATTATAAAATTACTAAGCCAACAGGAACTGCTTTTGGATTTCCTTTAGTGAATGGACAAAACATTCTAATTGCAGGATGGTATACTAGAAATAATGGTGCCTCTGGCGAAATGGCTCGTCTATTTCAGCCCTCAATAAGATTCAATTTTATGGAGAATGGAGAACCTGCATACGTTGATTTAGACTTTAAACCAAAAGCGAATCCGTATCAAATCAATGAAACAGAAATTACATATTATATATATTCCACAGATGTATTATCTCAAATAAAATCAAAGGTAAGCAAAAGAGGAACAGCAGTAAGAAGTTTCTTTCAAGATACACCATGCTTTGAGATATTTATTTATGGATGCAATGATGTTCTAAGTAATTACATTAGTAATAATCAACCATCAGAAAGCCTTGTGGAAAAACCATTATATACTAATATCAATAATGGCATTGGTATATTTGCTTCAAGAAGACTTCATATCAAAAAAGGTTATACTCAATGGGATCCTCGTTTTGAGGCTACAATAAAAGGTTATGATATTGGATTTTAAGCTGGTTATATTAAAAAAAAATGTAACTTTGCAAACTCTTTTTTAGGAAGATATTAATAGATAAATAAAATAAATAGATGAAAGTAACTAAAGAATCTACTGGTGAATTAACATCAGTATTACGAATTGACATTAGCAAGGAGGATTATGCTCAAAAAGTTGAAGGGCAATTAAAAGACTATCGTAGAAAAGCAAATGTTCCAGGTTTTAGAGTTGGACAAGTGCCTATGGGAATGGTAAAACAAATGTATGAAAAATCTGTTAGAGCAGATGAAATACAAAAATTAATGACTAACGCAATGTATGACTACATTGAAGCAGAAAAATTAAATATAATTGGTCATCCAATGGCTAATGAAGAAAAGACTCCTGATATTGACTGGGATAACCAAACTGAATATACTTTCTATTTCGATATAGCTATGCAACCTGAGTTCGATATTGAACTAGATAAAATGGAAGAAACATTCTATAATATCGAACCAAACAAAGAAATGTTAGATAAGTTTATCGAAGACCTTCAAAGACGTTTTGGTAAATTCGAATCTCCTGAAACTATTACAGAAGAAGATTTAGTTTATGGAGAAGTAGCAGAATTAGACGAAGAAGGCAATGTTAAGGAAGGTGGAGTAAAAACTATTACATCTTTAGCTATAAACATGATTGCTCAAAAAACTATCCAAAAGAAATTTATTGGTCAGGCAAAGGATTCAGAAATTGTTTTCAATTTAGCTAAGGCATTTACAAATTCTTCAGATGTTGCTGCAATGTTACGTATTTCTAAAGAAGAGGCAGAGGCATTTAAATCTGATGTAAAATTCACTGTGTCTTCAATTAATAGAATAACTCCAGCAGAATTAAACGAAGAATTTTTCGAAAAAGCATATAAAGGACAAGACATCACTACTCTTGAACAATTTCAAGCTAGAGCAAAACAAGACTTAGGTGAAACTTATAAAAGAGAAGCAGATCGTTACTTTATGAATGAGGTAACAACAAAGTTAGTTGCTCAAACGAAGATTAATCTTCCAGATGAGTTTATGAAACGTTGGTTGATCGCTAACAACGAAGGTAAGGTTGATGCTGATAAAGTTGCTGCTGAATACGAAATGTATAAAGATAGCTTGAAATGGCAGATGATTGAGAATAAACTTGTTGAGAAATATTCTCTTACTGTATCTAACGAAGAGGTAAAGAGTTATTATAAAGAAGCACTTTTAGGTAATTACTTCCCAGCTTCTGATGATGAAACTCCAGAACAAACTAAGGAACGTCTTGATGCAATGGAAAAAGTTGCAGAAAATATGTTGAATAATAAGGAACAAGGAAAGCAAGTATTTGAATATTTATTCGATCAAAAGCTTACTAAGGCTCTTAGAGAAAACATGAAGATTACAGAAAAGTCAATCTCAATTGATGACTTTACTAAAATGATTCAGGAAAAAACAAAATAAGAATTTTTTATAAAACAAAATAATAGACCACGAATTACGCGAAACCACACGAATAATTTATTAGTTGTAGGTTCGTGAAATTCGTGGTTAATCTTAAACAATTATGCATAAAGCAGGCTTTGTAAACATTATTGGAAATCCAAATGTAGGAAAATCAACTTTGATGAATGCTTTAGTTGGTGAAAAATTATCAATTATCACCTCTAAATCGCAAACTACTCGTCATCGTATTATGGGGATATTCAATGGTGAAGACTTTCAAATAGTCTATTCAGATACCCCAGGTATTGTAAACCCTCACTATAAACTTCATCAATCTATGATGAATTATGTGGATATGGCTTTACAAGACGCAGACCTTTTCCTACTAGTTACAGAAGTTGGAGAAACATTAAAGAATCATGAAACACTTGAAAAAGTAATCAATTCTGACGTTCCAGTAATTTTACTTGTCAATAAGATAGACCTTTCAACACAAGAAATTGTGGCTGAAAAGATAGAATATTGGAAAGAGCAAATCCCTAGAGCAATAATTATTCCCACATCTGCATTAGAGAAATTTAATCTAGAAATTGTATTTGATAGAATATTAGAATTTCTTCCAGAGAATCCACCTTATTTTCCAAAGGATGAGTTGACAGATAAGACAATGCGTTTCTTTGCATCTGAGATAATTCGTGAGAAGATACTTAAACATTATCAAAGAGAAATACCATATTCTTGCGAGGTAGTTGTCGATAACTATGTTGAAGAGGATAATATTGATAAGATATCTACTACAATCTATGTTGAGAGGGAGAGTCAAAAGGCAATAGTTATTGGTCATAAAGGCTCAATGTTAAAGATTGTAGGAACAGAGGCAAGGAAAGATATTGAAGAGTTTACTTCAAAGAAGTGTTTTCTTGAACTTCATGTAAAGGTTCTAAAGGATTGGAGAAATAATGACGTTAGCTTAAAACGTTTTGGATACGAGAATAAATAAATGTACGATATAATTATTATTGGTGCTGGGGCATCAGGTCTTATGGCTGCAATACAGTCATCAAGACAAGGTAAGAAGGTCTTACTAATTGAGAAGATGTCTCAAGCGGGAAGAAAGCTTAGAATATCTGGAAAGGGTAGATGTAATCTAACGAATACTCTCCCATTAAAAGACTTTCTTAAACACTGTGGGTCAGAACCAAGATTTTTATATCCAGCATTCACAAAATTCTTTTCAAAAGAACTTATGTCTTTCTTCGAAGGTTTAGGAGTGGAATTGGTTGAGGAGAGAGGAGGGAGGATATATCCTCGTTCAGGTAAGGCACAAGATATTTTCTTGGCAATGATTAATGAGTTAGAAGATTCCGACTGCCAAATAATTAAGAATACAAGAGTAACTAAACTTTTGGTTAAGAATCAAGAAATTGTAGGTGTAAGAACAGAAAGTGGAAAAGAGTACTTATCTAATAAAGTTATTCTTGCAGCAGGAGGAGAGTCTTACCCTGCTACAGGTTCTGAAGGAGATGGTATAATCCTTGCTCAAGAGGCTGGACATAATATTATTCCAACTCTACCTGCACTAGTAGGTTTGGTTGTAGATTATAGTTTTCCAAATGCAATTGTAGATTTTGGAGTAAAGAATGCAAAGGCAACAATTACAAATCAAAATGATAAGAAAATTTGTGAAGAGTTTGGGGAACTAAATTTTGCAGAGGATGGAGTATATGGACCAATAATTCTTACAATAAGTAGAATAATTGCAAGTACACTCGCTTCTGGAGAGAAATTAAATCTAATACTTGATTTCAAACCTGCAATCGATGAAAAACAGCTTGATGAAAATATTATTAGAGAATTAAACCTCAGAGGTAAGGAGGACTTAAAGAGTGTTCTAAGGGCATTTATTCCACAAAACATGATTACTTTTGCGCTAACAAAAGCAAATCTAAATGGTTTTAAGCAAGCAAGCCTTGTAAGTGCTCAAGAAAGAAAACAATTGTTGAATTTCTTAAAGAACTGTAAGTTTCAAATTGTTGGAGACTTTGGCTTTGAAGAAGCAATTATTACCCAAGGTGGAGTAGACCTAAAAGAAATTAATCCTAAGACTCTTGAATCAAAACTTATCAAAGGATTATTTTTTGCAGGAGAGGTTATGGACTTGGATGCAGACACAGGAGGATTCAATCTACAAATAGCTTTTTCAACCGGCTATCTTGCAGCTCATTAATAGAATTGATGTTTCTTTACTTTCTATCATAAAAAATAAAACCTAGCTTAAATCCAGCAGATATTACAATTGGGAAAATATCACTGTCTCCTCCAAGGTATTCATAGTTTAATCCATCATTATTATACTTGTTTGAGAAGCCATATCCAAGACTTGCGAAATACTCTAATGCAAAATACTCAGAGTATGAAATTTCTTTTCCTAGAGTAATCATTAATGCGCACGATGCAGAGGTTCTTCTGATAAAACTATTTTTATCAAATCTATCATTATAATTAAAACATGATATTATAACCTCTGGCATAATATATGTCCCATTGAAAAAGTTAGAAGTTTTAGAATTTTTAGGATTTACTCCGTTTTTCCCTGAGGAACGGTGGAATCTATATCCACCTCTAATTAGTGCTCCTCTTGCATCAATATTAAAAAAATCAAATCCCATTCCAATTATTCCTATACCTGCCTCCCAACTTATTTCTGGTTTGGTTGCTCTTTCATAAGATAAATAGTTGTGCCCCATTAATGGGGAAAGAAAATTGAATTTTATAGTATTCTTTGGTATTTCTTTCTTCAATTCTACATAATCAAGAGTATCTTGTGAAAATACTTGAATGGTTAGTAGTAGGGTTGCTGCGAATAAAATAATATTTTTCATGTTTAAACAATTAGTTATTTCTCTTGGTATTCAATTATTAATTTGTGTAGATTAATCTAATAAATTTCTGCTCTTATCTTATTTATTTTCAGTAGGTTCTTATTTAATTTCAAATAGTCCTTGTTTATTATTATTAAGATGTACATCTTAGCTCCTTAAGATGCACATCTTAGCAGACTGAGATGTACATCTTAGCAAAATTAAATCTCTTTTAATTTATTTTTAATCTAATTCCTATGTCTTTTCACCTTATTTGGCAGAAGTTTTTCCTTATTTAAATCCACAATAATGGTTCAAAGCATTTATTTTAAGACTTCAAAGGTAATTATTTATTTTTGATTAAACGATAAGGTTTGATAAAAATATAGGGGATTTTATAAAATGGGCAAATAGAATCTTGTGCTATTTTTGGCTAGTTGTATTGAACTCTATTTCTAAAGTCATTTCGCATCTCATATTTTAGGTCTTGAAGCATAGAAGCCTTAACAGCTATTGTGAAGTTCCATCCCATTCTTGGACCAAAAGGAATCCAGTTCATTCTCATCTCCCAACAATGTAAATCTCTGTAAAAGTCAACAGATGTATAGGTAAATTCTTTGTTGATAAAATCATAACCACTGGTGAGTCCAATTTTCCATTTAGAGGTAAGGTTTATGTCCCCTTTGGCTGTTAATACTGCTGATTCATTTGTTTGATAACCAGCAATTGCAACCAAGAAAGTACTTAGTCTACTATAATTTATTCCAAGATTCAAACTCCAAGGGATAGTGAAATCTACATAATTCCCCAGAATTTCATTAGGATTTGAAAAAGGAGAATATTGTAATTCTGTAGGAGAGAGGTTTCGCTCAGGGTTACGAGAGTTACTCTCAGCCTTCTTATTATTAAATTCCCAATTAAGATTCAAATCCCACTGAGAATTTTGACGTTTAAAGAGTTTTTTCTCTTTATTGATTAAAAGCTCATTAGTTAGAGCTCCATTGCTATTTATAACATAAGGAGTATAAGAAACATTATAGTTAATGATTAACTTCTGAAATAATGTCGTCCTTGCGGTAATTCTAAGAGGTTGCCAATTAACGGAGTCTTTAGCTAAATCGTAACCTGTCGAAATATTAAACCCTTCAAGAAGTACAATTTTTTTCTCACCATTAATTGTATCCTTCTTCGAACGAATCTTCATATCCAAAGTATTTCCTAAACTTAAGTTTACAACCCCACTATTTCCCATTGGAGGAGAACCAAACATTCCATTCTCAGTCTTTGAGTAATAAACCTTTTGTCCAGCTTTATCTACATAAAAATTATAAAATCCGAGAGAAGGATTTGAGAAGTCTGGAGTATAATTAAAACTTATAGAAGGATTCACCACATGTCTAATGGCTTTAATTATTCCTTTCTTGAAAGGAAACATACCATAAATCCTAGTGTTTAGAGAAGAAGAAAAAGAAGCATCTCTATTCGCAATAAAACCATATACAGTATCCTTGTCAACAAAATCTGTTATTGGGTTATATTTTTTTACCGTTGAGTTTAAATACCACCTTTCATTATAGTTAATAGAATTTGTCCAGTTAAAGAACTTTAAAACCTTTATACTACTTTGAATTGGTATTGAGTGTTGCATACCATTACGCATAGTTTTAAATACTTGCTTAGTGAAAAGGATAGTATCTATGGTATTGATATTATTCATTAAGCTTGTTCTGTAAGAAAGAGAAATATCCTCATACCACTTAGTTGCACCCTTAGATTTTTTCTTTCTAAAAGGATATAATTGAGATGAAGAAAGAGAAACCGAAGGGAGGTCTAGGCTGATTGCTCCAGAGTTAACATTATAAGATTCCCCTAAGTTAGCCGTAAATGAGAAATAATCCCCAAATCGTGTTGAGTATGCAATAGAAGAAGTAGTAGTATTATTGAAATAGTCGTTTACATTAACAGCATATTGATTACTTTTTGAACTAACCAAATTAACGTTGGCAGAAAAATTGCTATAGGGATTGGCTTTTTGGTCTTGTTGATGAGACCAACGAAAGCGAAAATCAGTAGAAGAACTAAAGGAAGGAGTGTTTTTAATCCCTGTTTTATTATCTTCAAATCTTAATTCAATATTTCCTTTGTACTTATATCTTTTAGCATAACTAGAGCGAAGGTTCATAGCCCAAGAAAGATTAGTATAAATATCGGCTTGAGCTGCTAAATCTATTTTATCGTTAAAGGCAAAATACCAACCAAGATTACGAAGATAATATCCCCTGTTTTGAGCATATCCGTAAGTAGGTATCAATAAACCAGACTTTTGACTATTGGTGAAAGGGAAATAACCAAATGGCACACCCAAAGGGATTGGAATATCCAAAAGAGAGAACCAAGCAGGTCCAGTAATAATCTTATCTTGAGTAATAGCCTTTGCTTTCGAGAAATTTAATGCAAAATGAGGATGTTCCAAATCGCAGGTAGTGAACTGCCCTCCTGAGACAAACATTGTTCTCTCATCAACCTTTTTTACCTTTTCTCCATGAAGATAACCCTCTCCTTCTTTTGTAAAAACACCCTTAATCAAACCTTTCTTGGTATCGAAATTATAATCAATATTCTTTGATTTATATTCAGTTGTTCCTTCTTTAAAAATTGGAAATTGTGTGAGGTTATTACTACTATCTTTTATTCCTTGAGCACTAAGTTCTTTCTTGTCAAATTGAATAGACATCATACCCGATTCCAATTCAATGTTTTGATATTTAACCTTCGCCTCATTGTAAAGATAAACTTTTTTCTCACTAAGATCAATAGTAATTGAATCTTTTGAGGAATAATTCACTCTGTCTTCGAAAGTTTTCTTCTTTTGTAATGGAATTATTGAATCATTTGAGGATAATTTTACATTTGTATTTATTGTGGAATCGGCAATTTGTTGTGCAAATACATTGTTTGTATTTACACTCAAAAATATTAGTAAACAAATAATTACATTAATTCTTGTTATCGAAATATAATTTTTCAAATTGCTATTACTTATAAAATGTTTATCTTTGTAACCAGTTTGCAAAAATAATGTTTTATTCTTACTTTAACAGAAATAATTTGAATTAACTAAATGAAAAACTACATTATAATTCTTTTTTTGTTTTTATTATCATTAACGAGTGTTTATAGCCAACAAACAAGAAGCAATAAACTATCCAAGATATGTATTGACCCTGGTCATGGTGGAGATAAGCCAGGAGCAAGAGGGTCAAGGAGTTTAGAAAAGGACATTAATCTTGCAGTAGGTATTAAGCTCGGAGAACTTATAAAAGAACATTTAAAGGATGTTGAAGTTATCTATACACGCAAAACAGATATAGATGTAGCCCTAATCAAGCGTTCTCAAATAGCAAGCAAAAACAAGGCAGACTTGTTTATTTCCATACATTGCAATGCCTCACCTTCAAGAGATGCCTTTGGAACTGAAACCTTCGCAATGGGGTTAACAAAAAGCAAGGAAAATATAGAAGTTGCAAAGAAAGAAAATGCCGACATCTTATCGGAGGCAAATTATCAAGAAACTTACGATGGGTTCGATCCAAATTCTCCAGAGAGTAGTATATTTTTCTCCCTTTATCAAAATGCCTATATGGAGCAGAGTCTTTCCTTTGCTGATAAAATACAAAAACAATTTACCTCACATACTGGTTTATATAATAGAGGAGTTAAGCAAGCTGGATTTCTTGTACTTTTCAAGACACCTATGCCTGCAATTCTTACAGAGATAGGATTTATTTCTAATCATAGAGAAGAAACATATTTAATCTCTCAAAAAGGACAATACGAAATTGCAGCATCAATTTTTAGAGCAATATGTGAATATAAAATATACAAAGAGGGAGTTAAGTTTATTGTTCCAAGTATAGAGAGCCTTGTTCCAAAATCAGCAATAAAAGCGGATGAAGAATTAAAACAAATAGAAATTGAGAAACAGCTCCTTGCACAAGCAAAAGAGAGAGAAAGAAAAAATAAAGAGGAAGAAAGAGATTCAATTAATTCAGAAAATACAACCAATCAAAAGGATTTAATATATAGGGTTCAGTTCTACACATCACCAGAAAAGATAGATATTAATCACTCAAAATTTAAAGATTTTGAGAATATTTGGACATATCAAGACAAAGACCTATGGAAATACACCTCAGGAGAGTTTGATGATTATAGTAACGCATTAGCTCTTCAAAAAGATATAAAGAAAAAAGGATATAAGGATGCTTTTGTTGTAATATTTTATAATGATAGTAGGATAACATTAGATCAAGCTAGAAAAATAGAAAATCAGAGATAAGATGAAACTAAAAACAGAATACAAGGTCGGATTAGTAGGCGTATTAACCATAGCTTTACTCTATTTAGGTATAGCATACCTAAAGGGACAGGATATTTTTAATGTAGAGACAAATTATTATACAGTGTTTAATAATGTAGAAGGGCTTTACAAATCAAACTATGTATATCTTAATGGTATGAAGGTAGGATATATAAAAGATATACAAAACATGGATGCTCATGGAGACAAATTCTTAGTAAAGGTATCTATTAAGAGTGATATTGTATTATCAAAGGATTCGAGGATAGCTATATTTAGTTCCGACTTGTTAGGGTCAAAGGCTCTTAAGATAATACCAGGACGTTCGGGAGTATTATATCAAACACAAGACACCATTCCTACCATTGCAGAGTCAGGATTTATGGATCAGATGAGTCAAAATCTTGCACCAGCAGTATTAAGGCTAAATAGCGTTATGGCAAATCTCGACACACTTTTAGTAAACGTTAATAATGTTATGGATTCAAAGACTCAAGCAAATATACGCCAAAGTATGGAGAATATTAAGCTTGCCACAGCAAATATTAATAGAATTACACTAGAAGTGGATGGGCTAATGGATTCTGAAAAGAAGAAAATCCAAAAGATAATCTCAAATACAGAGAGTATCACAAGCAATTTCAAAGACAATAACGAAAAGCTAACAAGTGCAATAAATAACTTTAATGCAATTAGTGATACAATTGCAAAGGCAAAACTGGGAAATACAATAAGAGAAACAAATATGAGTCTAACCTCATTAAGCAATATTCTTCAAAAAATAGAAAGAGGAGAGGGTAGCGTAGGACTATTATTAAAAGACGATAAGCTATATAATAATATAGAAAGCTCAACAAAGAAACTTGACGATCTAATCCTTGACATCAAAACAAACCCAAAGAAATACGTAACCATAAGGGTATTCTAAATAACACGAAAAAGTAATCAAAGGCTGTCTAAATTTTATCTAGGCAGCTTTTTTTATCTAAAAATTACTTACATTTGCGAGTTCTAACTTGTTGATAAAGCAAATAAATTCTTTGATTTCTAACCATTAATTTTTATAACTATGAAAAAGACTTATCAATTGAAACTAAGAAAAGTATTGTCAGTAATGATAATTATGTTTAGTTTTTCGAGCATTAGCTTTGCTCAAACAGGAACAAATATAGATTTTAGCTTAGGAAATTACACCAACTGGAAGGGTTACCAAGGTGTAGCAAATGGAACAGCTTCCTTAGTTTCAAGTTGGACTTTCTTTTCAGACCCATCAACAGTATATTGGCAAGGTAATCCTTGCTTTGTAATAAATACTCCAACTTCTGCTGCTTTTGACTTTACTGTACCAACTCTCAGAAGAGTTCCAACTATGTGGGGTTATACACATTCCTCTCAGATTAATAATAATCAGCCTAATAAAAATTGCAGTAAATTATCTTATGACTTAGACATTACCCCTTTAAACTGTTTACTGACTTTTAACTATGCAATGGTGCTTCAATCTCCAGGTCATAGTGGATATGAGAATCCTACATTTAGAATTGAAGTTAGGACACTTACGGGCTCAACAGAAGGAGCCTTAGTTGACCCTTGTGCAACTTTTGAACAAATAGGGACTACGCCTGCGCCTGCAGGTTGGAACACATTTTCAGGTGGTATATGGCAAAACTGGAGACAAGTCTCTATGAATCTAAGTGCCTACGAGGGAAGTAGAGTTAGAATTAATATTATTCTAACAGACTGCTCCCCTTCTGCCCATTGGGCTTATGGATATGTTACTGCTAAGGTTGGCCCTGCAGAACTTACTGTTAATGCTTGTGGGAATGGTGATACTATAGCTATTATTGAAGCTCCTCCTGGATTTAAGAAATATGAATGGATATCTAGTGCTACAGCTTTTACCGATGCATCAACTCAGTACGCTATCGGTCCTATTATTTCTCAAAGCACTGCAACTGCAACTGTTCCTGCAAATAATAAATTAGTCATCCGACAAAACGATCCTTATTCAACTCATCAATATTTCGCAGTAAAACTTACTTCTCCTAATTCTGGTTCTACTCCTGCTTGTGAGGCCTTTATTAAGGCGACTGTTCAAAGTATGAAACCTATACCTGATTTTGACACAGTTTTAGATTGTGCTCTTAAAGTTGACTTTGTTGACCAAACTGTTTTGGGGGCTGGTTATAATTCGATTGCTGATACATTAGAATATACTTGGGACTTTGGTGATGGTAATACAGCTTATTATAATAGCTTTACTGCTAATAATTCTAACAGAAATCCTTCTCATACTTATCCTGTCCCTGGACCTTATGCAGTTAAATTGACTGTAAAAGACCAAGGTTGCGAAAATATCATTACTAAGGATATATTATTAAATTATTTGCTAATGGCTCCAACTAATCTATTAATGCAGAACGTAAATAATTATTTGCAGTTGAGTTGGCAGGGAGATTCTCCAAGATATGGGGTGTACCTTAACGATTCATTAGTAGCCTTATTAGATACAAATGTATATATAGACACAAATGCTATATCAGGAACAAATTATTGCTTCAAGGTAAAGGCAATTAGAGATGCTTGCGAGAGCGATTTTAGTAATCAGTTATGTGGACTCTTCGTCGGATTGGAAAAAGAAATCTCAATAAATAAAAATATTAGAATATATCCTAATCCAACAAGTAGAAAAGTGATATTAGATATTAATGGAGAGGTGGATAAATACGACAGCTATCAAGTGATTGAGTCATCGGCAAGAGTGATAATAAATGGAGAAATCAAAAGTTCAAAAACAATAATAGACCTAACTAACTATACAAAAGGGATGTATTACCTATGTTTGTATAAAGATGGAGCCTTAAAAGGAAGTTATAAGTTAATTAAAAAATAAGCCTAAGACCCAGAATTTTTATTTCCTCTCTTCAAACTTTTCTCTGAGAAAAATCCAAAGAAAGAAAGTAAAAATATAAAGAAAGGAAATAAAAATTCAGGGTTCATATCTATTTTTTCAATGTAATAGTTTAATAAAAAAAAGACTTCGTATTTTGGAAAAAATACGAAGTCTTTATACCCTAAAAGCTTTGTATTTGTAAAAAAATACAAAGCTTTTTTTCGAGATTATTACTTAATTATTAGGGTTTGTCCTGCTTTTATTACGGGGTTCTTTTTCTTTAGGTTGTTTGCCTCAATTAAATCATCAACGCTAACACCATTTTTCTTTGCAATGCTATAAAGGCTTTCTCCTTTTCTTACCGTATGTTTCTTTCCCTTTGTTACCTTCTTTTCCTTTAAGGTTTCCTTTTTAGGGTTTTTCTTTGAAGATTTATTATTGGAGTATGTGTTAGTTTCTTCGTCTTGGTTTGTGGTCTCTACATAAACTACTTCCTTTTTCCTAGGTTCTTCTTTCTTTATAGTTGGCTTTTTTGCATTTGCCTCTTTCTTCGAAGGTTTAGATGTTTTTTTTATAGGTTTTTCTTCTACCTCTTCAATATTGTTATTATTTTCTTCTGAGCTTTCTGAGCTTATTTCTTCAGTATTCTTAGTATTAGAATTATCGATCTCTTGTGCTGTTGTCTCTGTAAAAGGAGATGTAGTGTTTAATTCTGTTTCATCAACTTCCACAGCAACACGTTTGTTTATTTTTAGAGTTCTTCCTGCAATAGGTTTCTTTCCTCCCTTATTCCATTTTCTTAGGTCAGAGGCATTAACACCATAACGCCTTGCAATAGATGCCCAGCTTTCTTTCTTTCTTACCTTATGTGTTAGTGTTGTTTGTTTGTAAACATAATGCTTTTGTTTCCATTCTGGTTGGAAATACTTATCCTTTGAATAGTTAGCAATCGAGTCTTCTAAAGATACATAGTATCTAACATAGTTAATAGGTAGTTTTAAACTATAACGGTCTTGTGTTCCGAGTATTTGATTTTGCTTATATTGAGGGTTAAGGTCTTTTATTTGTCCAATTGGGATATTTAATACTTCTGATATTTGTTGAAAGTGAACATCTTTTGCAACCATTACAGTATCGGTTGCAGTTGGCTTGCTAAGAATTGTTGGAGTAAGACCATGCTCTTTATAATAGTTCATCACATAAGCAGCAGCAATATATGCTGGAACATATCCTCTTGTCTCCCTTGGTAGGTAATCATATATTTCCCAAAAAGTATTCTTACCACTACGACGTATAGCCTTGTTTACGTTGCCAGGTCCACAATTATATGCAGCAAGAGCAAGTTCCCAATCGTTATAAATTCTATTTAGGTCTCTAAGATATTTTGCAGCAGCAACAGAAGCCTTTATAGGGTCTTTTCTGTCATCAACAATACTGTTTACTCTTAGGTCATACATTCTTCCTGTTGGATACATAAACTGCCAAAGCCCTGTTGCACCAACTCTTGATACAGCATTTGGGTTAAGAGCCGATTCAATAACGGCAAGGTATTTTAATTCGTGAGGGGCATTATGTTGATCGAGAATTGATTCAAAGATCGGGAAATAGTAATTGCTAAGACCAATCATTACACTTGTTCTGTCTCCAATTCTGTCAATATAATATTCAATTATTCCTCTAACATTTTTATTATAGGTAAGTTTTATTGCACTAGGAAGTTTCCTTAGACGGCGAGCAAAAACAGAATCAGGGGTTGATGCAGCAGAGATACGAGGGTTAAAGTCACCATAAGAATTGATGACTCTTGAGTTTTGACGCATATAAAAGCCTGTTAAAAGGCTATCATAATTGCGTTCAAATTCTTTGAAAAATATTGTTTCATCAGTGGTTTGGGCAACTAATATGGCTGGGAATGAAAATAATACAATTAAGAAAGTAATAAATTTGGTCTTAAACATAATAATATAGCTATGGGAAATAAAGCGGTAAAATTACAAAAAAACAAACAAATAGAGGGTATAATACTTTAGAATATTTTTTTTCGTACCTTTGTGATTCAATTTAATCCGTTAAATTACAATCAAAAATAACTAAAAACACATATTATGAATATAGTAATTCCTATGGCAGGCATGGGCAAGAGAATGCGCCCTCATACATTAACAATACCAAAACCATTAATTCCAATCGCAGGTAAGCCAATCGTTCAAAGATTATGTGAAGATATAGTTTGTGTTGCATCAGAAAAGGTTGAAGAGATAGGTTTTATTATTGGAGACTTTGGAAGAGAGGTTGAACAAATGCTTTTAGGTATTGCCGATAGCCTTGGAGCAAAGGGGAAGATATACTACCAAAACGAACCTCTTGGTACAGCTCATGCAATACTTTGCGCAAAAGATAGTCTTAGAGGAAAGGTAACAGTCGCTTTTGCCGATACACTTTTTGATGCTAAGTTTAAACTAAATACCGACCAAGATGGTGTAATATGGACTCAATGCGTAGAAGATCCTTCTGCCTTTGGCGTTGTTAGAAAGAATGAAGATGAGACAATAGCAGGATTTGTTGAAAAGCCAAAAGAGTTTGTATCCAATGAAGCCATAATAGGTATATATTATTTTAGAGATGGAGAAAACTTAAGAGATGAGCTTCAATACTTATTAGATAATAATATTAGTAAGGGTGGAGAATACCAACTTACAGATGCTCTCCAAAATATGCTTGACAAGGGGCTTAAGTTTACAACAAGTGGAGTGGCTGAGTGGTTAGATTGCGGAAATAAGAATGCAACTGTTATGACAAATAATAGAGTTCTTGAGTTAAAGAAAAACAAAGAAGAACTCGTATCAAAAGAAGCAATTATTGAAAATTCTAAGATAATTGAACCTTGTTATATTGCAAAGGGAGTAAGAATAATAAATTCAGAAATTGGACCTCATGTTTCAATAGGAGAAAATACAATTATTGAAGACTCCTCTATCTCAAATACAATTATTCAGAACAATTCCTCGTTTAAGAAAGTTAGTTGCACAAATTCGATGATTGGAAGCTTTGCCCGTTGTGAAAACACCACTCAGGAATTAAGCATAGGGGATTATTCCGAAATATATTAATTAGATGAATTTAAATAGGATAGTATTTTTTTCTCTATTATCGTTTGTGATAGTATCAGTGAGCATGTCTTCTTGTAGCCAAAAAGTATCAAAAGATAAAAAGGTCAAGAAAGAGTATACTCTTGCTGAACTTAAGATAGACGATATGTTTCTTCAAGCTTGTACTCAAAAAGAGCTGGGCAATAGCACTGAGGCTTTGGTATTATATGATCAAGTTATTGCAATGGATGAGAATTATGCAGCAGCATATTTCGATAAGGCAAGTCTTCTTTTTGCTCAGAAACAAGTGCAAGAGGCAATTACTTCATCTCAAAAAGCAATATCACTTCAGCCAAATAATATTTGGTATCGTTTGCAGTTATCACAAATCTATATTAACCTAAGCAAATGGAATGAAGCTGCAAGTGTATATGAAGAAATCATTAAACTTCAACCCGATGTAGTTGAATATTACCAAGAGCTTGCAGAAGTATATCAAAACGCAAAGGATGAACCTAACATGCTTAAGGTAATAGATAAGATGGAAAAACGTTGGGGGATAAGTGAAGAAATATCTATGTTTAAGTTTCGTTTCTTTTCTGAGAGGAAACAATTGGATAAGGCCGAAAAAGAAATATTAAAGCTTATAAATAGCTATCCATTAGAGACAAAATATTTGGCAATCTTGGCTGAGATGAAAATGACTAATAAGGATTATGCTAAAGCCTTGGAATGTTATAGAAAGATTGAACAGATAAAACCAGAAGACCCTTACATTAATGTATCTTTAACCAATTATTATCTTATACAAAAAGATAGAGCAAATACATATAAATATCTTAGGAAGGCCTTCGAAAATAAAGAATTAGATTATAGCACCAAGGTGCAGGTTCTTTTTACAATCTACGGAAAGACTGTGGACGAGAATGAAGACGATTTTAATAAATTCTTTGAGCTCTTGAAGGTGTTATCAGTACAAAATCCAAACGAGAAGGCAATCTTTGAGCTACTTTGTACGGGTTATATGAGAATAGGTGATTTTCCAAAAGCTGTTGAATCAGTAAAGAAAGCAATAAGTCTAGGTTCGAAAGATTTTGACGTTTACCAAAATCTATTATTTGCTCAGTCTACTATGAATCTACCAGACTCAATGATAATAGATTCCAAAAAGGCTATTGAATTATACCCAGAACAACCACTTTTTTATCTATTCTTAGGAGTAAATTATATCTATAAAGAAGATTATATCAATGCAAAGGAAAACCTAGAAAAAGGGGTGAAGCTGGTTGTTGACAATAAACCTTTGATGGAGGATTTTTATTCAAACCTTGGCGAAACATATCACAAACTAAATGATTTCGAAAACTCCGATAAGTATTTCGATAAAACATTAGAGCTAAACCCTCTCAACTATATGGTGCTAAATAATTATGCTTACTATCTATCGATAAGAAAGGCAAAATTGGAGAAAGCAGAAACAATGGCAAAAAAGGTAGCAGATAAATATCCTACAAACCCAATATATGTTGACACATATGCTTGGGTTTTGTTTGAACTAGGGAAATATAATGAGGCAAGAAAAGTAATGGAGAATATTATAGATTCTAAAGCCTCTTGGTCACAAACATTAATAGAACATTATGATTCAATTATCAAAGCAATTAAATAAATATATAATCCTCACTTTTCACTTTTCACTCTTAGTTCTTACCTTCTCAAGTTGTAAGACCATGGAAAAAGTCTCTGTGGAAAAACCAAAGCCAGAGGTAAAGGTGGTTGAAAAAACCGCAGATGATTTGTTGATAGAAGAAGTAAATAATCTTTCCCCAATCTTCAAGACATACTCTGCTAAACTTGATATTAAGTTTAATGGCAATAGTTTTGGAGGTAATATTCGAATGCAGAAGGATAGTATTATTTGGATAAGTGTATCGAAGTTTGGACTTGAAGGAGCAAGGCTAAAACTAACTAAGGATTCTGTTTTCTTCATCAATAAACTTTACTCAGAGGTATTTTCTGGAGACTATGGTTTCTTTGCCAAGATGATAGGTTTTAATTTAGACTATAATACTATTCAATCATTTATTTTAGCCACCGACTTAATGGATTACAATACAAGCAATTTTTTGATTAACAGAGGTGCTAGCACTATTATTATTACATACAATAACAGAGAAAGTAAGCTTTCTAGTAATAATACTTCAAAGATAAATCAAACCATTTACTATAATTCTTCAAATAAAAGAATTGATAGGAATGTTCTTCAAGTAGTAAATAATATCAACAAGCTTGATGTAAACTATTCAAAATATATATCACTTCAGTCAATTTCTTTACCAACCCAATACAAATTCTTTGTTCCAAGTTTGACAAAGGCTCAAATTGAACTAAAGACAGAAAAACATCAAATAAATACTCCACAGGAATATCCTTTCTCAATTCCTAAATCATACGAAAGAATCAAATAAATGGCAGAAACAATCTTAACGGTAGAAAACTTATATAAATCTTATGGTGAAAAGGTCTTGTTTGAAGACCTTTCTTTTGGTATAAATAAGGGGCAGAAGGTAGCACTAATTGCAAAAAATGGAGCAGGAAAGTCCACGCTATTGAATATTATAATGAATCAGGATGTTCCCGACACAGGGAATATTGTTTTTAAGAATGATATACACATGGCTTTCTTAGGGCAGAATCCTTATGTAAATGATAATATGACCATAAATGAGTTTATGCTTGATGGGATTGATGTTATTCATAACTGGGATTACGAGAACAAGATAACAGAAGTTCTTTTTAAATTAAATATCACAGACCACAGTAGAGTTATTGGTTCTCTTTCTGGAGGCGAAAAAAAGAAGGTTGCTCTTTCTAAAGTCTTGGTTGAAGAGGTAGATTTACTAATCCTTGATGAGCCAACCAATCATCTTGATGTTGCAATGATTGAATGGTTAGAGGATTTCCTCTGCCGCCAAAATCTAACCCTATTAGTAGTTACCCATGATAGATATTTTCTCGATAATGTTTGTACAGATATCTATGAGTTAGACCGTGGTCAGATTTCGAAATATAAGGGAAACTATGATTATTTTGTTGAGAAGAAGGCAGAAAAAGACTATAATGAAAGGGTCGAGGTGGAGAAGGCTCGCAACCTATATAAGAAAGAGCTTGAATGGATGCGAAGGATGCCAAAGGCAAGAACAACAAAGTCTAAGGCAAGGATAGATGCATTTTACGATATAAAATCTACTGCAACAAAGAAGATAACATTTGAGGCTCCAGAACTTTCGGTTAAGACTCAAAGGATTGGAGGAAAGATACTAGAGCTGCATAATGTTTGGAAGAGTTTTGGAGATAAAACCATCCTAAAAGACTTTTCTTATACCTTCAAGAAAGGAGAGAAGATAGGTATTGTGGGGAGTAATGGTATTGGGAAATCAACCTTCCTTAATCTTATAACAGAAAACATTAAGCCAGACCAGGGAAAGGTTGTAACAGGACAAACAATTAAATACGGATACTATACTCAAGATGGCTTGCAAGAAAAAGAAGATATGCGAGTTATTGAGATTATTAGAGAGGTTGCAGAAAGCATAAAGCTGGATAATGGAACAGAGGTTTCAGCATCTCAGTTTCTATATTACTTTGGGTTCTCACCAGAGCTACAATTTAATTATTATGGTAATCTTTCGGGAGGAGAGAGAAGAAGGCTATATCTTCTAAAGGTATTAATGTCTAACCCAAATTTCTTAATACTCGATGAGCCTACAAACGATTTGGATATTTATACCCTTGCCATGTTAGAGAACTTTCTTTCGGAATATAAGGGCTGCCTATTAATTGTCTCTCACGATAGAAGTTTTATGGATAATCTAGTTGATCATCTTTTTGTCTTTGAGGGAGAGGGTATTGTAAAGGATTATCATAGTACCTATACCGATTTTATTAAGATGAGAGAGGAAGAACGTAAGGCTAAAACATCTTCATCTTCTCAAAATAACGCATTCAATGCGCCTCAAAAAGTAAAAACAAAGCAAGCCAATAAGGCATCCTTTAATGAGAAAAGAGAATATGAGCTTCTAACAAAAGAAATTCCAAATCTCGAAAAAGAGAAGGCAGAGATTTTTGAGAAAATATCTTCAGGAACATTATCTGCCGACAAACTTCACACCCTAAGCACTCGCTACCAAGAAGTCCACGACCTCTTAGAAGAAAAAGAAATGCGCTGGTTAGAACTTTCCGAATTAGAATTTTAGTATTTAATAATGTACAGTCCCACTTAAACAGCTCATTACATTTATGGCAACTTATTCTACTTCTGTTTTGTAATACTCTAAGTGTTTTTTGCTCTTTGTCTCCATCTTCTCCATTATGCTATTTCTTTATATTCCAAGAGACACAGTGCAATGCACCTCCTTTTTTCGCTATTGCACGACAATCAATCTGTCTTAATCTACAATATGGGAATGCATTTTGTACATATCTTTTTGCTTGCTCATCTTCAGCAATTCCAAACTTAGGAATAATAATATTATTGCCAACTTGTAAGAAGTTAATATATGCCCAATTTAAATCATATTGAGGATAATCAACGTTAAATAACATTTCTGTAACTTCAAAATGATTCTTTTCAAGTTCCTGTCTTATTTGAATTGCTTCATCTTCATCATAATCACGATGATTACTCATAAGAATACGGTTATCTCCACAATATTTAATAAAACCATCAGAATGTCCGTAAAAATCAGCGTCCTTGTCATCTGGTTTTCCAGTAGCATGCCATGGGATTATGATAACTTCATGTTTAAATAAATCTTTCAACTCTTTAAGGAAAGATTTATCTCCTTTTTCTTTATTGTTTTCAGTAAATACTTTTCCTGTCATAACCACCTTGTCACCACATAACACAACATTACCTCCATCTATAATTAAATCTGTTTCACGATATTTTATACCTATTTTACTGCACGCTTCTGTACAGTCTGTTTTTGATTTAGACTTACGCAAATAGTCTGGTTCATACTTGTATTTTAAAAAATCATTCTCTTCTAGTTGGATTGGCATATAATCCCTTGCCCAAATATCTTTTGTATCCGAAATCCATTCATAGCTAATTTCTAATTTTTTTAATAAATCTTCGAGGTTTTCACTGAAATCTTTATAATCTTTCCATTTACTTAGATTTTCTGAAAGATAAACAATATTGGTTTCTTTGTCCTGTATCATAAACTACAATTTATTAGAGTTTAGGGAACTTATAGTAATACTTTTTGTATATTCTTAAAAGGACAGAAGTTCCCTTTTTAAGTCCTTTAAGAAATATACGACAAATATATAATCTTTATTAATGCACTACTGTAGTTTTATGAATTATTTTAATTCATAGCTCAACAGTAGTGAGTTATTGTATTTAGAATGTAGAATATAGATAGTTAATATCAAGAAATTCTTAGTTGTTTTTGAGATTATTCTCAAAAGCTTTGTCAATTTTATTTGATATAAAAACATTACCAAAAGCACCAATACCCACAACCTTTACGTCTTTATCCCAAGTTATTTTGGTGATAGAAAATAGAATATAATTTTCCGAACTCACCATATTATCAACAAAACCATCCAAAACAACACCGCCTATCATCATAGAAAAAGCTTGCACTATTCCATCCTCTAAATTGAGTTTTTTTTGTAAATTAGCGTTGAATTTGATTTTCACAGCCTCCTTATGATCCTCAATAGAAGGATTAGTAAAAATAGCAATAAGGACAATAACTAGAACAATTGTAATAACAATATTTTTTCGCTTCATATTTGTTTTGTTTTTGTTGTTTTATTTATAGCATTATTTGTAAGTTTAGAACTATTCATTGTTGAATTTTTATTTATTATTAATGCTCAAAGATATGGGAATATTTTTATATATTTTTAATTCTTCTCTTTGAAATATTTTTTCGTTGAGAGGGAATGCAATCCCTCACAACGAAAAAATCTCATTGATTTGCCCCTATTATTCAAATAACATGTAAAGATTTTGCGATTTTCTTTACATATCAATTATCCCAAAACATAGACACAGACTATTTTCTTCTACATATTTAGTCTTTTTGGTTCTGTTTTTTCATCTCCTCCAAAATTTTCTTTTGGTTCTTGATCATTTTTGAACTTCCATTTACCCAACGGGTTAGTTTCATTCCTATCCAAAATAGAAAAATGAATACAGCAATAAAGGTAATTAATGCAGTCATAATAATTTTAGTTTAATAATTAGCAGAATTCAAGTTGTAAATGCAACTTTTTGTTCTGTTGTTAATACTTATTTGTTTTCTTCCAAACTCCCTAAATGAAACATTTTTAGATAAAAAAAGCGTGGGAGTTTATTAAGATTATCCTTAAACCAGGCTCTGGAATGCCTACATTGTAAGATAAAATAATAAAACCCACGCCTATATGTTTATATAAACTGCCCCATTGCATAAGCTTTAGGGCAGAATAATAACACAAGCGTAAGCGATACTATATTATCTTCCACAATGATTCAAATTTTCCAGATTTGGTTTAAGAAGATACTAATACGCTTTCTAAATGTTATTCTATTTCTTCAACGCTTTGAAGTGTTAGAATAATTGCAAATTTATAAAATAATATTATATGCAAACATTATTTTATTCATTTTTTCTGTTCGGGCTAGTTAATTTTGAAAAAACACTGAAATAATAAAATTGTCTTTAGATAAATAAATACCTTTGTTTATAATATCAGACAAGGACTTCTTTATACTCTCAAGCCTAAAAAATACCATTTAAAAATATTTTCACAAATTACATTGCATATATTCAATTTTTTATTTTACTTTGTTGAAATTATTAGTATTCCTAAAGTAAAACATTATTAATACTAATGTCTAATTAATCAATATAACAACCATAAAAAACAAAGATTATGACAAAAGCCGAATTCCTTAAAAAATATTATTGCATATTCTGTCAAGACACAAATAATCCAAACCAATACTTGACTGTAGTAATTGAAAGAAGCACTAAAAATGTTAAATATACTACACCTCCTTCAGAAATAGATACACAACTAATAAATAATACAAGTGCAACAGAAGAACATTTAGTAGATTTAATTAAAAGAGCTCAATTGGATAGTGTTGTGCTAAATTTTAGTATTAAAAATTATTTACCTAATAATAATAACTCAGTAAATGATATATCTGAAATGTACGAATAATAATAATAAACTTAATACAAATCAATAATGTATAAATACTCAATCAAATTTTTAGCACTTACAGATACGATTACATTTGATGTTTCATCCGAAAATTTTGATTTCATTGACAACTTTACAAAAGAACTTTTATTTATTTTCGCAAAAGTTGACGAAGATAATCAAAAAATAATTATAGAGTCATATCAACAAAACAATGCAGACACTATTCAAAAAATCACCGATTTTACAAATAAGTATAATAAAGGCATTCCTCAACTAAATTGTGTTTCTGCATTTTTTAATAAGTTAAAACATGACGAACATTTCTTCTTTCTCCCAAATATTAAACTTGAAACAATTGAAAAATTAAAGCTATACGATTATCTAAGAGCAATATCAGAAGACAAAAACTTTGACGAAATTCACGGACAGACAAAAGAACTATTTGAAAAAATCCTTCAGAAATATGAAATATCAGTTATTGGCGACAAAAGGATAACTATTGGCGAACCTATAAAAATGAAAAGAGTTTGTCGTTTTTGTGGTAACACAACAGAAAATGTAACATTCAACAATAAATCACACGCAATTTCAGAAGGACTTGGAAATAAAACTGCGGTTTTGTTTGACGAATGCGATACATGTAATACAAGATTTAGCGAAACTATTGAACCACACATTATTCAATATCTTGCTTTATTTAGAACAATATTTGATGTAAAAGGGAAAGGCGGCAGCAAACAATTCAAAGGCGAAAACTTTGAATTAAAGAAAGATGAAAACATTCATCTTTCTTTTCATAGTATAGACGACAGACCAGAATTTGGTATGCCTTACAAACTAAAATTAGAAACTAAAGATCCAATAATACTCCAAAACATTTACAAGTGTCTTTGCAAGTTTTTTTTAAGCGTAATTCCAACAGATAAACTTCAATATTTTAGTAGAACTATTGATTGGATAAATGGGAATTATGAAGTAGATAAACTTCCAAAAGTTGCAGAAATGATTTCATATCACGCTTTTGCAATTCAGCCGAAAATGGTAGTCTATTTTAGGAAAGATAAAGATAAGCGAGTCCCTTTTGCAGTAGGTGAATTTTATTTTACATGCAGAATCTTTTCATTTATTATTCCTTTATCAGACCAAGATGAGAAAGATTTTTTAGTTAAAAATGATTTTGACAATTATTGGCAGACTTTCCAGCATTATAAAAGGTCAGAAGGGTGGGAGTTTCGTGACTATTCAAATAAAGAACCTAAAAAAATTACATTAGTTCTTAACTTCAAACAACGTGACAAATCAGAAGACGAAATATTAGATGCTTGATTACGGAAATTCTAATGCTTGTTTTAATCTACTAGAACGCTGTTTAAAACTTTTTAAATGGCGTTCTAAACTTTTTAAACGGCGTTTTCATATGCGAAAGATGCACATCATTTGATACAAAAGATGCACATCATTTACTATGAAAGATGTGCATCATTTTATTTTAAGGAATTTTAAATTCGGATTTTGTTTTGGGCAAA
>Ga0316605_10000479_pt1 | contig 28084 bp, 28 predicted proteins | sample OWC_soil_day20_n_FD_207666 | JGI IMG/M metagenome (GOLD analysis project Ga0316605, IMG submission 207666) | Wetland soil microbial communities from Old Woman Creek delta, Ohio, United States - OWC_soil_day20_noCT | ecosystem: Environmental > Terrestrial > Soil > Wetlands | place: USA: Ohio...
AAAAAAAGAAAATTGCTGTAGGACCAAATCCTGGAGACAAATGGATGGCTCAAATGATTAAGGGTGAGACCATCAACTTCAAGAAATTGGCTGCAATGATTGAGAAATCAAGCACTGTAAGCAAGGGCGATGCTCTAAATGCTTTAGATGCTTTGGTGTCTTCAACAACTTGGATGCTACAAGAAGGGCATTCAGTTAAGTTTGATGGTTTGGGAACATTCTATCCTAAGGCTAAGGTTAAGGCGGTTAATACTTCTGATGAGGTAACTGCTGATACTGTTCTTAGAGTTGGGGTTGGGTTTACTCCTGAGACTGATTTCAAACAAGACATGAAAGGTGTTTCAATCAGTGTTGAACCTTTGGAAGAAGAAGTTGTTGTTCCTTAATTCTTCCATTCTAAGGTCATAAAACGCAAGAGAAGGGTTTCTTTTGAAGGTTTATGGCGAGTTGTTAATCAATTAAAACAAAGAGAAGCTCATGGAAAGGGCTTCTCTTTTGTGTTTTTTATTGTAATAGTTTGTTATTCTGCACAAGCTTTGCAGTCACCGGCAATTTTATATTTTGCTATTGCTGATTCTTCAAAGTTCATAATAAATGAAGCAGCTTCCTCAACCTTGCTTTGTCCCATGCGAATCATCAGTTCTGCTGAGTTGCTAAACATTGGGTTTTTGTTGGCATCAATAACTAACAGGTGTCCCATAATTAAATAACCACACATTTCAACCAAACGGCGAGAATTGAAGTCGTAAAATTCAGAATTTGAACCAAAGCTGTTTGCTCTTTCAAGTGCTTGTTCAAAGCGTTCTCTCATTTGGCAAAGAACTTTCTTCATTGTTGAAAATTCTGGTTTTGCTTCTTTTGCTTCGTATCCTTTAATCAAATCGATGTATCCACCATTGATAACTCCACGAATTGCAGCTACAACTTGTAATTGTGATGTTCCTTCGTAGATGGTCAAAATTCTTGCATCTCTGTACATTCTTTCAACTGCATAGTCTTTCATAAATCCAGAACCACCGTGAACTTGAATTGCATCATAAGTTATCTGGTTTGCATATTCAGAAGAGAATAGTTTTAGCATTGGTGTTAGAATGTCAGCAACCTTTTGGTATTTCTTTAGTTTTTGTTTTTCTTCAGGAGTAATTGATCCATATTTTGCTTTATCATCAATTGCCTTGTAAATGTCAATATTACGTGCTGTTTCATAAAGCAAAGTACGAATTGCATCTGTTTTTGCTCTCATGTTTGCAAGCATTTCATATACTCCTGCAAAATTATGAATTGGTTTTCCAAATTGTTCTCTTTCTTGAGCATATTTGAAAGCTTCTCTGTAAGCAGCTTCAGATAAACCTACTGATTGAGCTCCAACTCCAAGTCTTGCACCATTCATCAAAGACATAACATATTTGATCAATCCCAATTTTCTGTCTCCAACCAATTGAGCAGGTGCATTGTTGAATACTAATTCTCCAGTTGGAGATCCTTTAATACCCAATTTATTTTCAATTCTACGAATTGTTACAGCTTTATGTTTTCTGTCATAAACAAAGTAGGATAGACCTCTACCATCATTTGTTCCTTCTTCTGAACGAGCCAAAACCAACTTAATGTCAGCATCACCATTTGTGATGAAACGTTTAACACCGTTCAGTCTCCAGCAATTTGACTTTTCATCCCATGTTGCTTTTAACTGTACAGCTTGAAGGTCAGAACCGGCATCAGGTTCAGTCAAGTCCATTGAACAGGTGAAACCTTGGTTTATTTTTGGTAAGAACTCATCTTTTATTTCTTTTGAAGCATATTCGTAAATTGTTTCAGCACAATCCTGCAATCCCCAGATATTGGCAAATCCACAGTCTCCACGAGAAACTATTTCAGCTGCCATTACATAAGGAACATATGAGAAGTTTAATCCTCCAAATTCTCTTGGTAGACTCATTCCATAAAGTCCTGCATCACGCAATGCTTCATGATTTTCCTGAGTTCCTCTTGCATATATTACTTCGTTGTTAACAATCTTTGGTCCTTCCTGGTCAACGCTTTCAGCATTTGGTGCAAGAATTTCTCCAGTGATTTCGCCAACAATTTCCATTACTTTTTCGTAATTATCTAAAGTATCCTCATAATCCTTTGGAGCATCGTCATATTTTCCATAATCAGCATAATTGCGTTCCTTTAATTGAATAATTTCTTTCATCATTTCATGAGAAAGATGGAACTTTAAGCTTTCATTATCATTAAAAAAATTAGCCATATAATTATTCTTTATTTATCGTTATTTTGTATTAGCCTTGTAATATTTAATCATTTTTGGTAAGACTTCCATAACATCTCCAATAATGGTATAGTCAGCTATTGAATTGATTGGTGCTTTAGGGTCTGTGTTGATTGAAATGATTTTGGAACTTTCCTGCATTCCTGCACGGTGTTGAACTGCTCCTGAAACTCCACAAGCAATGTAAAGTTTTGGTCTTACAGTAACTCCAGTTTGTCCAATTTGTCTTTCATGTTCACACATTCCAGCATCAACTGCAGCACGTGTAGCTCCAACTTCACCCTGAATAACTTCTGCCAACTGGTGAATTAGATTGAAGTTTTCTTTTGACCCCATTCCATAACCACCACATACAATTATTTGAGCTCCTTTAATATTGATTTTTTGTTGTTCAATATGACGTTCAATAATCTTAATGCAGAAATCATCATTCTTAACATAATCTTCAACCTTTAGGAAGTTTATAATTCCCTTGTGAGAGTTGTCATATATTTCTTTTTTCATAACTCCTTCACGAACTGTTGCCATTTGTGGTCTGTTGTCAGGATTTACGATGGTTGCAATAATATTTCCTCCAAAAGCTGGACGTATTTGGTAAAGAAGGTTTTTGTATTCTTTTCCAGTTTTGTTTTCAGTGTGATTACCTATTTCCAAAGATGTACAATCGGCTGTTAAACCTGTACGTAGATATGAAGCAATACGAGGTGCTAAATCTCTACCAACTGAAGTTGCTCCAAAGAGTGCAATTTCTGGTTTATTATCTTGAAACAGTTTTGTTACGATTGAGAAATGTGGTAGTGTTTGATATGGGAACAGTCTTGAATCCTTTGCATAGTTAATAACATCAACTCCATAAGGATAAAGCATCTTTTCAATATCTTTTATTTCATCTCCACAAACGATAGCTTCCAGTTTAACACCAAGTTCATTGGCAAGTTTCCTGCCTTTTGAAACAAGCTCCAAGCTTACATCGGCAATTGTTCTTTCCTCTGTAACTTCACAATATACAAATACATTATTCATTGTTTAATCTCCTTTTTGGTTTAAAAAACAGAATTATCCTATAATATGAGAAGATATAAGTTCCTTCATCAGGTCATTAATTTCTTCATCTTTAGAGGTAATTACCTTGCTTTCTTTTTGTGTTAATACTACGTTTTCTATTTTCTTTACTTTTGTTGGAGAACCAGTAAGTCCCAAACGATTGTCTTCTGCCATAATATCTGCAGCTGACCATTCTTCAATTTTTAAATATGGTCTTTCATTCCATATTTCAGAATAGTCCTGTCCAAGTTCCTGTAATTCTGAATTACTTTTTGCTAACTTGAATTTCATTAAACGTTTAGCATGACGGGAACGGCATTGTTTTGCAGAACCGTGAACTGTTATTAAGCATGGATAAGATGATTCAACTACTTCAATACCTCTTTCCAAACGACGTTTGATTTTAATGTTTTTGTCATTTACTCCAACTACTTCTTCAGCATAAGTAATTTGTGGACAGTCAATTTTTTCTGCAGTTTGAGGTCCAACCTGAGCAGTATCTCCATCAATTGCTTGACGACCTGCAATAACTATATCAAATTTACCCATTTTCTTAATTGCTTGAGAAATGGTGTATGATGTTGCCAAAGTGTCACTTCCTGCAACCTTACGGTCGGAAACAACAACTCCATTATCTGCTCCACGATACATTGCCTCACGAACAATTTCTGCAGCACGAGATGGTCCCATGGTAATAATTGAAATTGTTGCATCTTTAATATTATCCTTAATATTTAATGCCATTTCCAAGGCATTGAGGTCTTCTGGATTAAAAATAGCGGGCAAAGCGGCACGATTAACAGTGCCATCTTCCTTCATAGCATCTTTCCCAACATTTCTTGTATCGGGAACTTGCTTTGCGAGAACTATAATTCTAAAACTCATTGTTTTTTAGTTAGTTAATAAATTAAACGAATTTTCCAATTTGCAAAGATATAAAATATTTGGGGAAACAACACATTTGCGATTCGTTAAAAAGTACCACAATCCAACGAACTTTCAAGGTATATTTGAATTCTAAATGCCTTTTTATTTTAGCTTTAAGGCAATTTTTGGCTATGATTCAGAAGCAGGCTTTTTTTCTTCTTTATCTCTTATGTCAGCCAACTTAATTATTTGAAGAATATCTTTAATATTAGCAATAAAAAGTATAAGTGTTGAAAGTATGGCAAAATAGAGGAATGTTCCATTAAATATTACTTCTATTGTTAAAGCAATGCAAATAGCAATTCTAACTTCTGTTGGTCCTAAAAAACCAGAGTCAATGGAATATTGATTTGTAATTTTATATCTCAATAAGGCAATTACCATTTCTAAGTTATACATAACAATAAAAGCATAACCTACCAGTGCCCATTGAGTTTCTAAATATTGCATAAATCCTAAACCAATAAATATTATTCCAACAAAATCCACAATAATATCTAATGTAAACCCATACCATTTCCTTGGCTTATTTCTATAGTATGCCAAACGTCCATCTAAAGAGTCTCCAAACCAGTTAATAAATGAGCCTAAAATTCCAAAAAGTAAAAAGTAAGGGCTATAAATAGCTCCGAATACAAAACTAAGAGCTAATATTAAATTACCCAAAAACCCAATTCCAGTTAGCATATTGGAGCTAACAAATGAAGGCATTCTTTGAACTAAATAAGCAATAGCTCTTTGTTCAAAACGTCTAAGCATATTTGTTCTTTTACGATCTTTAGAGATAGACTTTAAAGCGTTGTCTAATTTTTCGTTGTTTTTCATATTATGGCGGTTAATTAATAGTTTCTTGTCTAAATGATGTAATAAATCAAAAATAGGATATTAATACAGAACTATTTATTTTCACTACAAAGATAATAATTTTCTTTGATAGATTGTATAGAAAAATATAAATTGATGAAAAAGTATTTTAAGAAATAATTTTTTTATATTTGCAACATATTTAAAATTAAGTCTTATGAAAAGAGTTTATTTATTAGCATTATTTGGTTTGTGTTTTTTGTTTATTACTCCAAATCAAGTATTTTGCTCAAATTTCTTTAAAGAAAGAGAAGTAAAAATTAAGGTAAAAAATTGCGAATTGGACAAAACATCAATTTTAGCCAATAAGATTGAGTTTAAGGTTAAAGGAGATAGTCATAATTATAAAATTATTGGTGGAAATCTAATGAAAGACACCTATGTTTTTAAATTTGACCCTAAGACAATAAATGATTTTAAAGAGATAGATTTAACTAAGATACTAAATACAATACTTAATAATATCGAAAATGGAGTAGTGAAAGGCTGTGGTGAAGAATCGTTTTGTGTGTATTCTTGGAAAGCAAAACTTGTTAGTGAATTTAATGGTACTTATGATATCAAAATAGAAATAGAGGAAGATTAGAAATAATTAATCTAACTATATCTAAAACTAATCACCGACTTTTTCAAAAAAACTCGGCATATAAATTAAAAAAGTCGGTGATTTTTTTCTCTAAAGCAAGGTTTATTTTTAAACACATAAAGTATTTAAGCTTAAAATGCGAGAAAAAAATAATTAGTTTATATAGAACTATAAATAAATTTCTCGCATTTTTTAAATATTTTCTTGTTTAATAGTGTATTATAAAAATAGACCTAAGGATATCTAGTGAAACTTAATTTTTTAGTTCTGTGAAAAGTATTCAAATCCATTAAGGAATACTCTATCAACCTTATTTACTCCATAATAATAAGGCATATATTCCAGATTAGGAATTTCCTTGGTTATGTAGAAGTTTGCAATCTTTCCCTTAGCTATAGAACCATGAGTTTTGCTTATTCCCATCGCATAAGCAGAGTTGATTGTTGTTGCATTAAATGCTTCTTGAGGGGTCATTCTATAGTTTACACAGGCAAAACTTACAATTGTCTGCATATTACCACTTGGAGATGAGCCAGGATTAAAATCAGATGCCATAGCCACTGGCAAACCAGCATTCATCATCTTTTTAACTGGAGAAAGTTGCATGTTTAAAAAGAATGCAGCACCTGGTAAAACTGTTGGCATTGTGTTTGAATTAAGTAAAACTTTTATTTCTTCATCACCAACAAATTCCAAATGATCACAAGAAAGAGCATCATGCTTAACAGCAACTTGAACACCACCTGAATAATCTAATTCATTAGCATGAATCTTTGGACGCATACCATATTTTCTTCCTTGAGTTAACATTCTGTCTGTTTCTTCAACAGTAAAGAAACCCTTATCGCAAAAGACATCAATAAAATCTGCTAAATTATCTTTTGCAACCAATGGAATCATTTCATTGATAACTAAATCTACAAATTCTCCCTGACGTCCTCTGTATTCCATAGAAACACCATGAGCTCCCAAAAAGTTGGACTTGATTGTTAGAGGAGAATTTTCTTTCAAACGCTTTATTACTCTGAGCATTTTTAGTTCACTTTCAGTGTTGAGTCCATAACCAGATTTAATTTCAACTGCACCAGTTCCCATTCTGATTATTTCATCCAGACGCTTTTGTGCATCTTCATAAAGTTCATCTTCTGAGGCTTCTTGCAAACGTTTTGCTGAATTAAGAATTCCACCACCTCTTTCAGCTATTTCTTCATATGAGAGGCCTTTAATCTTATCTATATATTCAATTTCCCTGCTTCCAGCATAAACCAGATGAGTGTGTGAATCACAGAATGAAGGAAATACCAGTCTGTTTGTTGCATCAATAACTGTATGTGCATTTTCATCTTTCAAAGCACTCATTTCACCAAAATCCAAAATCTTTTCATCTTCAGTGATTAAGTATGCATTTTTAATGGTGTTTAGTTCAGCCATGTCTTTCCCACAAACCTTTTCTCTGATGTTATCTTCAACTTGAACTAATTCTTTGATATTTTTGATTAAAGTCTTCATATTTTTATATAATTTTTATTTGTCAAACATTAAATCCATATAACTATTACTAAATATTAAATTAGCTAATCTGGAAATAGAAATTTCTTCATAATCTTTGGGGTTATTAACCACTTCTGAATTACCATTTTTAATATTTATGTAAATATTGTTTTCTGTCATTTGATTATCAATTACTTTATATGTCTTTTCTATTTCATTATTTGCTTTGGCAAAAAGCTCCATAACCTTTTTTACATCAATAATTCTAATCATTGCATTTAAGTTTGGTTTCAATATGCTTATATCGTAACCAAGTTCTTTGTAAAGATGAAATGTTTTTTGAGAGTGAATTATTGATTTATTATTGTTTTCCTCTCTTTTATCTGAAAAACAATTGGAGTATCCATATCTAATATAGGTAGTTAAAAGTTCATCAGTTGCAGGAATTAAAGATGATATTGGGAAATTATTCTTTTTTAGCTTTTGAAAAACATCATTCATTGCTAATCGAAAATATCCTTGATTTCTATATGCTGGATTTGTTAATACAGCAGTAACATAACCAATAGGGAGGATTTCATTGTAGTATTTATAATCATACCTTACAATTAAAGCCATATAAATAAAACCCTTTTCCTCATAGTCAGGATTAATAATGAGGTTATTTGGTTCATAAAAGGCAGAAAAATACTTGTCTAAAAAGTCTAAATCGTCCCCAAAATGTTTATTCCAAATTTCTTTAATTCTTTGTTCCATCCTGTATTAGAGTAGCAACAGTTTTAGTAATTAATTCAATTGGATTATAGGATAGTTTTGCTTTTCTCAAACCTTCCAAGCCAATGTCTTCTTCTCTATTAATATAAATGTATTCTTCTGGAAGATGATTTGCAAATTCTTTGTTTATAATTGCATAAGCACCATCGTAGTCTTTGTTGGCTTTTTCAATGTGAGTGCAGAATGTTTGATTATTTACCTTTGAGCCAAGTGTAAATGCAACCATTTTCCCCTCAACCAAAATTGCACCACCAAGCATTCCCAATTTATCAAAATTCTCTGTAAAATATTTTATGACTTGCAGTTCTTCTTTGTATCCTTGTTCGTTCTCAGGATTTTCTTTAGTATTTGCTTCAAGCCAGCAATTCGCAAAGTCAATACATAAATGAACATTTGAAGAATCAATATTCAAATATTCATAATTATATGTTTTTATAAACTTATTAACGTGATTTCTTTTTGCTTGAAGTTTTTTGCCTGATAGGGTAGCTAAAGATTCTTTTAAATATACATAATCAAAGAAATCTCTTCTTTTCTCACAAGTAAATTGGCTGCAAAAGTTTTCTCTGAAAAGATCTTGACAATCAATCATCATTTTCATTGTAAAGCCTTTTTCTTTAGCATTATTAATTAATTTTTTGATAATGGCAACTTTATCACCTTCACCAAATGGACAATGATAGCATATTACTTTGTTGAGTTCAAAATGAACTCTTGTTACAAGTGTGTTGTCAATAATTGCATATTCTCCATTTAGAGCAAAGCCATAAGCACATAAATTTGCAAATGCTGTTTCGCAGTTCTTTACGTCTTTGTATTTGTAGAATGAATCAAAAATTTCTTTATCTTCAGGTGTGATTCTTTTAAAATTAAGTATCATAATTGTATTTTTTCGTTGTGCAAATATACTATAATTAAATATTTCTTTTATCTTTGCATCTAAATTATTAATTAATTACAAAAATATCATGAGAAAATTAAATTTATCATTGTTTCTTCTTTTGTGTATCTTGGCAAGTTCAATTATGCCTTCTTACGCTGACAATAATTTAGTATTTGGTAAAAATACTTCAGAATTGACATTCAATGAAGATAATTCTTTAAATGGACCAAAACGTCGCCCTGTTAGAAGAGGAGGTCGTCGTGGAAAAAAAGGATCTGAGTTTGCAATTCAGAAGAATAATCTTGTTATTGATGCAGGTGTTAGCTACCCAATATGGGCATTATTACCATCTGCTGACATGACACTTCCTCCAATAAGTTTAGGTGTTGATTATTGTTTCTTTTCTACAGGAAGAATTGCACTTAGTGCTGGAATTTTAGGATCATATGGGATGATGGATGCAACTAAGGATATGGGGTTTGTAAATCCTTTTGATACAGCAGCGGTGTTAGATTCAAAAAAACCAGCAAAACTTTCACCATACTATGCAGGAGGTAAATTTACTTTTACCCTTAATTTTAGTAAATATGTTGCTATGTATGCATATTTATCTATTGGATATTTTGATTTTAACTTGACAGAAGGTAAGCCAGAAGAAGTTTCAGTTCCTGTAATTGCTTCTGTTAATGGTGCTGGTATGATGGGGTTTAAATTTTTCTTTACTAAAAACATAGGTTCTTTTATTGAGTTTGGATATGATATGAATAGACTTGCATCTGCAGGATTGTCAATCAAATTCTAAGATAAGTTTTTAATGATTTGTCCGGAATAAGCGTTACAGATTTCACACTTATTTTCTTAGACAAAATTATAAAAAAATAACTCAAAAACCCTCAAAAGTTTTTGGGTTATTTTTTTGTACCTTCTTATCTTTATTCCTTCTTATTTATGCATTTGTTCTGGTGTTTTCATATAACATGAATAATGTGGTCTTTTTGTATTATAAATTTCTACTACTTCTTTTATTAATAATTTCCTTTCTTCTAATTTCAGTTTGTTTCTTTCTATCTTAACTTCTTGTTGGCTTTATTAGCATCTTATTAGCTCTTAAAATATCAAATAGTTTATCTCTCCCGATGTTTAAGGCTCTGAGGTCTTCTTTAAAAGATAATATAACTTCTTTGTACCTAATCTTGTCATTGATAATCTAATTGAATTTACTAATTCAATTACTTTCTTCAATTTATCTTTATTTTCAGATTCTGACCAATTCCTTCTATAATAAACCTGTCGTGTAACCCCGATCAATCTATAGGTATAACTTATTGTTTTTTCTCTTTCTCCTTTGTAGTATTCGATTGCTCGGGTGAGTATTTTTTTCTTATTGGAATGTTTAATTCTTTCTCTGCTATGTTTATCATCATATCAAAGAATATAACCTTCTCTTGTGCATTTTCTAACTGATGCTCTAAAAGGTTCTTTTGCTTTTATAAGAGCTTACTTGTTGTCCTAACTCTAAAAGCTTTTGTTATGGTGTATTACTCATCATTAATGGATTTTGATTTGACCAGTCAAAAATACCATATTTTCTTAACCAACAACTAATTGTATCTTTTCCTTGTATACCATAGCGCATTTGGGCTTCTCGTTTTGTAAGAATACCTTGTTCTATTTCTGATACAATTTGTAATTTTAAGGATATTGAATAATCCTTTTGGGTACGCTTAATATACTTTGATTTTAATGTGTTCTTCCATATTATTACTTTTTGTGTAAAGCTATGTTAGGACGAGACAAAGATTTTTTTTGAAATTTTCCGGAAAAATATTTGCTTATATTAAAATAGTTTTTATCTTTGCTCTGTTTATTAGTGAAATAGAATTAGAAATATTATTCTTTTTTATATATACATATTTGAAGAATTTGTTCAAATATATTTCTTTTAAGCTTATGAATAAGTAAGGTTAGGATGAGAAATATAAAAAGAAATAATAAGTCTTATATAAAGCAGAATGCAATTTAATTTGTTTGTTTAATATCTTTTTAAACATGAAGTTTATGAAAAACAAACATAAGATTACTATTGGCGTAAATGCAAATGAAAAGTTTATTGTCTTAATTACATGAGTGAAATTATTAATTTAATAGATATTCTTCTATAATTTAAAACATATATTCGATGATTAATCCAAAAATTTCCATTATAACGGTAACCTTCAATGCTGAGAAGGTATTGGAAAGGACTCTAAAAAGTATTCAAAAACAAGAGTATGATAATATTGAATCAATAATTATTGATGGAGCATCAACTGATGGTACGTTAAAAATTGTAGAGAAATATTCTGATGTTGTTACAAAATGGATTTCTGAAAAGGACAATGGGCTCTACGATGCAATGAACAAGGGCTTAAGTTTAGCCACTGGAGATTATGTTTGGTTTTTAAATGCAGGAGATTCTATTTGTAAGACAGATGTACTTAATTATTTCTTCTCAAAAGAGTCTTTTATGAGAGATATATACTATGGAGAGACAGTGATCGTTGATGAAGATGGAAAACAGATAGGAGATAGAAGATTGAAAACAAAGAAAAATTTAACTTGGAAAGACTTTCGCATGGGAATGCTTGTATGTCATCAATCAGTTTTAGTAAAAAGAGAGATAGCTCCTAAGTATAATTTTAAATATAAGATAGCTGCTGATTATGAATGGGTGTTAGAATCTTTTAAAAGGGCAAAATTTATTTTAGGGACTAAGTATAAGATAACTTGTTATTTGGAAGGAGGACTTTCAAGAAAGAATATTTTGAAAGCAAACAAAGAAAGATTCCTTATAATGAAGAAATATTATGGACTAATTCCTACTCTATGGTTTAATTTCCTTATGACATTCCGATTTCTTTATACAGTTGCCAAGTTAAGGCGAATTTAACCCATTCTCAAAGGCGATATCCTATTCTTAATTCATATAAATTGGCTTTTGAATTGTATTTTTTGCTTACCTTTGCAAAAAATAATTTTAAAATACTAATAGAATATGAAATTACTTGAAAATAAAGTAGCTCTTATTACGGGTGCTTCTCGTGGAATAGGAAAAGCAATTGCCATTAGTTACGCAAGTCAAGGTTGTAATATTGCTTTTACTGATGTTAGAAGAGATGAAAACATGGAGCAATGTGAAAAAGAATTATTAGCTTTTGGAGTTAAGGCAATAGGTTATGCATCTAACGCAGCATCTTTTGAAGAAAGTGCTCAGTTGGTTGAAGCAGTAGCACAAGAGTTTGGAAGGATAGATATTTTAGTTAATAATGCTGGAATTACTCGTGATAATTTGCTTATGAGAATGCAGGAAAAGGATTGGGATTTGGTTATGAATATAAATCTAAAAAGCGTTTTCAATCTAACTCATGCTTGTCAAAAAATTATGCTTAAGCAAAAGAGTGGTTCAATCATTAATATGAGCTCAGTTGTTGGTGTTAGTGGAAATGCAGGTCAAAGTAATTATTCAGCATCTAAGGCTGGAATTATTGGTTTCACTAAGAGTATAGCTCAAGAGCTTGGATCAAGAAATATTCGTTCCAATGCTGTGGCTCCAGGATTTATCATTACCGATATGACTGCTCAATTACCAGAGGAAGTCCGTAAAGATTGGGAAAAGAAAATACCACTTCGTAGAGGTGGATTGCCTGAGGAAGTTGCAAAGGTTTGCGTATTCTTAGGAAGTGACTTGTCAAGTTATGTTAGCGGACAAGTTATTAATGTTTGTGGTGCAATGAATTGTTAAAAATATAATATCATGTTAAATAAAAAATTTGATCCAGCAATGGCAATTAATGCTGTTGCAGGAATTTCTGCAGAACGAGGAATAAATCCAAGCATTAATGATTCTGCAACATTTTGTTTTCCTTACGGACAAACAATGACAGACACTTTCCATGGAGAAACTGAAGGTTATTTCCTCTATTCTCGCCATTGGAATCCATCAAATCTTTCTTTATCTAAGGCATTAGCTGCAATGGAAGGAACTGAAGCTGCATGGGTAACTGCATCAGGTATGGGAGCAATTACATGTGCTTTATTGCAATGTGTTAAAAAGGGAGATCATATAGTAGCTTCAATGACAGTTTATGGAGGAACTTTTGCGTTCTTAAATAACTATGTAAAGAAATTTGGAGTTGATGTGACATTTGTTGATACAACTAATTTAGAACAAGTAAAAGCAGCTATCAAGCCAAATACTAAGGTTGTTTATACAGAAACAATGTCTAATCCACTTCTTAGAATCTCAAATATTGGAGAGCTAAGAAAATTAGCAGACACAGTAGGTGCAAGACTTATTGTTGATAACACATTTACACCAATGATTTTCTCTCCTTATGTTTTAGGAGCTCACGTTGTTGTTTATTCAATGACTAAGTTTGTAAATGGAAAGAACGACTGCGTTGCAGGGGCAATTTGTGCTGATGGTGAATTCATCAATTCATTAATAGATGTAAATGATGGAACAGCAATGCTTTTAGGACCAGTTTTAGATAGTTACCGTTCAACTTCTATATTAAAGAATCTATACGATTTACATATTCGTATGCAAAAACATAGCCAAAATGCTATGTATTTAGCTAAGAGATTTAATGATATTGGAATTAAAGCTAACTATCCTGGATTGGAAGAACATATAGACCATAAATTGATGAAAGAACAAATGAATGAAGGCTTCGGATTTGGTGGTATGATTGCAATTGACCTGACTACTGCTGAAAGAGCTAACAAATTTATGGAAATAATGCAAGAAAGAGGAGTAGGTTATCTTGCTGTATCATTAGGATATTTCAGAACATTATTCTCTTGCTCAGGAAAATCTACTTCATCAGAAGTTCCAGAAGAAATACAAAAAGAAATGGGAATGAGTGAAGGTTTGGTTCGTTATTCTGTAGGTCTTGATAATGATATGGAAGCTACATTTAAAGTAATTGAAGCTTCTCTAAGAGAATTGAAATATATTTAATATAGACTTTCTGGAGATTATTATTTCAATCTAAATAGTAATCTCTTCATATAAGCTTAAAATATATATCCTTATTTATATAAGATATGTATTTTAAGCTTTTTATTTTTCATGTAATTATAGAAATATCAATTACTTTTTCAATTAAATAGCTAGTAAAGTTTACAAGTATAGCTTGAATATTTATAATTAAAGAAGAAAAGATAGAATATTCCCCCAACTAAGTGTTGGGGAATATTCTATGATGATTAAATATTTATTCATTCTATATGTATAGATTTGAATAAATGAATATGAATATTTTGAAAGAGTAAAGCATTGATAGAATGGTGGGTAATGTGAAAATTGTAGATTGATATGATATTTTGTATGAATTCTATTCCATTAGAATAAAGAGAGAGTAAAATAAAACCTTGTTTCAGTAAATTAAAACGAAGAAAGAAAAAATTATTACTTGATTTCAGTAAAATGAAATAAAGAGTTATAAATGCAACCTAAATTTTAATAGCAAAGTTATGTGTAACTCCCAAGTTTTACTTAGGGTTACCTTAACTATTAAACTTTTGGAAAGAGTTCTGTTTACTAAGTAAAGTTTCCAAATAAAAAATAGCGAGTAAATTAGTTATTGAGAAAAAACTCAATCATAATTAAAAATAAGTCCATCATAAATAAAAATATGATGGACTTATTTGAAAATATGATGGACATATTTCCAAATATGATGGACATATTTTTAATTATGATTGATGTATTAAATCGTATAGAATTAGTTTTATGCTTTCTTATTCATTATTGTTTTTACATCTAATTTGTTTACGAAAATTCTTATTAGATATTTATCATTTAATCTGTTTATTAGTGATTTGTGTTTTAATTAATACTAAAAAATGAAATTTAAATCATCTTTTTCTTTGTATTATGAACAATAGTTCATAACTTTGCAGTGTGAAATTAATTAAATATTTCTATGTCAAGACCTCATAAAATAAGAAGAGTTACAACAATACCATCGGTTTCAGGATTTAAACCTTATGGTGATAACATAACAAAAAATAATAGCGAAGTTGTTTTTTTATTATGTGAAGAGTATGAAGCATTACGATTAAATGATTATGAAAATTTTAATCAATGTGAAGCCGCCTCAATTATGCAAATTTCTCGTCCTACTTATACTCGAATTTATTTATCTGCAAGGCGAAAAATAGCTTTAGCTTTTGTTGAAGGGAGACAAATAATAATTGAAGGGGGAAAAGTAGAGTTCACAAAAGGTTGGTTTAAGTGTAATGATTGTTCTTCTTCTTTTAATAAATTGGAAGAAGATGAGTTGATATGTCCAATATGTAAGAGTAAAAATCTTAATGAATATATTCAAGACAATATTAATATTGGAGAAAATATTGAAAACAAAGATTTATGTGGAAGAAATAGATGTGGAAATATAAGAAATAATAAAATTTGAAGAAAAACAATAAATTAATTTGATATGAAAGTTGCTATAACAAGTAAGGGTAATACCCTTGAAAGTGTTTTGGATTCACGTTTTGGACGTTGTTCTTATTTTGCATTCTATGATACAGAAAGTAAGAAATTAGAATTTGTTAAAAATCCAAATTTGAATGTTAACGAAGGTGCAGGTCCGTTGAGTGTTAAATTAATCGCTTCTTACGGAGTTAAGAAAGCAGTATCTGGTGAATTTGGATTTAAGATTAAATCACTTATGGACGATTTGTCTATTCAAATGATAGTTGTAAACGAAGAAAAGACAATCGGAGAAATTGTCGAATTGTTAAATAAATAAAAAAGTTATGCCAAAAAGAGATGGTACAGGCCCTCAAGGTCAAGGAAACGGAACTGGCCGTGGAATGGGCATTTGTAGATCAAATGCAAATTCTAATCCAGAAAATCAAATGTTGAATAATGGTTTTGGTAAGAGAAATTCTGTCAAAGGAATTGGAAACGGAAAGGGCAGAGGAAATAATGGCCAAAACAAAGGTTTTAGTAATTAACATCTAACTAACCGATAGAATTAGGTTTTTTAACCTGATTCTATCGGTTTTATTAAAAAATATTATATGAGAAAAAGAATAGCAATCCCTACTGAAAATGGGTTTTTATGTTCACATTTTGGACATTGTGAATCATTTTATATAGCAGATATAGAAAATGAAAAAATTATTACAAGCAATTTTGTTAAACCTCCTAAACATGAACCAGGACTTTATCCAGCATGGATTAAAGAGCAAGGGGTAAATGAAGTAATCTGTGGAGGAGTTGGTGAAAAGGCTCAAATCCTTTTTGCTCAACAAAATATTACTTTATATATCGGAGCAGAAAAAAAGAATCCAGAAGATTTGGTTAGAGATTTAATCTCAGGAAGATTAAAAACTGGGCAAAACGCTTGTGATCATTGATGAAGATAGCAATTGCCTCTGGAAAAGGAGGAACAGGTAAGACCTTTGTTTCTACAAATCTTTTTAAGGCATTTAAGGACTTGGGATATTCTGCTTTATTAGTAGATGCTGATGTAGAATGTCCTAATTCTCTTCTATTTTATAAACTTAAAAAAGTAGATGAAACAATAGTTAAAGAATATAGACCAATAATTCATTCTGAAAAATGTGTTTATTGTGGATTATGTGCTGATTATTGTGAATATAATGCAATATTTTATGTTCCAGAATTAAAACAAATAAAACTTTTACCAAATTTATGTCATGGATGCAAGGCGTGTAGTGTTGCATGTCAATATGGTGCAATAGAGGATTCAAATACAGAGATAGGAATTGTTTCATCATATATTGACAAGGGTAAGAATTTATATTTTGAAGGAAGATTAAAAGAAGGTTCTGTTTCTACAATACCTATGATTAAGTCAACAATTACTCAAGCCTCTAAACAATTGTCAGACTTTATTTTAATAGATTCTCCTCCAGGTACTTCTTGCCCATTTATTCAGACTTCCATTCGTTCAGATTTCGTAATTTTGGTAACAGAACCTACTCCTTATGGGTTAAGTGATTTAAGACAAGCAATTTTAACCTTGGATTCTATGAATAAGAGCTATGGGGTTATTATTAATAGAGCTGGGCTTGGGAATATGGATCTTTATGATTATCTTTCGGAAAATAATATTCAAATATTAGGAGAAATCCCATTTTCAAAAGAAATTGCACGAATATACACTCAAGGTGATTTGGTTTATGATAAAATGGAAGATATGAATTTATTGTATAGGGAATTATGTAAAAAAATAATTAATTATGGAAATAGCCTTTCTTAGCGGTAAAGGAGGAACTGGAAAATCTTCAATATGTTCAGCTTTTATATCTTTAGCAAATAATGTTATAGCTGTAGATTCTGACGTTGATGCAGCAAATCTTTACCTAATTTTTAAAACCAATGATACTTCTCAAACAAATTATATTTCTGGTAAAAATGCAGTAATAAATCCAGATTTTTGTATTAAATGTGGAATTTGTAAAACTTTGTGCCAGTTCGAAGCTATTAATTTTATCAATGGGAATTACAAAATAGATCCAATTTCTTGCGATGGATGTGCTATTTGTTATAGAAAATGTCCAAGTAATGCAATAGGAATGATTCATTCTGATGAAAGTAAACTATATGTGGGCGATTTTGAATATGGATTATTAATCTATGGTCAATTAGCACCAGGAGAAGAGAATTCTGGTAAATTTATTAGTGTAATAAGAAATATTGCTAAGAAAAAAGCAAGTGAGAAAGGGATAGATAAGATAATTATTGATGGCCCTCCTGGTATTGGTTGTCCTTTTATGTCCACAATAACAGGAGTAGATAAGGTAGTGTTAGTAACAGAACCTTCTAAATCAGCATTAATGGATTTGAAAAGAGCTTTAGATGTGGCAAGGGAATATTCAAAACAGATTTATGTAATTATCAATAAATATGATTTGAATAATGAGATATCCAATGAAATACAGTTTTATTGTGATAAATTAAAAATTCCAATTGTTGCAAAAATACCTTTTGATAAAGAAATTGTTTATGCAATGGTGAATAAACAAACTATAATAGAATATAATAAGAATTCAAAAATTGTAGGCATATTAAAAGATGCTTACGAATATATTATAAACAAATAAATAAGAAATGCAAAAAATAGAATTAAACACAATTAAAAATGTAATTGTTGTTGCCTCTGGAAAGGGAGGTGTTGGAAAATCTACAGTTGCAGCAAATCTCGCTCTCGCTTTAAGCAGAAAAAAATTAAAAGTAGGTTTAGTAGATGCTGATATTTATGGTCCTTCTATTCCCTCAATGTTTGGTCTTGGAACGCAAAAGATTGAACAATTTGAAGAAGAAGGAAAACTAAGGATTCTTCCCATTGAAAAAAATGGAATAAAGTTAATGTCTCTTGGTTTTATTGTTCCTGCAGACAAAGCTATTATATGGAGAGGACCATTAGCTGCAAATGCTGTCAAACAATTGTTTACAGATGTTGTATGGGGAGAATTAGACTATTTAATAATTGACTTTCCTCCTGGAACAGGAGATATTCATTTAACAACAATTCAAGATATTAGAGTTGATGGAGCAATTATTGTTACAACGCCTCAAACTATTGCAGTTAATGATGCAAGAAAAAGTGCTGAAATGTTCACAAATGAAGCTTTAGCAATTCCTTTCATTGGTGTAGTTGAAAATATGTCATGGTTTACACCGCTAAATCATCCAGATGAGAAATATTACATTTTTGGAAAAGGAGGAGGAGAAGTAATTGCTCAAGAATTTTATACAAAATTATTAATGCAAATACCTTTAATTCAAGATGAATTTGTTGATGGTAAATACAATCTTTACATGGATGATTCAACTCCTTTGAAAGATTTGTTTAATGAACTTGCAGATAAACTAATAAGTAAAACAAATAATTATTAATTAGAAATTGTTAGGTTTAAATCTAAACAAGAAAGAAAAAATAAAAATTTAAAATGCTAATTCACAATTGCAAAATGAGGGTTTTGTATGCAGATACAGACCAGATGGGATATGTTCATCATTCAAATTATCCTATATATTATGAAAAGGCAAGATGGGAACTTTTAAGGAGTATCGGTATTTCATATAAGATGTTGGAAGAATCAAACATTATGCTTCCAGTTGTTGAATTGAACTCTAAATATATAAAGCCTGCTTTTTACGATGAATTATTACGTATTCAAACGGAACTGATTTTTATAAAAGGGGCTTTGATAAAGTTTATTTATAACATATACAATGAAAAAGATGAACTTATAAATAAGGCTGAAACAGTATTAGCTTTTATTGATAAGAATAATCGTAAACCATGTCGTCCATCTTCTATGCTTATAAAAGCTATTAAGGAAAAAGGTTTTGTAATTTCATAATATTCAATATAAAGATTTTGATTTATATCCTAAAAAATAGAGTAATAATCTATCAATAGTATTATTACTCTATACGATTACGTATTTTAATAAACTTATAACACAAAAAAATGGTAGTTTTAGAAGAACCTTATGTATCAGAAACATTGCTAAATTATCTTGAAAAAACTCAAATGCCAGTATTAAAGAATGATTTTTCTGTGAAACAATTTTCATCTCATGAAAAATTAAATTTAATAGAAGGAAAAGAATTTTTATATCAATATCATTCAATGTCATCTCCTCTTTTATATACTGTTTCAGAATATGCATTGGATGGAGTTTGTAATGCATTGAAAGGAGAAAATATAATTAAACAAGTAACATTACTAAAAGATAAATATGAATTTAGAAAAGCATGTGAAGGAGTTTATAAAGACTTTCTATTTAAAGAAATCAATTATCTTGATTTATTCACATTTGATATATCTAAAATTCATTTACCTGTTGTATTAAAACCATCTGTTGGATTTTTAAGTGCAGGTGTTTACACAATAGAAAGCTTTGAAGATTGGAAAAATGCAATAAATGATATAGAAAATAACTTTAAAAGTTTATCAGATTTATTTCCTGATACAGTAGTTGGAGATAATCGTTTTATAATAGAATCTTATATAAAAGGTACAGAATATGCTATTGATGTATATTTTAGGGAAAAAGAACCAGTTATTATAAATATATTTGAACATCGTTTTTCATCGAACAAAGATGTTAGTGATAGGTTATATCTAACTAATAAAGCATTATTTGATAAATATTTGGAAGTATTTACAGATTATATTCGAGGTTTGAATTCTGTTTTAAATTTAAATAATATAGCTGTTCATATAGAAATGAGAGCAGATGGGAAAACGATTATTCCGATAGAAATTAATCCTTTACGTTTTACGGGTATGTGTTTAAATGAACTATTCTGCAAATTTGTAGGAGAACATCCTTTAACATATTTCTTTACAAGGAAAACTCCTGATTATAATGCTATTTGGAAAGGTAGAGAAAATAAAACATATTATTTCTCAATTATTGAAAAACCAGAAGGAGTAAAGGATCCAATATTAGAAATTGATAAGTTAAAGATGCAATTTTCAAATATTTTGGAACTAAGACTTATTAATAATCCTAAATTAAATATTCTTGCTCATGTATTTGCAGAAATTGATGGAAATACAGAAAGAGAATTACATAATATAACAACTTTGGATGTAAAAACTCTTTTAAAATAAACTTAGGTCTAAAAATATTGTCTTTCTCGTGTAATGTATTAATTTTGCAAAAAAAATAATACATAAAATGTTGTTAGTATGCGATAGTGGTTCTACCAAGGCTGACTGGTGTTTGGTGGATGAAAAAAATAACAGAAAATTCATTTCAACATGTGGGATGAATCCTTATAACATATCTCAGGAAGCAATTTGTCAGGAAATAGAATCTGTGTTAATTTCAAATATTAATCCAAAAGATGTTGATGTTTTGAAATTCTATGGAGCAGGTTGCAGTGCTGAGGTTAAGAAGAATGAGTTGAAAGAGATTTTTTATCAGTATTTTACAAATGCTAATATTGAAATAGAACATGATTTGCTTGGAGCAGCAAGAGCTTTATGTCAAGAAGAAAAAGGACTTTGTGCAATATTAGGTACTGGTTCAAATTCATGTCTTTACGATGGAGAAAATATTCTTGAGAATGTTCCTTCATTAGGCTATGTTCTTTGTGATGAAGGAGCAGGAACAAATATAGGAAAATTGATTCTTAGAAATTATCTTCGCCATTTATTGCCAAAGGATTTAGAAAAAGAATTTTCAATTCAATTTCCAGGAGAAGAATCAGATTTTTTAAACAGATTGTATAAAGGGAGTGTTCCCAACTACTATTTGGCTTCTTTTGCAAAATTTGTTGTGGGGAAAAAACAAAATGAATATTGCAGAAACTTAATAAAGGAAAGTTTCCGTTCTTTCTTTGATAATCAAATATTGCTTTATTCCAACTATACTGAATATAAGATAAATGTTGTTGGAAGTGTTGGCTTTTTATGTCAAGATGTTTTTAAAGAAGTTGCGTTGGAATATGGTTTAGATATAGGAAAGTTTATACAAGCACCACTTAAAGATTTAGTGGATTTTCATTTTTATTTAGATCTAAAAGATAATAATTAATAAAAAAATTGTATTTTCGCAGATAGTTTGCGCGTTTAATAAGTTAAATGTTAATTTCAAAAATTGAATTTATATAATGAATAAAGTAGATGTTTTACTTGGTTTACAGTGGGGGGATGAAGGAAAAGGAAAAATAGTTGATGTTCTTACTCCAAAATATGATATTATTGCTCGTTTTCAAGGAGGTCCAAATGCAGGACATACCTTAGAGTTTAATGGTATTAAGCATGTGTTAAATATTATACCTTCTGGAATATTTCATTCCGAAAAACAAAATATTATTGGAAATGGAGTTTTAATAGAACCACTTATTTTTGAAAGAGAAATTAGGGATTTGGAAGCAAAAGGAATGAAACCAACCAAAAATCTATTTATTTCAAAAAAAGCTCACCTTATTACTCCTTCACATAGAATGTTGGATATTGCCAATGAATTATTTAAGGGTAAAGAAAAAATTGGTTCAACATTAAAAGGAATTGGACCAACTTACACAGACAAAATTGCTCGTATAGGACTAAGAGTTGGAGATATTTTAAGAGATGATTGGATTACAAGATATAATGATTTAAAAGGAACACATTTAAGACAATTAAAATCTTTAGGACATGATTTGTCTTCATTCTCAATAGATAATATTTCTTTTGAAGAGTATGAAAAAAGATGGTTTAATTCATTAGAAACACTTAAACATTTTTCTTTTATCAATAGTGAGTATTTTCTTAATGACGCATTAAAAGAAGGTAAAAAGATTTTGGCAGAAGGAGCTCAAGGCTCAATGTTAGATATTGATTTTGGATCTTATCCTTTTGTTACTTCATCTAATACAATAACAGCAGGAGTTTGTTCTGGATTAGGTATTGCACCTTCAAATATTGGAAGAGTATTTGGTTTATGTAAAGCATATTGTACAAGAGTTGGAAGCGGACCATTCCCAACAGAGTTATTTGATGAAACAGGAGAAAAACTTAGAGTATTGGGGAAAGAATTTGGATCTACTACAGGTCGTCCTCGTAGATGTGGATGGATAGATATTCCTGCCCTAAACTACGCTTGTATGTTAAGTGGAGTTACCGATTTAGTAGTTACTAAAGTGGATGTTCTTAATGATTTTGATGTTGTTAAAATGTGCACAAATTATAAGATTAATAACATCGAATCCATTCAAGTACCTTATGACTTTGGAGAAAAAATAGAAGTTGTTCTACAAGAACATAAAGGATGGAATAGTAACCTTCATGGTATTAAGTCGTATAATGATTTGCCAGAAGAACTTAAGTGCTATATTGCAAACATAGAAAAAATAACAGGAGTTAATGTTGCAATAATATCAACAAGTCCTGATAGAGAGGATACAATATTTAAAGTTAAAATATAATCTACAAAAAGATATGAGAAAGATTTTATTAATAATTATTCTTTTTGCTTGTACTTTATCATTGCAAGCTCAAAAACTAAGACTTTCAGACATTCCACAAGAAGTTAGAATGGGGTTGCAAAATACATATACCGATTATAAATTATTAGGTTGGTATTTTGAAACAGGTCAGTATGTTGCAGAAATTGATATAGACAATAGAATTGGAAGAGTTTTTCTTACTGCAAATGGAAATTGGCAGTTTACAATTTTCAATGTGCCAGAACAAGAACTTCCTACTTTGGTAGCAAATTATTTTATTAATAACTATCCTGGTTATAGAATCAAAAAATCCGAGTACGTTGAAGATTATGGTGGAGATAATTATTATAGATTAATTATTTCAATGAAAGGAGTTGGTCAAACTGAGTATGAAATGATTTTTGACACAAGAGGAAAGATGATAAAAACCAACGCTCCAGACCCTGATTTTGTTAAAAAGGATTATATAGCTCGTTTAAACCCAGAAGATATTGAACGTCAACAAAAGAAAATGGCTGAAAGAACTGCTTTGCCAGGAACTGGACTTGAGATTGGAGATGAAAATTATGTTGCAGCAAATAAAGATCCTAAAAATAGTGGCAAAAAAGGTAGAAAGGTAGATATTGAAACTCCAGAAATAAATGAAACTCCAAAAATTCCTGAGACAGTAACCAAAGCTTTTGCAAAAAAATATCCAAGAATTGAAGTTGATGAATGGAAAAAAGAAGGCGAAAACTATAAAGCATATTTTAAAAATCGTCAAGGTACAGGACTTGAAACTTTATTTATGCCTGATGGTATGGTAATGTCTACAACTACAAGTGTTGACCCAAGTCGTTATCCTCGTATAATTCTTAAAGATCTTGATCAACGTTATCCAAATGCAAAACTATCTTTCATCCAAAAGGTTGATTACGACACAAAATATAAACGAACTGTTACAGATAGAAAACTTGAACAATATTTTTACGTTGAGCTAACTGAAAAAATTAAAGGAAGAAAAGACGTAAAAACTATTAAACTTCTTTATGATAAATCATTTAAATTCCAAGGTTTAGCTGGTGCTGCTGATGATTATGAATATGATGAGGAGTAATATAAAGAAGATAAATTTAATATGAAATTAAAGATTATATTCATTTTTTTATGTGTTATAATCTTTACCCCAAATGTTTTTAGCCAAAAGAAAATAAATTATAAAGCTTCTTGGAGCGAAACTCGTCCTTCTTTTCCTGATGAAATCATTATGACAAAGGAGGTAGAGTTTGAACATGAAGGAATGAGGATGTATTGTGATTCAGCGATTTTCAATGAAAAAGAAAATCGCTTTAGATCTTTTGGGAATATCCATATTGTTCAACATGATTCATTGCACGTTTGGGGTGATGAGTTGTATTATGAAGGAGAGACAAAAGTAGCAGAAATGTTTGGAGAAAAAGTTGTTATGAAAGATAATAATATAACTTTAAATACAACTTATCTTATCTTAGAAAGAATTCCAAATACAGTTAGTTATACAAGATGGGCTGATATTTACGATAATAAATCAACTTTGAGAAGTCGTCAAGCAACTTATGATATGACCACAAAAGATATTTATTTTGTAAGAAATGTTGAAATCAATTCTGAAAAAACAAAAGTCTATTCAGACACAATGGTATATAATACTAATACCGACATAGCAACATTTTATGGCCCTACAAACATTATTACAAAGGACAGCACTTTTATTTATACAGAATTAGGTTGGTTTAATACCAAAACGGAAGAATCTATGTCATATAAACAATCTCAAATGTTGAATGAAAATAGAATTCTTCAGGCAGATACTCTCTTTTATAATTCTCAAACTAAGCTTGGTGAAGGATTGGAAAATGTTTATATTGAAGATACAGCACAACACATAATTCTTACATCACACAAAGCATATATAAATAATAGTTTAGATACTAATTCATACACTTTTTTAACTCAACAAGCTTTAATGCGTCAAATCAATGGTAAAGACACCTTATATATGCATGCTGATACAATATGGGTTAATCACGACACATTAATGAACGTTAAGAACATTTATGCATATTATGGAGCTAAAGTATATAGGGAAGATATTCAGGCTGCTGCTGAAAGAATGTATTTTTATATGAATGATTCTTTATTATATATGTTAGACAGACCTATAATGTGGTCGGAAGAGAATCAAATAACTGCCGATACAATTATCATGAATATTGGCAAAAAGTATATCTATAGCGCTGAAATGTTCCCAAAAGCTTTTGTTATTCAAGATGCAGATTCATTATCAGAGGAGCGTTATAATCAAATTTATGGTAAAAGGATGAAAGCTTTCTTTAATAGAAATAAGTTATATCTTGTAGAAGTTTATGGAAATGCTCAATCAATCTATTATATTTGGGAAGAAGAAAAAAACAAAGCACCAAAGCTTTTAGGTATTAATGTAGGAAGTGGTTCTGAAATGAAAATTTATGTTTCAAAAAATAAGATTAAAAAAATAACTACTATAACCAATCCTGTCTTTTTTACTGATGATGAAGAAAATGTTAAAGAAGAAGATAAGAAATTAAAAGGTTTTGAATGGAGAATAAAAGAAAGACCATTAAAACCAGAAGATGTATTTATTAAAAGATGACAAAATGTCATTTATGATATTTAGGAACAAAAGTTGAATAGGAGGAAGAAAAATGATTAAAAGGAAAAAGAAAATGGACAAAATTAACAATGAAACTATGGATAATCTTAATGAAGATACAGCTACTGCAGAAACAAATCCAAATGAAGACATAAAAGTTCCAGTGAATGATTCTAATTCAGAAACAAATAAATTAGAAGAGATGGGAAAGAAATTGGAAGAAATCAATGATAAATACCTAAGATTATATTCCGATTTTGAAAACTTTCGAAAGAGAACTTCTAAAGAAAAAATGGAAATGATCCAATATGCTTCTGAAGAAACAATAAAAGATATTTTGACAATTGTTGATGATTATGAAAGAGCTATTGAAGATTTGAACAACCAAGAAAATATCCCACAAACATCAAAAGAAGGAATCCTTTTAGTGTATAACAAATTGATGAATTTCTTAACTCAAAAAGGAGTTAAACCATTAAATGCTAAAGGAGAAAAGTTTGATGAAAATCTCCACGAAGCTGTTTCTCAGTTTCCAGCACAAGATGAAAGCCAAAAGGGATTAGTTATAGAAGAATTACTTAAAGGATACAAAATGTTCGATAAAGTAATAAGATTTTCAAAAGTTGTAGTAGCTATATAATATTATAAAGATAATGGCAGCAAAAAGAGATTATTATGAAATTTTGGGAGTAAGCAAGACAGCTACTGATGAAGAGCTTAAAAAATCTTACCGAAAACTTGCCTTAAAGTTTCATCCAGACAGAAATCCAAACGATAAGGATGCTGAGGAAAAATTTAAAGAAGCAGCAGAAGCTTATGAAGTTCTTTCAAATAAAGAAAAAAGAGCTAAATATGATCAGTTTGGACATGCAGGAGTAGATGGTCCAGGATTTGGCGGAGCTGGTGCAGGAATGAATATGGATGACATATTTAGTATGTTCGGTGATATTTTTGGAGGTAGAGGTGGCTTTGGAGGCTTTAGTGGCTTTGGGGGTTTTGGTTCAGAACGTACACGTGCAGGAGCAAGAGTAAATAAAGGAAGTTCATTAAGAATAAAGATAAAACTTACTTTAGAGGATATAGAAAAGGGCATTGAGAAAAAGATTAAGGTTAATAAATATGTAACTTGCAATGAATGCCATGGTTCTGGAGCAAAAAAAGGTTCAGAAACAACAAAATGTTCTACTTGTCATGGAGCAGGTTATGTTACACAAGTTCAACGAACTATTTTAGGAAATATGCAAACCCAAACAACCTGTCCAACTTGTCAGGGTGAGGGAAAAATCATTAAAGATAAATGTACTGTATGTCATGGTGATGGAATTGTTAAGTCAGAAGAAGTTTTGACAATAAACATTCCTGCAGGAGTGGCAGATGGAATGCAAATTTCTTTCCCTGGATTAGGAAATGCAGGCGTAAGAAATGGAGTAAATGGAGATTTGATTGTTTCCATAGAAGAAATTCCTCATGAAAACTTTGAAAGAGATGGCAATAATATATGTCTTCAAACGTATGTCACTGTCTCTGAAGCAATATTAGGAACCACATTAGAAGTTCCAACCTTAGGAGGTCAAGCTAAGTTTAAAATTGAACAAGGAATGACATCAGGTAAAGTTTACCGTTTAAGAGGAAAAGGATTGCCAGATGTAAATGGATATGGGAAAGGAGATATGTTGGTAAGAGTTGATGTATGGATACCTAAATCTTATAGTAAAGAAGAAAAGAAAATACTTGAAGATCTTCAAAAATCAGAAAATTTCAAACCAAAACCATCTGCAAAGGAAAAGAGTTTCTTCGAAAAAATGAAGAATATGTTTAATTAAACAGTAATAGTTTTCTGACTCCTTAATTCAGAAAATTTAAACCTTATTATAAATCACTAACTCCTTATTCTAATTTACTTGAATAAGGAGTTATTTTTTTGCAACAATGTTTCTAATAAAAACAAACATTGTTGTCCGATAAAATAAAAATGAGAATATTCTCTCATAACTTTGACAGATAAGAATAATGTCAGCATAAATTTCATTTAATCAAGTCTATAAAGTAGCTAAATAAGTTTATAAACCTATTTAATAAGCTTTCAATCTAACTAAACTTCTTTTAGAACTCAAAACAATGGCATTGTTTTGACATCAAAGTCATATTTAATTATTTTGAATCTTCGATTTATTAGATATATCTACTATTTAGATAGAAAAAGATGGTATTTAATATATATAGAACAAGTCAATTTTATAGGGAAAAAGTGAAAACAAAAAAGAATTACACAAATAATAAATAAGAATGGAGTAAATAAGTCCTTTTTTTGTCTTGTTTAGACTTTGTAATTTTAATATTTAATATCAATATTGGGAATAATCTTACCAGATTTTGCAGTATAATCGTCGATATTTAAAAAAATTGACAGTTTTTTGGGGAATAAATTTGCGAATGATATATCCCAAATTTGAGTTTTTAGACCAAAATCATATAATAAATGCAAGAAAACAATTCAGCGATTCCAGAAAAAAGGCGATAAAATGCAAAATATGAGAAAAAAGGTATAAAAAAAGTGCAAAAAAATTACCACTATAAAACTTTCTTTACAAGGTTTTTGGGGGTTAATAGAT
>Ga0316605_10000481_pt1 | contig 28034 bp, 31 predicted proteins | sample OWC_soil_day20_n_FD_207666 | JGI IMG/M metagenome (GOLD analysis project Ga0316605, IMG submission 207666) | Wetland soil microbial communities from Old Woman Creek delta, Ohio, United States - OWC_soil_day20_noCT | ecosystem: Environmental > Terrestrial > Soil > Wetlands | place: USA: Ohio...
CCCGGTTATTTTTGACATTGTTTTGCTGTGTTGTATATTTCTCAATTAGCAGTTTTGCGTTATCGAGATCCATTTTCTTCTGGAACAACAACTTATCAACATCCTTTATCTCGCCCTGCAGATTTTCTACTCTTGTCTTCAAACCTTCGATATCATCTTCAAGGTCTTTAACCTCTAAAGGCAACTCTCCCCTCAGAAGGTGGATTTTGTCAATTTTGCTGTCTGTCTGCTGTAACCTGTACAACAGGCTGAGCTTTGTCTCCATGCTTAGATCACCCTCGGAAGCAGTGCTCTTTTGCAATGAAACAAATGTGCCTCCGTCCAAAGGAGTCTCAATTGTCGGTTTGTGTTTTGTTGTTGCCATAATCCTATTAGTAATAGTATATTAGATTATTATTATTCTCAGAAATGCGAACTGCAAATGTAACTAAATTTTTTAACAGTATGCTTCTTAGTAATTCAAGTACTCCTGTTTCGCTTTCGAAATGACCTATGTCCATGACCATAAAGCCGTCTTCACATAAAAAATTATGATATTTCAGGTCCCCGGTTATGAATATCTGAGCTCCTGAATCCTTTGCTGCAGAGATTAGTGAAGAACCGCTTCCTCCGCATAGTGCCACTTTTTTTATTTTTTTATCTAAGGGTTTGGAACATCTTATATTTTTTACGGAAAATTTCTCTTTCACAAGAGAAACTACTTCCGGAAAATCCAGACGACCTTTAAATTCTCCAATAACACCCAACCCAAAATTATCGTTTTCGTCCTTCGAAAGAAGCCTTACATTGCATAAACCCAGATTTTCCGCCATGAGACCGCTCACTCCGGAGATAACCTTATCAATATTTGTATGAATAGAGTAAATTACCAGATTGTTTTTTATTGATCGCTCCACCATTTTTTCAACAATGCAGGAACCGGTAATTTTTTTAAGCGGGCTGAATATAAGCGGATGATGAGTGATTATCATGTCTGTACCGCTCTCTATCGCTTCTTCTATTACTGCGGGTGTACAGTCAAGGGCAAGAAGAACCGATTTTACTTCAGCTCCCTCATTGCCAATGATAAATCCGGAATTATCCCAACTCTCCTGTATTGAGCAGGGGGCAAAATCTTCCAGAACTTTTACAATTTCGCCTGCTTTCATCTTTAAATTGAGTTCGATATTTCCTGAAGTCTCTCTTTAACGTTGTTGAGGGTAGTGATAACATCCACTCTTCTGTCCACTCCGTCTTTATTGTCTTTTAATCTTTTTGCTGCACCTTCAAGTGTCATTCCCCTCTCTTTTACCAGATAGTAGATCAGTTTAAAGTTTGACAGATCGTCTGCAGTAAATAATCTGTTACCCTTTTTGTTTCGCGCAGGTTTTATGAACTCCGGAAATTTCTGAGCCCAGAACCTTACAAGTGAAGTATTTTCATTCAGAATTTCTGCAACTTCACCTATAGTGTAGTAGAGTTTCTCGATTTTAAATTCTTTGTAAGGCATAATATTTTTGATTTTGATGTGTCAATTTTTCTAGTCAAGAGATTGCCCCGTGTTCATTGCTATTATTAGCATCTCCTTATACTCGCGGGGAGTGAGTTCTGCAAAAAAATAGTTAACAGGCTCCACCGGCTTTCCGTTTAAAACAACTTCATAGTGAAGGTGAGGTGCAAAAGAGAGTCCTGAATTTCCAACGCGCCCAAGAATACTCCCTTGTTTAACAGGCTGCGATTTCCTCACAAGTACATCTCCAAGATGGGCATAAACGGTTCTGTAATTGCCCCAGTGCTCAACAATAACCTGGTTTCCTCTTCCTCTGTCCGATTTAAGAACATCCACAACCACTCCGTTGGCTGTTGCCCGCACCTCTGTCCCAATTCCGGCAAGAAGATCTATTCCGGTATGTTTTGCAGTCGTTTTGTAAAAAGGATGAATTTTGTTTCCTACGCTTGCTCCTGTCTGATTAAGACTCATCCCCCTTATTGGCATTATTGAAGGAATATCTGTTGAGTTCTCTGCTCCCTTAAGCTCGTTATAAATTGAGTTTAGCTTGTCTCCTCCTGTTTTTGTCTGCTTTTCAAGATCCGCAACCTTTTTCACGGAAAAACGCACCAGCGATATATCGCCTGACGAATCCAGCTGTTTATAAAGTTCATCGTTTGAATTGTCCGACATAAGGTCGGGTGGCGTTGATTTAAAGATATTCATATAAATCTCCTTGTCCCGAACTTCCAGTTCACCGATAACTTTATCAAGCATATCCATCTTCTTGCTTATTCCAACATATTGCTTTTCCATTAGCTGCTTTTCTTTAAGCAGACTCTCCTCCTCGCGGGTGTTGAAAAAAAACGCAAAGATTATATAATACAGAATTGCAAGCAGGATACTCACCAAAACATAAGTCAGGATTACCCTCACTTTACCTCTGATGCCCAGCTTATCTTCGACAAATCTCAGCTGATCCTTATTGAACTTGTATTTACTCATAATAACAGATTAGCCTTTAGGTTCCGTGAGAGCCTTAAATTCACCGGCTGCAATATCTCTATTATAGTAATTCAGAGGATCAACTGTGCGATTCTTGTATATTACCTCATAATGAACATGCGGCCCTTTTGAGCGGCCTGTATTGCCCATTGTTGCAATTTGCTCCCCTCTCCTGACAGACCTTCCCATATTGACAATAATATTTTTCAGGTGGGCATATCTTGTTTTATAACCAAATCCGTGGTCAACTATAATATAATTGCCATATCCGAAAAAGTCAAAGCCAATTTCAAGTATCTTTCCGTTTCCGGTAACAAATATCGGCTCACCGGAAGGCCCGGACAGGTCTATTCCTGTATGCATCTTATATACTCTGGTAAATGGGTCCGGCCTGTATCCAAAACTGCTTGAAAATCTTATTTTTGAAGCGGCAACATTAACAGGAGGTATAGCAGGGACACAAAGAGCCATTTCGTCGGCATTCCTTGCCTGCTGTGCCACGTCATCAAATGATCTGCTCTGGATATATGCCTTCTTGTATAAAACATCAATATTCATAACAGTACTTGTGATAATTCCGGATTTATCCACGCTTTCCAGATAAGAATAACGGTTAACACCTCCGAATCCTGCATTTCTCACATCCTGAGAAATCTCTTCCATACCGAAAATTGGCCGGTAAACATAGTTGTCCCTTATCTGAAGAGCAGTGAGAGAGCGGTTTGCCTCTTCAAACCTTCTGTTGAGCAACTCCAGCTTATTCGCAAGTTCAACATTTGCACTCCTGATGCTAAGCATCTTTGGAGTCTCCATTTTGAAATAATCTGTATAAATGAAATAATAACCGAAAGAGACAACCAGACTAACGAGAAATACAACAAAACCCTTTGAAAATCTGGCTTTCATAGAAATCTTGTGAATTTCGTATGCTAGTGTTTCGGGGTTAAATTTATATCTTTTTGGGGTTGACATCGGGTATTTTTTACCTTAATTTCGTGCAAATTTAAATATTTTTAATAAAAAACCTATTTTTGTGGTTCAATTAAATATCAGCATAGAATTTCTAAAAATATGACTTCAAAAGAAATAAGAGAAAATTTCCTCAACTTCTTCGCAAGCAAGGGACATACTATTGTTCCATCTGCCCCGATGGTTGTAAAGGACGACCCTACACTAATGTTTACAAATGCCGGGATGAATCAGTTTAAAGACTGGTTCCTTGGCAATTCTCCGGCTAAATATACCAGGGTTGCCGATACTCAAAAATGTCTCCGCGTCAGCGGCAAACATAACGACCTCGAAGAGGTTGGCCACGACAGCTATCACCATACGATGTTTGAGATGCTTGGCAACTGGAGTTTCGGAGACTACTTCAAAAATGAGGCCATAGATTGGGCGTGGGAAATTCTAACCGAAGTTTACAAGCTTGACAAGGACAGACTTTATGCTACCGTTTATGAGGGCAGCAAAGAGGATGGGATAGGTCCGGACGATGAGGCGCGCAACAGATGGCTTAAATATCTGCCTGCCGAAAGAATTTTACCCGGCAATAAAAAAGACAACTTCTGGGAAATGGGGGATACAGGCCCCTGCGGCCCTTGCAGTGAGATACATATAGACATTCGGAGCAGTGAAGAGAGGGCAAAAGTTCCCGGAAGCGAACTGGTAAACAAAGGACACCATCTTGTTATTGAGATATGGAATCTGGTTTTTATCCAGTACAACAGAAAAGCAAACGGCGAGCTTGCCGCCCTGCCTCAGAAACATGTCGACACCGGAATGGGGCTCGAAAGACTTTGCATGGCTTTGCAAGGCAAGCAGAGCAATTATGACACCGATGTCTTTACCAATATTATCTCGCAAATTTCAAAACTCTGCGGAAAGAAATACGACGAATCTCCGCAAACAGGCATTGCGATGAGAGTTATTGCCGACCACATAAGAGCCATAAGCTTTTCGATTGCCGACGGACAGTTGCCGTCGAATGTCAAAGCCGGTTATGTAATCCGCCGCATTCTGAGACGCGCTGTGAGATATGCATACACTTTCCTGGGCGTGGAAGAGCCTTTCCTTTGCCGTCTTGTTCCAACACTGGTTGGGGAAATGGGGATAGCGTTCCCTGAACTTGTCAGTCAGAAAAATCTTATTGAGAAAGTGATTAAGGAGGAAGAAGAGGCGTTTCTGAGGACCCTTGACAAGGGCATAAAGCTTATGGATGCCTTGATGGTTAAGTATAAGGATACTAAAATGATTTCCGGAGAAGATACTTTTACTCTTTACGACACCTACGGATTTCCACCTGACCTCAGTGAACTCATCGCAAGAGAGAACGGGTACAGCATAGACATAAAGTCTTTTGAAAAAGAGCTGGGCAAGCAAAAAGAGAGGAGCCGGAACGCAACGTCAAGCGAAGAAGGAGACTGGATTGAGGTTAGCCCTTACAATGGAGTTGAGTTTGTAGGTTATGAAAAAGCAGAAGAGAACGTTCAGATTGTACGGTACCGGTCGGTAAAAACCAAGAACAAAGAGTTCTTTCAGCTGGTTTTTGACAAAAGCCCGTTTTATGCAGAGAGCGGCGGACAGGTTGGGGATACCGGTTTTATTGAATCTGCCTCGGGTGAACGGATTTCTATCGTAAATACGGTTAAGGAGAATAATCTTAACATTCATATTTCAGAGAAACTTCCAAAAAACATCCATGAGAGCTTCACTGCAAAAATTGACGCCGGAAGAAGACAGTCAATTGCAAACAATCACACTGCAACCCACTTGCTCCACAGGGCTCTGCGGGAAATTCTCGGGACCCATATTGAGCAAAAGGGCTCTCTTGTTAGCAATAGTCATTTCCGGTTCGACTTTTCGCATTTCGAGAAAGTGAGCCCGGAAGTCATAAGACAGGTTGAAAACAGAGTAAACGAACTTATCCGTGAAAACAAAAGAAAAGATGAATTCAGGGATGTTCCGGTTGAAGAGGCAAAATCTATGGGAGCTATGGCTCTGTTTGGTGAAAAGTATGGCGATAAAGTGAGAGTCATAAAATTCGGTGACTCAATAGAACTTTGCGGAGGCACACACACATCGGCCACCGGAAACATAGGTCTGTTCAAAATTATGTCCGAATCGGCAATTGCTGCCGGAGTGAGAAGGATTGAAGCAACTACCGGAGATTCTGCAGAAAAACTTATTCAGGGCAATGAGGATATGCTCCTGTCTGTGAGGGCAATGTTCAACAACTCTCCTAATCTCGCAGGCAGTATTTCAAAGCTGGTTGAGGAGAACGAGAATTATCGCCGGCAGGTGGAAGAGTTCATGAAAGAACGTTCTGCTGAACTTAAAAACAAACTAACCGAAGATAAGCAGTATATTAACGGTGTAAATGTGATAACCCTTAAGGGAGAATTTCATCCGGAAATAATAAAGAATCTTGCTTTTGCATTTAAAACCGAAGAGAATACAATATTTATTGCAGGGTATGAGTTTGATAAAAAAGCAAACCTTGCGCTGATGTATTCGGATGATCTTGTTGCTCATGGACGCAATGCAGGAAAAGACATCAGGGAAGCTGCGAAACTTATTGAAGGCGGCGGAGGCGGACAGAGCTTTTTTGCTACAGCCGGAGGAAAAAACGCTGACGGGATTTCTGCAGCAATTGCCAAGTTAATTGAACTTGCCACAAAATAGGAGTACTTTGAAAAAATTAGACAGGTTTATTATCCAGGCTTTTCTGGGTCCGTTTATTCTGACCTTTCTCATTGTGACTTTCGTCCTGATGATGCATTTTTTGTGGCTCTACATAGACGAACTTGTTGGGAAAGGCCTTAGTCTCGGAGTTATTGCTGAATTTTTAGGCTGGGGGGCAGCAACTTTAATCCCTCTTGCCCTTCCGCTTGCTACCCTGCTTGCTTCAATAATGACTCTGGGCGGTTTCGGGGAAAATAACGAGCTGCTTGCCATGAAGGCTGCCGGAATATCGCTTCCGAGGGTTTTAACTCCGCTTATCGTGCTCTCCTTCTTTATTTCAGTTGGGGCATTCTTTGCTTCCAATAACCTTATTCCGCTTGCGTATGACAATATATATACACTCCGGGATGATATAAACAAAACAAAAGAGGAAATAAGCATACCAACGGGAATATTCTACGACGGAATAGAGAATTATACCATCCGCATAGACAGCCGGGACGAAAAAACCGATATGCTGTACAAGATGATGGTTTACGACCACTCCAAAAACCTTGGCAACTTAAGCCTCACAATTGCAGATTCGGGGTCAATGAAACTTACTCCGGACAAACAGAACCTGCTTTTTACACTATATGACGGGAACACATATGAGGAAACTCCCCGTGAGTCAGTTGAAGATACACTGTACACAATTCAGAAAATCGGATTTAAAAAACAGGAAGTAATAATCTCCCTCGCAAATTATGCATTCCAGCGGTCGGAATCCGGCAGATTCAGCGGGGAAGTAAATGCACTTAAACTGAGTGAGCTCTCCACTATGAGAGACTCTCTTGATACAACCTATGCCAAAGTAAAGGTATATCAGGTTAGAAATCTTGTTATGGGAGGAGGCCTGACTTATGCAAAAGAGTTTGACACTACTATTTCCAAAAAATTCTCGAAGTCCGTTGATTTGAATCAGATTGGAAAGTGGCGATCGGCAGGAGAGAAAAAAATAGCATACGAACAGGCTCTCGCTCAAATGGAGAGCGCACTTACGCTGCTGGACAATTATGAAATTGAAGAGCAGCAGTATTCGCTGCCTTTACGACAGGCCAGTATAGCCTGGTACCGAAAATTTACTGTATCTCTGGCGTGCTTAATCTTCTTTTTTATAGGTGCCCCATTGGGAGCTATTATCCGAAAGGGAGGGCTGGGAACGCCATCGGTTATTTCGATTTTATTCTTTGTTTTTTACTGGGTAATTGACATTTCAGGAAAAAAACTTGCAACGGACGGATCTATAACCCCTGCAATGGGAACGTTTGTATCTTCGCTTGTTTTGCTTCCGATTGGCATATTTCTTACATGGAAATCTACAAGAGACTCAAATCTGTTTAACCCGGATAAATATCTTGCCATACTTAAGAAAATTACAGATTTAAGAAAAAGGAACAGGGAGACGATATGAACAGAAGAGGGAGAATAGTATTTATGGGCACTCCGCAATTTGCAGTTGCCCCGCTAAGAAGACTTATCGAAGAAGGCTTTGATATCGCCGCCGTTGTTACTGTTCCCGACAAGCCAAGCGGACGCGGGCTTGTGCCAACTCCAAGCGACGTTAAAATATATGCAGACAGTTGCGCAATTCCGGTCCTTCAGCCAGTTTCGCTAAAAGACCCTCAGTTTTTGGGAAGCCTTAATGCTTTTAAGGCAAACCTCTTTATAGTTGTCGCATTTCGCATGTTGCCAAAAGAAGTATGGTCCATGCCGACTCTCGGGACTTTCAATCTCCACGCCTCCCTTTTGCCCGACTACAGGGGTGCTGCGCCTATTAACTGGGCATTGATAAACGGAGAAACAAAAACCGGTGTTACAACTTTTCTTATCGACGAGAAAATTGACACCGGGGCAATTCTTTTCCGGGAAGAGTGTGAAATATCCGAAGAAGACAATGCCGAAGCACTACACGACCGGTTGATGAACATGGGAGGCGAGCTTGTGGTTAAAACGGCATCTGCCCTGCTCAAAGGTAAGATAGATGCTGTGGCTCAGTCGGAAAAAGAAAATTCGATTATTCATACTGCTCCAAAACTAACAAAAGAGACTGGTAGAATTGACTGGAATAATAATCCCCGGGAAATACACAATCTTGTGAGAGGGCTAAGCCCATACCCCGCAGCGCATTCAATCCTTACAAACGGAGAAAAAGAGTTTGCTCTGAAGATATTTTCAACCCGATACGTGTTGTTTGACAGCAACGTCGAATACGGCAAAATTACCGGAATCACTAAAAATTCTTTCCATGTAGCATGTAAAGGAGGAAGTGTAGAAATTCTTGAGGTTCAGCTCCCCGGAAAAAAACGGGTTACAACAAGAGAGTTTCTGTCCGGTTTTCGCAACCCTGAAAGCTTTAAATTCATCTGATAATGGATGAAATTGTTATTCTGGCAAACGGCGATTTCCCATCGCATCCGGTTCCACTGGAAATACTCAACAGCGGAAGGAGAATTGTCTGCTGCGACGGAGCCGCGGAAAGGCTTATATCTGCCGGAATTGTTCCTTCGGCAATAATAGGAGACATGGACAGTCTTGACAGCAATATTCAGGATTCCTATTCCGAAAGAATAATTAAGGTTACCTGCCAGGAGACAAACGACTTGACAAAGGCATTCAATTATTCGCTAACATTCCAGCCCTCCCGGATATTCATTCTTGGAGCCACCGGATTCAGGGAAGATCATACTTTGGGAAATATTTCCCTTTTATCTGAGTACAGGAGAAGTTCTGCTGTAGAAGTTGAGATGTTCACAAACAACGGGAAGTTTATCCCGATATCGGGCACTCATACATTCCACGCTACTAAAGGTAGCAGCGTATCCGTTTTTTCTCTTGACAACGGGATTTCCATTCATTCGACAGGGCTGCAGTATCCGCTTGATGAAGTAGTTTTTGATTCATGGTGGAAGGCTACGCTCAATGTGTCCGTAAAAGACCACTTCACCCTCAGGTTCAAATCGGGCCGTGTGATTGTTTTTATAGGTTATAATTCAGTAAAATAAAAAAAGCGGCCCCAAAAAGGACCGCTTTAATTAATAATTTATCGTTTAGTTACTTAACTTTTTTGTTAAGTTCTGCTCCGGCTTTAAATCTTACAACTTTTTTGGCTGCAATTTTTATTTTAGCACCTGTGCGAGGGTTTCTTCCGTTACGTGCATTTCTTGCATTAACTGAAAATGTACCAAAACCAACGAGAGTAAGTCTCTCGCCTTTTTTCATTGCGTCTCCTGATACACCGATAAATGCATCGAGAGCTTTTTTAGCGTCAACTTTTGTAAGATCGGCCTTAGCCGCGATAGCTGAAATCAATTCTGCCTTATTCATAATATTAAGTTTAGGATGTTGAATTACTTGTCTTTGTGCAAATATAAATTATAAATTCAAAATTTCAAACAAAAAAACAATTTTTTATCAGTATATAATAAATAATAATCTAACGTTACTTTTAACCCTCTGCGTCTTTCGTTTAGGGTTACTTTTACCCTTTTTTAATAATAAATCGTAAGTTAAATAATTTATCAATAAGTTACAACGTTTTACCCATTTTTTTTGCGATATACCCTTCAAGTTCCCTTTTTTTCTTCTCAAATGCAGCAAATTCTTCACTTTCCGGGAACATTGGCCTGTGCTCTCTCATAAGTGCCAACCGTTTATAATCTTCAAGCAAAGCGAGTGTATCGTGAGAAAAAACGAATTCCGCAAACCGTTCCCATACATATTCTGTTCCCTCTTTAGAAATATGAATCATGTCTGAGGCATAAAACCGATAATCCCTCAACTCGTCCATCACAATTTCGTATGAAGGGAAATAAACTGCATTATGGAAATTATTCACCAGCTCTTCAATGGCAAGAAGAAGCCTTGCCTTACTCAGCTGGTTTCCATGTGCTCCGTCTTTCAGGTGCCTTACAGGGCTCACATTGAATAACCATTTTTTTTGCGGGTTCTTTTCTAAATGGGGCGCCAGAAAATCTACAATTTCCTTAACAGACAGATTTTCTCTTACGAAGTTGTCCGAATGCAATTTATGACAATTAGCGACTACTCTGCCGTTTTTCCGGAGCCTGTAAACCCAGGATGTGCCAAGCGTTATTGCAACCCATTCCGAGTCTTTAAAAAAGCGGGCACTCTGCTCCAGCGATAAGTTGATTTTATTTAAGAGGCCCTCCTCTGTCATATCGCTGTACTCGCTGCTGTGGGCAAGGCTCTTGTATATGTCTCCGTTAATTATAATATCGTCTTTTGTATAGAGGGAGGGATTTGAAAGTTTGTCAAGAGATGAGGCAATTGAGGCAGGATTGTAAAGTACGCCAAACGGATTTACATTAACGTCGAAACTCATTCTGGACATTATCTCACCTATCTCCTGTGCAAAGCAGGAGCCCAGAAAAATAATTTTGCTGTCATACGATATCTTATAAGGAGATATTCCGGTTTCTGCTTTTGTTTGCCACTTCATCTGATATCTTTTTTTACAACAAGACCCGATTTAATTTTTTGTAACCCCGGCCTTGAAAGGGGAGATTCGGAAAAATATTCCTTAAATGTATCCTCTTCCATTGCCATCCATTCGCCGGCATTTAATTCCGGGAGCGTCTTTGAATACCCGGCAAGAGAGAGCGGCATGAATTCCTGCCAGAGGCCGGGTTCACCTTTTGCCGACCATGGACATGCATTCATGCATATGTCGCAACCAAATATACTGTTTTTTAAATCAATAATAAACTCTTCCTGCACATACTCTTTCTTCGATTCAATAGTCTGATAGGATATGCATTTTCTCGCATCAACCCTGAATGGCCGGCAAAGGGCTCCTGTAGGGCAGGAATCAAGGCATTTAGTGCACTTTCCGCACCCGGCCGGTACCATCTTGCCATATTTTACTTCCCGGTCAAGAATTATCACTCCAATGAGTGTATGCAGCCCGTGACTCCGGCTGATGAGAAAAGTGCTCTTACCTATGAAACCCAGTCCGGCTTTTGCGGCCCAGGTTCTTTCAAAAACCGGCGCAGAGTCTGTAAAAGCTCTTGCTGTTGCCTCCGGGATAAGCGCTTTTATCTCTTTTATGATTTTAAACAATTTGTCTTTTATTACCCTGTGATAATCCATGCCGTATGCATAAGAGGCTATCCCGGGAAGAGATTCATCCTGAAGAACAAGCGGCTTATAGGGGGCGAGAAAGCACAATACCGATTTTGCTCCTTCTAAAAGCAGCCCCGGATCTTCTCTGAGCGACATATTTCCTGCCATATATCCCATACCGGCATTATGCCCTTCAGCTATGTATTCTTCCAGATGAAGCTTTTCTGTTGTGAGTTTTTCAACGGGAGCTGCGCCAAAATCTATAAACCCCGCCTTTATTGACAAAGCAGAAATGACTTCATACAACTCTTCTCCGTTCATATAACAAAAGTAAATAAACATTTAATGAAATATGGAATTAAAATCAAAGATTTAGTATAAAATTCATACATTTGTACCTCATTTCGCTTACAAAAAGATAATTTTCTTTAACATATGAATATTTTAGTAGTTGGTGCCGGCGGACAGATTGGTACGGAGTTAATTCCACATTTACAAAAAAATTATGGTTACGATAATGTAATCGCTGCCGATGTAAGGCCCGAGGTAGTTGAACGCCTCAGCAATATTTCAAGGTCAGTAACACTTGACGCTTTGGATGTTAAATCATATTCAGCAATTATTAAAGAGAACAGAATAGACAGAATATATAATCTGGTTGCCCTCCTGTCGGCAACCGGCGAAAAGAACCCTCAGCTTGCCTGGTCGGTTAATATGGGAGCCCTTCTTAATTCCCTCGAACTGGCAAGAGAGTTCAAATGCTCAATTTTCACACCAAGTTCCATAGGTGCGTTCGGAAACAATACTCCTCACGACAATACTCCTCAGGATACTGTTATGCGCCCGAATACAATGTATGGGGTATGCAAGGTTTCCGGAGAGTTACTGAGTGACTATTACTATTCACGGTTTGGTGTCGATTCGAGAAGTGTAAGATTCCCGGGAATTATTTCAAATGGATGCCTTCCGGGCGGAGGTACAACAGATTATGCCGTTGAAGTATTCTATGAGATAATCCGTAAGGGAACATATACCTGTCAGATACCCGAAAACACATATATGGATATGCTTTATATGCCGGATGCTCTTGAGGCAACAACCCAGCTTATGGATGCCAATCCTGCAACCCTTATTCACAGAAACAGCTTTAACGTAACAGGAATGAGCTTCTCTCCAAAAGAGTTGTTTTCTGCAATCAGCAAAAGAGTTCCTTCTGCAAAGTTTGATTATAATGTAGATCCGGTGAAGGATGCAATCTCGGCTTCGTGGCCAAACTATATGGACGACAGCTGCGCCCGCAAAGAGTGGGGCTGGAAACCAAAATGGGGGATGGAAGAGATGATTGACGACATGCTCTCAGCAATACGCCTTAAACAGATTTAAGAAGTCCTGCGCCCCTATTTTGGGGCAATCCTGTAGAGGAAATAGGCTATCAGCCCATAAACCATATTAGGCACCCACAGTGCTATATAAGGAGGCAATACTCCGGAGTGGACAAACATCTGGCTGAACCTTAAAAACAGGATATAGGAGAAGCTTAATGTAATCCCGATTCCGATATTAACGCCTATTCCTCCTCTCTTTCTCTTTGAAGAGAGAGATACGCCCATAATCGTAAGGATTATTGCGGCAAATGGAAGTGCCAGTCTGGTATGTTTTTCAATCTGGGCATATTTTACCATTTTATCACCTCTCAGTTTTTGAATCTTTATCATCTCATTAAGTTTGTTGAAACTCAATGATTCCACCACATTTTTTCGGGTAGCCAAATCGCTGAATGTGAGATTTATGACAGTATCTTTAATTTTACCGCTCTCTATCTGTTCAACATTCCCCTTGTAGGATCTTATGTAGTAGTCATAAAGGGTCCATCCTTGTTTTGTACTGTCCCATACAGCAGTTTCCGCAGAAAGCTTTGAAGTTATTTTGTGTCCGTCCAGACTTTCGAGGGTGAACTTCATTGCCGTTTTGTTGAGGTTATTGAAAGACTCCATGTACACATATTCACCGGGAGAAAGCTGATAATGAATATTGCGGTTTGTGTTGAGGAATTTCTTTTTTACATACAGCTCCTCAAAAGCTATCCTGTTTGTATTTGCCGGAGGTATGATATACAGGTTAAGGATGAGACTGAAAATCGTTATGAATACAGCAGAAATCATATACGGATAAAGAAACCTGTTAAAACTGATTCCTCCCGACAGTACGGCTACAATTTCGCTGTCCGAGGCGAGTTTGGATGTGAAAAATATTACTGTTATAAATACAAACAGAGGACTGAACATATTTATAAAATACGGAACAAAATTGGCGTAATAGTCAAAGATAATCGCCTTAAGAGGAGCCTGATTCTGAACGAAGTTGTCTATCTTCTCGCTTATGTCAAAAATTATTACAATACCAATTATAATGAGCAGTGCCGACAGATAAGTGCCGATAAACTTTCTGATAATGTATCTGTCCAGTATTGTTGGTTTGAAATTCATAATGACTATAGTTTGGTTTCAAGCCGCTTAACAATGTTATCTTTCCAGGGTTTAAAATCCCCTGCCGCAATATGTTTTCTTGCCTCTTTTACCAGCCAGAGATAAAATGCAAGGTTGTGCTCGCTGGCAATTTGTGCGCCCAGTATCTCACCGGCAATAAAAAGATGTCTCAGATATGCTTTTGTATATGTGTGGTCAACAAAAGATACTCCATCCGGGTCCAGCAGCGACAAATCATCGGCCCATTTTTTGTTTCTTATATTTATCATCCCCTCCGATGTGAAAAGCATGCCGTTTCTTGCGTTTCTTGTAGGCATAACACAATCGAACATATCAATTCCTCTCGCTATCCCTTCAAGTATATTCGCAGGTGTTCCCACGCCCATTAAATATCGGGGCTTATCCTTAGGTAAAACAGGGTCCAGCACTTCCAGTATCTGGTACATTATTTCAGTTGGTTCGCCAACAGAGAGCCCTCCAATGGCATATCCCTCCCGGTTAAGCGCAACCGCCAGCTCTGCAGCCTCTCTTCTGAGGTCGGGGTATACGCACCCCTGAACAATAGGGAAAAATGCCTGAGAATAGCCATAAAGCGGCTCAGTTGAGTCAAAGCGGGCACATCCCCTGAGCAGCCAGTTTTGCGTGAGAGCAAGCGATTTTTTTGCATAGGCATGATTTGAGTCTCCGGGAGGACATTCATCAAGTGCCATAATAATGTCCGCTCCAATTATACGCTGGATGTCCACAACACCTTCCGGAGAAAACAGGTGTTTAGATCCGTCAATATGGGAGCGGAAAGTACATCCTTCATCTGTCAGTTTTCTGTTTTGTGCAAGAGAGAATACCTGATAGCCTCCGCTGTCTGTTAAAATAGGTCCCTGCCACGAACTGAATTTATGGAGCCCTCCGGCTTTCCGGATAATGTCTGTACCTGGTCTAAGATATAGATGATATGTGTTCCCAAGAATAATCTGGGCCCCTATGTCATCTTTTAAATCTCTGTGCAATATCGCTTTTACGGTGCCAAGCGTTCCAACCGGCATGAAGATTGGGGTCTCGATAATTCCGTGATCGGTGTAAAGCAAACCACAACGTGCGGAAGAATCCGGATCCTGAGCTGTTTTTTCAAATTTCATATTAACAAATCATCAAGCTGCCTTCGGAACATGTTTGTATCTGAAGAAAATTGCAAATAGTATTCCCAATATCAGAGCGTAAGTTGCAAAAACAAACCATATATTTTGCCAGTCTTTCATTCCGTCTGCAGCTGTAAAATAATCCACAACCCAGCCGCTTACCCAGCCTCCTACAAATGCACCTATTCCGTTGGTCATAATCATAAAAAGCCCCTGTGCGCTTGCTCTGATTTCCGGACTGGCTTCTGTTTCTATAAACAGCGAACCTGATATGTTGAAAAAATCAAATGCAATTCCATAAATAATCATGGACATGACAAGCAAAACAAGACCGTCTCCCGGATTTCCCAGCCCGAAGAGGCCAAAACGCAACACCCATGCAAATATGCTCATAAGTACCACTTTTTTGATGCCAAAACGGCTAAGGAAAAATGGAATGGCAAGTATAAACAAGGTTTCGGACATTTGCGAGATTGACATTAAAATACCCGGATGGGTAACGGCAAATAGCGATGCGTAAGCGGGGTTCTTTGCAAATTCCTGCAGGAACGGCGTTCCGAAGGTATTTGTTATTTGAAGGGCAGCACCAAGCAGCATTGCAAAAATAAAGAAAGTTGCAATTTTAGGCTGTTTAAACAAGACAAAAGCATCGAGACCCAGCGAAGAGATAAGAGTCCTCTTCTTCTGCGATTTCGCAGGAGGGCAGCTTGGCATTGTGAATGCATAAAGGCCCAGTATAAACGCTGCGGCAGAACCTATATAGAGCTGAAGCGGACTCAATGACCACCCGCATAAGTCAACCACCCACATAGCCATAATAAAACCAACGGTTCCCCATACCCTGATAGGAGGGAAATCTTTTACCACATCCATTCCCTTTTGTTTTAAAATAGTATAGGATACCGTATTGTTAAGGGCAATCGTGGGCATATATACCATCGCATTCAGCAGCATTATCCAGTACATAAGATCCGGATCGGTTACGGTTGAAGCCCAGAACAAAAGCAATGCGCCAATTAAATGGCATATTCCCAAAAGTTTTTCTGCGTTTATCCATCTGTCTGCCACGACTCCCAGCAAACCCGGCATAAAAAGAGATGCAAGTCCCATAGTGGCATAAATGCCACCAACCTGGCCTCCCGTAAAATTCAGCTTGACAATCATATATCCCCCTAGAGAAATAAGCCATGATCCCCAGAGAAAAAACTGAAGGAAATTCATTAGCGTGAGGCGAAGTTTTGTACTCATAAATTCTTCTTTTTTATTATGGTTGAGCGCAAATATACGAAGAATTCATTAGTAAAGTGATTTGCTTAGCAGATCTCCGATTCCAATTCTGTACCCCTCGGAATAAAAAATTATTTCGCCCTTACTGTTTACTATATAAATTAAAGGGTAGTTATCCCGGAAGGACTGATTTGTACTTTTAAGCATTGCGTCCATAAGCATCGAGCCATTTTTAGTAACAAACTGTGATGATGCAGGGAGTTTGTTATAATTCTGCGAATTAAAGTCCTTTCTCAGATTATTTTCCGGAACCACGAACAAAAATTTGCCTCCCCATTTATCAAAAGCTGTTTTATGAATTGGCATTTCATTCATTACGTGCTTTGTAGGCTCTTTTTCTGGCTCAATAAAGCATATAACCAATCCGCCATTTTTGTATAATTCCCTGTCAATCCCTGCTCCGGCATTTCCATAAACTACCGAGTCGCGGTGCAATTGCGGAATATTGAGAGTCTTTGTCGTTTTGCCTTCTTCGGAAAGGTTGAAGAAGACATTTCTTGCGACAACTCTTCCGTCGGCATATCTGTTTCCTGCGGTGAGCCTGTAATATCCTTTATCCAGACTTAGGGTTACAGGAAATTTTGCAACTCTTGGGTCGTTTTCATAATCAAGAGCCACAAATGAGCCGTTTTCATATCTTGAAAGAGTATAATACGACCAGTACTGTGGTATCGGTGAATTATTGTCTGAATTGTATTTTAAGACTAACATACCTTTTGCTTTGGACACGGATGCAGGAACAAGACTGACTGTAACCCATTTCCCTTTTTCATATACCTGAATCTGAGAAGTTGCAGGGTCCATTCTTGAGGGGATATTAAAACTCCGGCAAAGTGCAACATAAAAAATATTTATTGACTTAATATCTGCCCTTTTTATCTTAAAAACACCTGTCGGGGAGATTGGGCAACCGGAATAGTTCTGTTCACTATCCTGCACAATATTGTTTATCACCCATTCCCTTATTTCGTTTGCACCTGGTTCTGCAGAAAAAATATCTTTAAAATTTTCCTTCAAAATTGGCCTCCAGTCTCTTATCAGTTCCTTCGAAACAACAGGAGAGAGTATCCCATCAGTGTAAACAGCTTCGGTATAACCGGAAGATGCAGCATAGTCCTTTGTGTTGTCTATGTGGCTTTGTAAAATATTTGCAGGGGTGTCCCTGAGATCCTTGTCGGAAAGAGTGGAGAGTATTTGAAGAGCTTTTGGATTCTTTGAGTTATATTCTATAAAACCTGCTATTTCTTTATAATTCCCTTCGCTTCTGAATATAAAGCCGGCAACCAGGGCTGTATCAAGTTTGTATTTCTGAGCCAGCTTATATGAATCTTCTCTTTTCATAAATGTAGAAAGCCAGACAGAACGGAGAGAGTCTTCATATTTCAGTCGGGTATTATTTGCTGCAACTCCGGGAGATTTATCCTTAATATATCCCGCAAGGTTTTTTGGAGGGGTAATTTCCATCATCTCCTCATATTCTTCTCCGGGAACTCTGTCCAGCACTATTGCAATGCTATCGGTATCTGCCAGTGAGACTTTTTTGTAACCGTATTTACCGTCCTTTGATACCCAAACGATTAAATCTCCAAGTCCTGATATAATTTCCGAATAACCCTCACTGTTTGATTTATTATCAAAAATGGGATAGTAATCGGCATAATTGTACAACAGATACTTCACATATGCTCCGGCTACTTTGTTATTATTCCCGTCAAGAACAGTTACGCCAAGCTTCCTGACACCGGTATAATTTTCCAGAACATTGATTTTTGTATAAAGAGGGAACTCTGTTTTACTCTCTTTCCCACAGTACCTGCCAAATACATTTGTATGTACCATCATTGCTCTTTTTGCAGGCTCTGTAAACCATGCCATGTTGAGTTCCGGTTCCGGCTCGCAGGCTCCCATGTAATACCATTTCCCGTCACACCATACTTCTACCCATGCATGGTTATCATCGGTATGAGCCCAGCGCGGGGTATAACACTGTCTTGCCGGGATACCGACTGCCCTCAGGGCAGTAACGGTAAGAGTCGACTCCTCCCCGCATCTTCCATATCCTGTAAGAATCGAAGCAAGTGGAGAAGATGTTCTTGAATCTGAGGGCCTGTATGTGATTTTTTCATGACACCAGTGATTCACCTCGAGAGCAGCATCATACATATTCATATCATTTATGCGTCCCTTGAGTTCCCGCAAAAAAACCATTCGAGCACTATCCAGATTTTCATTATTGACTCTTGGAGGCAGAACGAAATGGCGAAAAAGGTCATCAGGCACTTTTTTGCCCCAGGAGAACATACTCCTTGCTTCAAAAGATGCCTTAACTTCATTTAAGAAAAATTCCCCGTCATAATCTGCAATATCGTTTAATGACATATATGCATAAAGAAATTCCATTGCCTCACGCTCCCCGGGCTTCATCTCTGCTGTTGTAAAAATGCCAAATAACTCATTGTTCTTTTGAGATAACTCCGCTTTCCTCTTTTCGAATTGCGTTTTAACCTCTTTACTGTATGCAGAATCTTTTATAAATCTGTTTTTATCTCCGCAAGACAGAGTTACCATTATAAAAGCAAGAAGAGTTATAAATGAGTTTTTCACGGCTAACTGTATTTTATTACTAAATCTTTTGTTTTGGCTACAACTTCCCTTATTATAGATTCTGATGATTCATTGTGAAAAAAAAGTCCCGAAACAGTTGAACTTTTGAATTCCATTCTGCTTTTAACCGGAGATTTTGCCGAAAAGTGGACCTCATCAAAATGCGTATCCCTGTATATTTCTGTTAAATTTCCGGGAGTTACTCCGCTGCCCACAAGAATTTTAATCCTGCCTGCCGATTTACTTATTATTTTTTTAAGCAGATCTTTTCCTTCCAAAGCGGTGGAATAGAGGCCTGATGTCAGGATTCTGTTGCAACCGCATGCAATAATGTCTTCAAGAGCCTTTTCCCAGTTGTTGCATCTGTCAAAAGCCCGGTGGAATGTAACTTCCATTTTCCCTGCGACCTCAATACTCTTCATAAGTTTATCGGTATCTACAGAACCGTCAGGATTTAAAAATCCTACTACGACACCTTTTGCACCTGCCTCCCGGCAAAACTCGATATCCTCCAGAATGATTTCAAATTCTGTTTCGTTATACATAAAGTCTCCAGGACGGGGACGAATGAGTACCATTACCTCCAGCTTCAAATTCTCACAACACCATTTTGTAAGTGCCGGAGAGGGAGTAAGACCGCCTTCGGATAAAGCCTGGCATAATTCAATCCGGTCTGCACCCCCAGCCTCTGCTGCAATTGCAGAATTAACTGTTTCTGCACATACCTCCGTAATAATTTTTTTCATGATGAATTATTGTTTATTACAAATTTCGAGTTAAAGATTCATTTATGCAAAAAAGAATTTGGAGACTAATAAACAAAAGAGGGCCAACCCTGCGGTTAGCCCTCTTTCTATCTATTTTATAAAAATTCAGTGATTACTTTCCCTGAGTTTTACGCTGAGTTGTTGGTTTTGCAGCAGCTTTAGCCTTTGGAGCAGCTGTTTTTGCTTTAGGAGCAACAGCTTTAGCTTTTGGTTCTGCTTTTGCCTTAGGAGCTTTTGGAGTTTTAGGCTCACCTGATTCAGCAGCGTCAGTTGCTTTTTTAACACCACTACGGCGTGTAGCAGCTTTCTTAACCTCAGTTTTGGCACCTGAAATCATTACCTCATTGAAGTCTACCAGTTCAATCATTGCCATGTCGGCAGCGTCACCCTGACGGAAACCGAGTTTTAAAACTCGTGTGTATCCTCCCGGACGATCAGCAATCTTAGGAGCAATTACACGGAACAATTCGGTAATCGCCTCTTTTTGCTTTAGGTAAGAAAAAACTGTACGACGGGAGTGTGTAGTGTCGTCTTTAGATTTTGTAATCAACGGCTCTACATATACTCTTAATGCTTTTGCTTTAGCAAGAGTGGTCTCAATTCTTTTGTGCAAAATGAGAGATGATGCCATATTTGCCAACATCGCTTTACGGTGTCCGCTTTTACGGCCTAAGTGGTTAAATTTTTTATTGTGCCTCATGTTTAATTACTTTCTTTTCAATGTTATACTTAGTCACATCCATGCCAAAGCTCAGCTTTAGTCTCTCAACAAGCATATCAATTTCAGTAAGCGACTTTTTACCAAAGTTTCTGAATTTCATAAGCTCGTTTCTTTGCAGCGATACTAAATCGGCAAAAGTTTCGATGTCAGCAGCCTTTAGACAGTTTAATGCTCTCACCGAAAGTTCCATGTCCGAAAGTTTAGTAAGAAGAAGGTGACGCATTCTGAGTGACTCTTCGTCAAGTTCATTGCTCACAACCTCTACCGGAGTCTCGAGAGAAATTTTCTCATCCGAGAATAACATAAAGTGATGTATTAAAATCTTAGCCGCCTCTTTAAGGGCCTCTTTTGGATGAATTGAACCGTCTGTAGTTATCTCTAAATTCAATTTTTCGTAGTCGGTCTTCTGTTCAACGCGCCAGTTTTCAACGAAGTATTTTACGTTCTTGATTGGGGTAAAAATTGCATCGATTGGAATAAGTCCAAACGGTGCCTCTTCAACCTTATTCTCCTCGGCAGGTACATATCCTCTTCCCTTGTTAATTCTTAACTCAATTGAAAGAGTAACAGAAGGCTCCATTGAGCAGATATGCCAGTCCGGGTTCAAAACTTTGAACGATGAGAGTTGTTTTGAAATGTCCTCTGCAGTAAATTCTTGCTTTCCGCTAACTGTAACTGTTACAATCTCTGAATCTTCACCTTCGACCATCCTTTTGAAACGGACTTGTTTAAGGTTAAGGATAATGTCAACTACAGTCTCAATTACGCCGGGTATTGTTGCAAATTCATGATCTACACCCTGTATTTTGATTGCGGTTATAGCATATCCCTCAAGAGAGGATAACAGAATTCGACGCAAAGCGTTACCAACTGTGATGCCGTAACCCGGCTCCAGCGGACGGAACTCAAAGCGACCGAATGTTTCGGTAGCGTCAAGCATTATTACCTTATCCGGTTTTTGAAATGCTAATATTGCCATTTTATTTTTTATTTAGAGTATAACTCAACAATTAACTGCTCGTTTATGTTTTCAGGTATCTCAGATCTTTCCGGAAGATTAAGTAATTTTCCAGATAAAGAAAGGCCGTCCCATTCAATCCAGGCAAATCTGCTTGCACTTTTTGAAACATTTTCCTGAATAACCTCTAAACTCTTTGATCTTTCGCGTACACCAATGATTTCACCCGGCTTAATGAGAGTAGATGGAATGTTGCATACTTCACCATTAAGGACAATGTGGCAGTGTGTCACAAGTTGTCTTGCAGCAGCTCTTGAAGGAGCTACGCCCATACGGAACACCAGGTTGTCAAGACGTGTTTCAAGAAGGAAAAGAAGGTTTTCACCTTTACGTCCTTTCATTTTTGACGCCTTTTCATAAAGATTGCGGAATTGTCTTTCCATCAATCCGTATGTATATTTAACTTTTTGTTTTTCCTTTAGCTGAACGCCATACTCAGAAGATTTTTTGCGCTTCTTAGCCATTCCGTGTTGTCCGGGAGGATAGCTCTTCTTTTCGTAACTTTTATCCGGGCCAAAAACCGGCTCTCCAAATTTGCGGGCAATTTTAGTAGAAGGCCCTGTATATCTTGCCATATTAACTTATTTAATCAATTATTAAGGATTTATACTCTACGGCGGCCTTTAGGACGGCAACCATTATGAGGAAGCGGAGTAACATCGACAATCTCTGTAACTTCTATTCCTGTTCCGTGAATTGTACGGATTGCCGATTCGCGTCCTGCACCCGGACCTTTTACATATGCCTTAACTTTACGAAGACCTAAATCAAAAGCTACCTTAGCACAGTCTGCAGCTGCAGTTTGCGCTGCATAGGGAGTATTCTTTTTTGAACCTCTGAAACCCATTTTACCGGCAGATGACCAGCTAATTACCTGTCCTTCATTGTTAGTCAGAGTAACTATAACATTGTTAAATGTCGAAGAGATATGGGCTTGTCCATAAGCTTCAATTTTAACAACTTTCTTTTTATTTGTTGTTCCTGTCTTTTTTGCCATGATTTAGGTACTATTTAGTTGCTTTCTTCTTATTAGCTACTGTTTTCTTCTTACCCTTACGAGTACGTGCATTATTCTTAGTTGACTGACCACGGGTAGGCAGTCCCAGACGATGTCTGATGCCTCTGTAGCAGCCTATGTCCATCAATCGCTTGATGTTCAGTTGTACCGATGAACGTAGTTCACCTTCGATTTTGAATTCGGACGAAATCATCGCTCTGATTCCGGCAACTTGTTCGTCATTCCAATCCTTAACCTTGGTGTTAAAATCTATACCAAGTTTTGATAGAATTGTTTGGGCCGAACTCCGACCTATTCCATAGATATAGGTCAAGCCTATCTCTCCACGCTTATTGTTTGGTAAATCAACTCCGGCTATACGTGCCATAATTTATTTTTCTCTTTATTGTTTACTATTAAAAATTAACCCTGGCGCATCTTGAATTTTGGATTCTTTTTGCAAATAACATACAAACGACCTTTGCGTTTTACTATTTTGCAATCTTCGCTGCGTTTCTTAATGGATGCTTTGACTTTCATATTACTATTATTTATTTATATCTGAAAGAAATTCTTCCTTTTGACAAATCATAAGGGGACATTTCAACTCTCACCCTGTCTCCTGGCAGTATGCGAATGTAGTGCATTCTCATTTTACCGGAAATGTGGGCAATTATAACATGACCATTGTCCAACTCAACGCGAAACATCGCGTTTGAAAGAGCCTCAATAATTACTCCCTCTTTTTCTATAGCTGCCTGTTTAGCCATTTATTGTTTTAATGTTCCTAATAATTCAATCAATTTTGTTCTCAATGTAATCAAATGTCGATAAGACATCGGGTTTCCCCTTTCTAACTACCACCATTAATTCATAGTGTGCAGAGTTCTTTTTGTCGGAAGTGCTGAGTGTCCAGTTGTCATCGTGAAGATAGACATTTCTGGTACCTGCATTTACCATTGGTTCAATGCATATAACAAGACCTTCTTCGAGTTTCTTTCCCTGACCTCTGCTACCATAGTTTGGTACCTCGGGGGATTCATGAAGTTTCCTTCCGATTCCGTGGCCAACCATCTCCCGGACAACAGAGAATCCTGCTCTTTCCACATGATCCTGAACTGCGAAAGAAATGTCTCCTATTCTGTTTCCGACTGTAGCTTTCTCTATTCCTTTGTAAAGTGATTCCTTGGTTGTCTTCAGCAGTCTCTCAGTCTCTTTTGAAACCGTCCCCACCGGAAAGGTGTAGGCCGAATCTCCGTAGTAACCCTTCATAAGAGTTCCACAATCGACAGAGATAATATCGCCCTCTTTAAGACGATACCCTGAAGCAAACCCGTGAACCACAACATCATTTACAGAGATGCAAAGGGTGTAGGGAAAATCACCGTAACCAAGGAACGCCGGTATTGCACCATTGTCGCGGATATAGGTTTCGGCAATTTTGTTAAGCTCAAGGGTTGTTACTCCAGGAACCACATGCCTTCCTACTTCAGCAAGAGTTTTCGAAACCAGCAGAGCATTCTCTCTGATTAACGCAATCTCTTCCTCTGTTTTAAGTCTAATCATTACTTTAAAGAACTTTTATACTATCAATTACATACCGTTGCGGCCCTTCATACGACCTGTTTTCATCAAGCCGTCGTAGTGGCGCATAAGTAAATGGCTCTCTATCTGCTGTAGCGTATCAAGGACCACACCAACGAGAATCAGCAAAGAGGTTCCGCCGTAAAACTGCGCAAACTGTCTGTCGACTCCCAGCATCGAAGCAAATGCAGGCAAAATAGCTATGATGGCAAGAAATATCGAGCCGGGAAGCGTAATGCGAGACATTATTGAATCCAGATATTCAGCAGTCCTTTTGCCGGGTTTGATGCCCGGAATAAAACCGCCGTTTTTCTTCATATCCTCTGCCATCATTGTAGGATTTACAGTTACTGCTGTATAGAAGTAAGTAAATGCGACAACCATGGTTCCAAAAATGAAGTTATACCAGAATCCGTTAGGATTGGATAGTGTAGCCGCCATTCCGCGTGTAGCGTCAAAGCCGGCAAAGATTAACGGAAACATCATTAATGCCTGTGCGAAGATAATTGGCATAACGCCAGCCGCGTTTATCTTCAAAGGTATGTACTGACGTACTCCGCCATATTGTTTGTTACCAATAATCCGTTTAGCATACTGAACCGGAATTTTGCGCGTCCCCTGCACAAGCGCTATTGTAGCGACAAATACAAAGAAGAGAATAATCAACTCTGCAATCAGCATTAAGATACCGCCTCCTGCACTTTGAGTAACCCTTGCCCCACCCTCTGCAAAAAGGGCGAATGGCAACCTCGCAATAATACCCACCATGATGATCAGAGATATACCGTTACCTAAGCCGCGATCGGTAATTCTCTCTCCTAACCACATAATGAACATTGTACCGCCAATCAAAACTACGGTAGCGAAAATATTAAAAGTAAATCCCTTAAACAGGAATGCTGCTTCAGGCAATTGAACGTGCAGGTTGGCCATATAGGCAGGTCCCTGCAGCAAAAGAATCACAATTGTCAGATAGCGTGTCCACTGATTCATTTTCCTGCGGCCGCTTTCGCCTTCACGCTGCAGACGCTGGAAGTAAGGAATCATAATTCCCAAGAGCTGAATAACAATGGATGCAGAGATATATGGCATTACCCCCAATGCAAAGATGGAGGCATTACCAAATGCACCGCCGGAAAACATATTGAGGAGTCCCAATAGTCCTTCGGAGGCCTGGCTCTGCAGATTTCCCAGCTGTGTTGGGTCTATTCCGGGCATAACTACATAGCTGCCCAGACGGTAAACCAGCAGCAAAAGGAGAGTATAAACTATCCTTTTGCGCAGCTCTTCAATCTTGAAAATATTTTTAAGTGTTTCAATAAATTTTTTCATCGGAATTGTTAGATTTTTGTAGCCTTCCCCTGCTGTGCCTCAATCTGCGCTACTGCTGTTTTTGAAAATGCGTGAGCTGTAACATCAAGTTTAGCAGTCAGTGTGCCGTTTGCCAGAATTTTCACTCTGTCATTTTTTGACACCAGACCTGCATCAATCAGGACATCCAGGGTAATAACTTCAACTCCAGTTTTTTCACTCAACTCCTGAAGAGTTGAAATGTTAATTGCTTTAAATTCTACTCTATTGATGTTATTAAAGCCAAACTTTGGAAGCCTTCTCTGAATTGGCATCTGCCCCCCTTCAAATCCTGCTTTTTTAGAGTAGCCCGATCTTGATTGTGCACCTTTATGACCCTTGGTGGATGTTCCACCGTGGCCGGATCCCTCACCTCTTCCGATTCGTTTTTCTTTGCCGTTTGCTCCTGCAGCGGGTTTAAGATTATGTAATTTCATTTTAAGATTCTCCTTTTAGTTAATTTCTTCAACTTTAACAAGGTGCAGGACTTTTTCAAGCATACCCTTATATACAGGATTTAATTCAATTTCAACTGACTGATGAATTTTGCGTATTCCCAGAGAAGCCAGTGTAGCCATCTGTCTGTCTGTTGAATGATTCTTGCTCTTCATTTGAGTGATTCTAACTTTTGCCATCTCTTTTCCTCCTAACCATTAAATACTTTGTTCATCGGAATTCCGCGAAGACCGGCAACGGTATACGCATCTCTCATTTCAAGAAGTGCTGCAACGGTAGCCTTCACAAGATTGTGAGGGTTAGATGAGCCTTTTGATTTAGCAAGAATATCATGTATTCCCACTGATTCAAATACGGCACGCATCGCACCACCTGCTTTTACTCCAGTACCCGGGGCAGCCGGTTTCATGAACACCCTTGCTCCGCCGAATTTTGCCTCCTGTTCGTGTGGTATGGTCTTTTTGTTCAAAGGAATTTTAACCAGATTTTTCTTTGCATCTTCAATACCTTTTGAAATTGCAGTTGTAACCTCGTTTGCCTTACCCAGACCAAATCCTACTACACCCTTCTCGTCTCCTACTACCACGATGGCAGCAAAACTGAAGTGGCGACCACCTTTGGTTACCTTAGTAACTCTCTTTACTGCCACCAACCTGTCTTTAAGTTCAAGATCGGTAGTTTTAACTTTCTTTACATTTATATTTGCCATAGTCAAATCCTAGAATTTAAGACCACCTTCGCGGGCGGCATCTGCTAAACTTTTAACTCTTCCGTGATAAAGGTAACCCCCTCTGTCGAAAGATACCTCTGTAATGCCCTTTTCAATAGCGCGCTGAGCTGCCAGTTTCCCGACAAGTTTTGCTATTTCAATCCCGGCCTTGCCTTTGCATTCCTCAACGATTGCCTTGTCAAGTGATCCTGCTGCTGCAAGAGTAACACCATCCACATCGTTGATCAGTTGAACATATATCTGTTTGTTGCTTCTGAATACAGCCAGTCTTGGTCTTTCTGAAGTACCGCTGACCACTTTACGGATTCGGTGCTGTATTCTTTTTCTTCTTTCTATTTTAGTTATAGCCATATATCCTCCCCTTATTATTTAGCGCTTGCCGATTTTCCGGCTTTACGACGCAGTTGTTCACCTACAAACTTAATACCTTTTCCTTTGTATGGTTCAGGTTTACGCAACGAGCGTACTTTAGCAGCGACCATTCCTATTAATTGCTTGTCAAAACTGGTCAAAGTCAGCACTGGGTTTGCACCCTTCTTAACAACCTCTGCAACGGCCTTAACTTCGGCAGGAAGCAAAAGGTGAATATCATGTGAGTAACCAAGACTCATCTCAATAACCTGTCCCTTAACCTCAACACGGTAACCTACACCTACAAACTCCTGTTTGATTGTGTAGCCATGAGAAACTCCGGTAACCATATTATTTATAAGAGACCTGTATAAACCATGCATTGAGCGGTGACGTGGCTGATCTGTCGGACGGGTAACTTTAACGATACCTCCCTCTACGGTAACTGTAATGTCTGTATCAACTTTCTGAAACAGTTCACCTAAGGGGCCTTTAACCTTTACAACATTGTCGGATCCAACTGTTACGCTGACTCCGGCAGGAAGGTTTACAGGTAATTTTCCTATTCGTGACATTTATTAATTGTTTTTAATTATAAATACTAATTGAACGTATTGATTAATAAACGTAGCAAAGAATTTCTCCGCCAACATTTAGATCTTTTGCCTCTTTATCTGTTATTACACCTTTAGATGTAGAAATAATGGCAATACCAAGTCCGTTTAATACTCTTGGCATTTTTTCAACGCCAACATACCTTCTCAAACCCGGTGTACTTATTCTGGTAATTTTTTTGATAGCCGATTTTTTAGTATCAGGGTGATACTTTAGGGCTATCTTAATTGTGCTGAAAGGTGTTCCTTCTACAAGTTTGTAGCTGATGATATACCCCTTCTCATGAAGAATACGGGTAAGTTCGAGCTTCATTTTTGATGAAGGAATTTCAACAACTTTATGTCCTGCAAGGGCTGCATTACGCACTCTTGTCAAGTAATCTGCAATTGGATCAGTCATTGTAATTTTTTTTTGTTTTTCGATTCGACACCACTAGGGGTGCCCGATATCCAATAAATAATAAATTTATATATAAAAGGCGGCACAAGGCCACAATTTTCTACCAACTAGCTTTGCGAACGCCAGGGATAAGTCCCTTGCTGGCCATTTCACGAAACTGGATACGGCTGATACCGAAAATTCGCATAAATCCTTTTGGACGACCGGTGAGTGAACAACGATTGTGCTTACGTACAGGACTTGAATTTTTTGGAA
>Ga0316605_10000483_pt1 | contig 27893 bp, 16 predicted proteins | sample OWC_soil_day20_n_FD_207666 | JGI IMG/M metagenome (GOLD analysis project Ga0316605, IMG submission 207666) | Wetland soil microbial communities from Old Woman Creek delta, Ohio, United States - OWC_soil_day20_noCT | ecosystem: Environmental > Terrestrial > Soil > Wetlands | place: USA: Ohio...
TACCGAGCGGAAGAACCGCGTGTTCCTGAAGGACCTCCGCAAGGCGGGCAGCCCCGTGACGCCCCTGTTCGACCAGTACGACGGCGCCTACAGCATCCTCGGCAACGACGGCGACACCTTCTACGTGCACACCGACGCCGGTGCCCCGCGCCACCGCATCGTGGCCGTGGATCTCAAGGATCCCAAGCCCGCCGCCTGGAAGGACCTCATCCCGGAAGGGAAGGGGCGTGACGTCCTCGCCGCCGCCGACCTCTTCGGCAACACCTTCGCCGTCACCTGGAAGATCGACGCCCTCAACATCGTGAAGCTCTACGACCTGAAGGGCCGCTTCCTGAAAGAAATCAAGCCCCAGGGCCTGGGCAACCTCAGCGGCTTCAACGGTCGCCGCGAGGACACCGAGACCTTCTACACCTTCACCTCGTACAACCAGCCGCCCACCCTCTACCGCTACGACCTGAAGGCCGGCACCAGCACCGTGTTCCGCCAGCCCAAGGTGGACATCAAGCCCGTTGAATTCGAGGTCAAGGAAGTCTTCTACCCCAGCAAGGACGGCACGAAGGTGCCCATGTTCCTCGCCTACCGCAAGGGCCTGAAGCTGGACGGCACCAACCCCACGCTGCTCTACGCCTACGGCGGCTTCAACATCGCCCAGTCCCCCGGCTACTCCCCCGTGGCCCAGGTCTGGATGGAGATGGGCGGCGTCTATGCCGTGGCCTGCCTGCGGGGCGGCAGCGAGTACGGGAAGACATGGTGGGAAGCGGGCAAGCGTGAGACCAAGCAGAACGTTTTTGATGATTTCATCGCCGCCGCCGAGTGGCTCATCAAGGAGAAGTACACCAGCACGCCCCGGCTCGCCATCCACGGCGGATCCAACGGCGGCCTGCTGGTGGGCGCCTGCATGACCCAGCGGCCCGAGCTCTTCGGCGCCTGCCTGCCCGCCGTGGGCGTCATGGACATGCTGCGCTACCACACCTTCACCATCGGCTGGATGTGGAAGAGCGACTACATGTCCAGCGATACGCCCGAGGGGTTCGCCAACCTCATCAAGTACTCGCCGCTCCACAACCTGAAGCCCGGCGTGAAGTATCCCCCGACGCTCGTAACCACGGGCGACCACGACGACCGCGTGGTGCCCGCCCACAGCCACAAGTTCATCGCCACCCTGCAGGCGGCCCAGGCCGGCCCGGCCCCCGTGCTCACCCGCATTGAGACCAACGCGGGCCACGGCGCCGGCAAGCCCACCGCCAAGCAGATCGCCGAGCGGGCCGACCAGTGGGCCTTCCTCGTGAAGAACCTCGGCATGAAGCTGCCCGCCACCTTCGGCCAGTAGTTGATTCCAAAGGCCTCCCAGGGCAAACTGGGAGGCCAGCGCCAACTTAGCTCAGCTGGTAGAGCAGCTGATTCGTAATCAGCAGGTCGCAGGTTCGAATCCTGTAGTTGGCTCCACACTTAGGCCCCTTTCGAGGGGCCTTTGCTTCGAGATTGACGGGAATTTTACGGGGTGGGCTCGGGCCTTGCTTTGACCGGACATCTCCCGGAATCCAGATGGTGGGTTGGTTCTCGGCCTTGTTCGGTACAGGGCTGGCCCACAGGGTTTCAGTTGAGGGCCCAGCCAGCTCGTGGTTCTTCGAATGCTGTGGGCAACCCTGATAGCCTGTCCTCCCCTTCCAGGCGCGCATGGAGTCCACCATGCGTCCGACCAGCAAACGCCGTCCTCACTTCGAAAGCCCGGCCGCACAGATGCGAGAGAAGGCGCGGCGAGCCTTAGAGGCCACGGGCTCTGTGCGCTATCCATCCAAGGATTGGCTTGAGGCGGCCTGCTAGGCGATCAGCACAGCAAGAGGGTGTGGCTGGGAGCGCGACACCACTCAAATCCAGATGGTAGAGCGCTGGCTGGAGACGGAAGGGTGGGCCTGGCGCTGGGAAGGTGATGACCTGGTGCTGGAGCTGCCCGGGTGGATCCCACCGGCGCCGCAAGTCGTTGCGATCCAGCCGAGGCACTTCGAACAGTGATTTGGAGATTGATCCTGCGGCACTTGCCCAAAATCGCGGCTGCAGGTGGAAAATCTAGACAAGGACAGACGCCGAAGACACGAATAGGCATCCCCATTTCCTACGCATACCAGGAGGTCCCGTGGTTAGCGTCCCAAACATCGAATCCATCAACCGTCTTATCGCGGCCTTCGAGAGCCTCAAACGGTCCCATCAAGGCGGAGAGGTCTGGTCTGGCCGTGATCTCATGGGGCTTTTCGGTTACGGAAGTTGGCAAAAGTTCCGAAATGCCATAGCCAGGGCTGCGGCCCACATTCAAGGAAGCGGAGCCAACCCCGAGGATCACATTATCCGATCGGATGACGAGATCATTCGCGGAAAGGGGGCTAAGGGTTACCAGGAAAATTACTACATGACGCGCCATGGGGCGAACATGCTCATGCAGGAGCTCCAGGTAAAGGATTCGGATCTGGCAGCCTTCGCAAAGACCTACTTCTCCGGCCAGACCATCGCTGCCGAACTCATCCAGAAGCAGATGGCCGAACTCGGAGATCGAATTAAATCTCGTGGTGAACTCCGCAAGTCAGAGAAGGATCTGAGTGCAACTCTCTGGGAGCGTGGGGTTCGAACTGGAGTTGGCATCGCTACCATCCGTAGCGAAGGCGACAAGGCACTCTTCGGACATCCCACTCGCATCGTGAAACAGACAGTGGGGGGAGACCCGAAGAAGCCGTTAGCCAATAAACTCCACACCATAAACATCAAGGCAAAAGAGCTCACGGCTGCAATGACTGTTCATAATGCAGATGAGAAGGATTTACATGGTCACTATGAACTCGAGAATGAACACGTAGAGAACAATCTGACAATCAGGGAAGCCCTTGGGAAACGGAGCATTAAGCCGGAAGATTTGCCACCCGGTGAAGACACTGAACAACTCGAGAAGCAGTTGCAGCCCCGCAAGTCGCTCCGCGGGAAACCACTAAAAGAGATCGGGATGAAGACAGTAGCACCGGCTGAAGAGGGGACTCCGCTTCCATTTGATTAGCCTCCCAGGCCTAATGCACTACCCCGACCCGCAACCAACAGGATCAATCAATCCTTGCCCTTCGTTCCGCACATTCCCCACCGCGGAACCCACCTCGTGGGCCCCGCCAGGGGTCGGAATCTGATTCCGACCCTTCCAGTCGTCGGGGCACGGCCGCAGCAGCGCCTGCAGGGCTTCGGGTGCAGCTGCAGGGTCGAGCCAGGCCTGCAGGCCCTCCTTACCCAGGATCGCTGGCATGCGGTGGTGCAGCTCGGCCATGGCCTGGTTGGCCGCGGTGGTGATCACGACGAAGCGTGGCTGGCAAGAATTCTTTAGCCCTCATCAGCAGAACTGTGACACCCCCCGGATGCACTCTCCATTGCACACGAGAAAAGGGTGCTCGATGCTGAAGTAAACCGATAGGGCGCAACCTGCCACCAGAGGGACTGTAGCAACGGCTTTGAATGCATCAACTCGGGAGTATTTGTCGGCGAGGCTGCATGAGCTTCTTCCTGGAGCACTTCCCAGGAGTAAGTGGCCGGATAGATCCGTGTCTGGTTCGCCCCGGTCGGCATCTTGAGTACGCAGAACTGCCATGGCTCGTCGTGCAGGCAGACGTGGTGTCCAAGTATCGAGAATAAACGCCAAAGGTCCTTACATTCCTTCTTCATGCCTAGCCGCACCAGCATGTGGAAGATGGGCTCGGCCATGTAACTGTTGCCTGCGAATGCCTCCTTCCCCATGACTGGCGACCACCCTTCACAGTTCGGCCCGATGATCTTTGCTATCACCTCTTGCCATGTGTAATACGGGGAGGCAAGCGCACTGGAACTCTTGGGATGATTCCGTTCGATCAAGGTCGTTGCGATTGCCAGCAGTTCAGTCTTCGCCTTTGTTTGTTCTCCGTGAAAGAGCAGCCAATAGACCCAGGTTGCAAGCGGTGCGACCGCTGCTTCTCCCCAAATTTCACACGCGACGGGCGGGAGTCGGAGCCACGCATCTAGCCGCTTTCGTGTCTCAGGATCGAGGTAGCACGCACGTTCGTCGTGGAAGGCAAGAGTACTCAACAACCCCACCAAGGTTGTGTGTCTCCAACCACGGACTTCTGGCTCTGCGAGCGGACTGCCTTCAACGAGGTCAGGCTTGTCCTGCACCTCTTGCCACAGCATGGCCAAAGAATCGCCAATAGCGGCTTCAGCTAGAGCCATGGTTCTCTCGACTGCTCCTTTGGATCGTTTCTGGTGCCTTTCAATAGAGGCGATGGCCGTAACCAAAAAGAGCGTCCATGCCGAAATGATGGCGAGATGATTCTCTGACTCAGCGAAAGCTGATGTGGCAATACCCGTGAGCAGGGCGGCGCTTGTGACCCTTCGTTCGAATTCTTGAGAATTGACCTTCCTCGTGTCCTTTTCGCGCAGACTCAGGATTTGTTCCAGAAGCGTGGACAGCTTCTCAATGGGCAAGGTGTCCTTCGGATCGGACAGGAACAGTTCTAGCAGCGCCTTGGTGTCTTCAAGCTCGCTCGGCCATAGGGCAACTCCGAACCGCTTGCACCAATCAAGCAGATCTCCTCTGGCGATCAATGTCACCTTCGATGTGAGTGATGGATTGCGGTTGAGATCATCCACTGCGCGAATGACTTCTTCCTGATACTCCCCGTTGTTGACGAGAAAGGATCTATGGTGATCCCCATCGTACCCAGGAAAGACGATGGGTTGAGACATGAGTTGAATGAGTTGAGGTTGAATTTCGGATCGAAACTCGGTCAAGCCGAGCTTGCCTCCAGGCGTTCCCTTCAACTGGTAGGCGCACCATTCCCCGTCAGGGTTTACGGCGATCACGTCCTTCCCGTATTCCAGAACCGTATGGCGGGTACTGTGCATGACACGGTGCCCTTGCGCGGAAAGCATCTGTACGAAAACAGCCTGATAGCTGCGTTCGCTGGCGCTATCCAACCAATTTTCGAGCAGTTTCTCGATCACGCCATTCCCCACGTTTTTGTTCAATCAATTCGTCGTATTTCTTGCGAAGGACGGGGTCTTCGTGTATCTGCTGGACGACCCATTCCCATCGTTCGGACAACTGAGGGGGCACGATCACGGACAACCCCACCGGGTTTCCCGCATCGTCGAAATCCATCCGCATTTTCCCGAGCATCTCCAGGACAGCCTCAGGCCCCAGCGGTTGCCCATGGAGATGCACCGTTTGATCGTATTCATCGAGAGTTTTCTCGATCGAACCGAACATGTGATGGCTCATATCGCGGGCCATCTCGTCGGCGAGATTCTCGATCATGGCCAACCGCTCCTCTCCGGTCAGAGAAGGAACGGCGGTCGTCGGGATGGATCCTGTTGCACTCGATTGGTGAAGTGGCGAGTCCTCCACGGTTCCATCTTCACGAATGATTCGCATCCGATTTCCCTCGTGAAGTTTCTGGCGCGGGATCTCTCCAAGGATTCCCAATTTCAGGTGAACCCTCAAGGAGAGGTGGTTGATGATTTCGCCCATCACGTTGCGCTTGACTTTCGGGAGGTCTGGAAGCACTGGGGTCCGCCAAATCAGTATGCTTGTTTGGTTTGCACATCATTGTCCCATGGATGGACCTTGAAAGTGATTGCTACCCTATTCGAGGCTGAATTTCAGCCTGAATCATGCACCTTCTGGTTATGCCGACCAACCAACGGCGCATCGCGCCAATCTGGTTGCGCTGAGAGCAGGTATGTCCCAATAGGTCACCCACGGCATCTAGCTCTAGGCCCTTCAACTTGGCCCAGGTGGCGAAGGTATGCCGAAGGTCGTAGATGCGGAAATTCGTCAGTCCCAAGCTCGCCAGCTCCGTTTTTCGTCGCCGCTGCCACCAGGAATCTAAGCCTGTATAGGGCCCCTTTTCACCTGAAAACACCCATTTCGATACCTTGTGCTTTTCTCGCTCCTTCAAAAGGGCGATTGCATTAGGCCCCAGGCCAACCAATCGCTCCTTCTTCGTCTTCTTTCCCGTCTTGTGCTGGCCGCGGGGGATCCGTACAACGCCGGCCCCCAGGTCCACCCACTCCCAAACCATCCGCTTCGTCTCGATGGGACGCATGCCTGTCATAAGCAGAAGGCGCAGCTGTGCCACGGGCTGTGGATGCTTCCCCTCATTGGCCCTCAGCCAGTCCAGGAAGGAGAGCATCTCGGCCTCATCCAAGGCCCGCACGCGGTCCTCCTCCTCGTAACGCACAATGTCCAGGCACGGATTCGAGTGCCGTGCACGCTGCTTCCACTCTTCGGCCGTACTCATTGCCGAAGAAAGAACCGAGAGCATCATGTTGGCCGATCGAGGATGCGCTGCCAGAGAATGGTGAAGCTCCTCCGCATCTTTGGCTGTTACATCGGCCACCAGGCGGGTACCCAGGGCTGGGAGGATCACCTTACGCACGATGCGGCCGTAATCCTTCTGCGACTTGGCGCTAAGTTTTGCCACGTGCTTGCCGAGCCAGTCAGCAAGAAACTCCTTCATGGTCTGTGCGGCCCTTTTGGACTGTCTCTCAATCCTCGGATCCTCACCTTGCGCCACTGCACCAGCCATGGCTTTAGCCTTTAGTCGCGCGGCCGCCACAGGCATCCCAGGGAATACGCCAAGAGTGCAACTGCCATCTCGGTTTCGCAGGCTCCACCGCATGATGAATGAGATGCGTCCCCCTGGATTGACGCGAACCCCGAAGCCCTCGATCTCTGTATCCATCACCTCATAGAGCACCGACCCAGGCTGCAAAGAAAGCACGCGCTCTTTGGTGATTCGGATTTCACGGGCTGCCATAGTCAATCCCCTCGGCTCCATGTTTCACGGGAATTTAACGGGCAAGAGGGACCAAAGTCAACCCACATAAACCGAAATAAATTCATAAGTCATTATATATCAGCTATCGGTCCTGACATAAACCAGACTGCAACGTCGTGCTCATCTAATTCGTAATCAGCAGGTCGCAGGTTCGAATCCTGTAGTTGGCTCCAGTGAAAAGGCCCCCGAACGGGGGCCTTTTCACTGGAGCGATTCCCTCCAGGATTCGAACCTGCGAGTGGGACCGCCCGAGGCGTGCCTAGATGGCACGCCGAAGCGGGACCGGCGACTGGCGAAGCCAGGCGCAGTTCGAATCCGGCTCCGGGTTCTCCTTCCAATCGGTGGAGGGCCAACCCGAGGCGCCATCTCAGGCCAGGCGCCCAAACCCGGACCAGGGCTCCAACCCGGGCAGGGGCACGGCCCCTGCGAGCGCGACAGGATGGCCGGCGGTCGGTGCCGGGGCGGCGGCGGACCTGGGATGGGCGGGTCGGACCGTCCCGGATGCCGATCGGTCGGGTCATGGGCGGGTGCGGGAGGCGTGGGGGTGGGTGTTGGAGCGGGTGCGGGCATGGGGTCAAGGTAAGGTCGCCCATTGGACAGAAACTGGCGAACCCGGGCGCGGTCGCGCCAGCCCAGGGCTCGGTGCCGGGGTTCGGCTTTGGGTTCTGCGCCGTCAGGAGCCCATCCGATGGACAGGCGGGGTTTCCACGCGCAGGCTGGGGCTGCGCTCCCCTGGGAGAGCCGGAGGGATGACCCCATGGCCAACGAGGTTGACGAGGGCGCGGTCCTGCGGGCGCTGGCGGATCGTTATCCGACCCTCAAAGAGTTGAGGGAGGCGGCGCCTAAGGGCGCCGAGCGGTTCCTGGAGCACACAAAGCACCAGTCCGGAAGCTGGCCGATCGACGCGTTGATCGAGGGCTATCTGGATTCCGTCCCCTGACCGGGAAGCCCGGCCAGGATCAGGAAGGCTTGGCGGCTGGGGGCGGGACCTTGGCCGGGGGCGCGGCCTCGGCGGTCGCCTGGCCGCCGCCCAGCACCTTGTAGAGGGTGACCAGGTTGGCGTAGCGGGCGCGGCGGAGGGCGAGGAGGGCCTGCTGGGCGCCGTAGAGGGAGCGCTGGGCGTCGAGCACGCTGAGGTAGCCGTCGAGGCCCGCGGTGTACCGGGCGGTGGCGAGGCTGTGGGTGCGTTCCAGGGCCTGGGTGAGCGCTTCCTGGGCGGCCAGCTGGTCATCGAGGGTGCCGCGCAGCGCAAGGGTGTCGGCCACTTCCCGGAAGGCGGACTGGATGGCCTTCTCGTACTGGGCCAGGGCGATGTCCCGGTCGGCGTTGGCCGCCTTGAGGTTCGACCATCGGGCGCCCGTGTCGAAGATCGGAAGCACGACCTGGGGCGTGAAGGACCAGGTGTCCGAGCCCGTCTTGAACAGCCCGGTGAGGTCGTTGGCCATGGTGCCGAGGCCCGTGGTGAGTGAGATGCGGGGGAAGAAGGCCGCCCGCGCGGCACCGATGTTGGCATTGGCCGCCTTGAGCTGGTTCTCGGCCATGCGGATGTCCGGGCGCCGAGTCAGCACCTCCGAGGGCAGGCCGGGGGTGATGTCCTTGAGGGCCGTCACGGCGCCGAGCTGTTCGGGAAGCAGCTCTGCCGGGACGGGGGTGCCCACAGCGAGGTTCAGCGCGTTCTGGTCCATGGCCACGGTGCGGGTGTAGCGGGCCACGTCTCCCCTCGCCGTCTCCACCCCGACCTGGGCCCGGCGGGCATCGATCTCGGAGGAGGCGCCCACCTCGAAGCGGCGCTGGATGAGCTTGAACGAGGCCTCCTGGCTGGCGAGGGTCTCCTGCGCGAGTCTCAGGCCCTCGCGGTCGGCGGCCAGGGTGAGGTAGAGGCTGGCGACCTCGGCCAGAAGCGACGTCTGCATGGCGTTACGGGCCTGCTCGGTGGCGAGGTAGGTCTCCAGGGCGCGGTTCTTCAGGCTGCGGACGCGCCCGAAGAGATCCAGCTCCCAGGCGCTGATGCCCACGGTGACCGCATCCTGCTCGACCACGATGGACTGGCCGACACCGGAGACGCTGGCGGGAAGCCGCTGCCGCGTGCCCTGGCCCACCACGTTGACGGCGGGGAGCAGGTCCGCCCGCTGGATGCGGTAGTAGGCCCGGGCCTTCTCGGTGTTCAGCGCGGCGATGCGGAGATCCCGGTTGTGGACGAGGGCGAGGTCGAGGACCTTCCGCAATCCGGCGTCCACGTAGAACGCCTGCCAGGGCAGGTCGGTGGCCGCGGTGCCCGCCGGCGCGGCCTTGTAGGAAGGCCCTTCGGGCCAGGCCGGGCTGACCGGCGCCTCGGGCGTCCGGTATTTCGGGGCCATGGAGACGCAGCCGACCATGGTGGCCACGAGGGTGAACGCCACGGGCAGGGTGGACCAGGCTTTGAGCGGCGTCATGGCTGCCCCTCCTCGGAAGCCGCGGCATCCGCGGGGACTGGTTCCTGGGCTTTCTTCCTGAACATCTGGCTCACCAGGACGAAAGAGAGGGGAATGTAGAAGATGGCGATGAAGGTGGCGGTGAGCATGCCACCGACCACGCCGGTGCCGATGGCGTTCTGGGCGGCGGCGCCGGCGCCCCGGCTGATGGCCATGGGCAGCACGCCGAAGGTGAAGGCCAGCGAGGTCATCAGGATCGGGCGGAGCCGCAGGCGGGAGGCCTCCAGGGCCGCGTCGAGCAGCGAGGCGCCCTGGGCGATCTGCTCTTGGGCGAACTGCACGATCAGGATGGCGTTCTTGGCGGTGAGGCCCAGGGTGGTCAGCAGGCCGATCTGGAAGTAGACGTCGCTGGAGAGGCCTCGGCCCCAGGTCGCCAGCACCGTGCCGAACACGCCGACCGGCAGGACCAGCAGGACCGAGAAGGGAATGGTCCAGCTTTCATAGAGTGCGGCCAGGCAGAGGAAGATGACGAGGATGGAGACGGCATAGAGCGCCGGGGCCTGGGTGCCGGCCTGGCGTTCCTGGAAGGAGAGGCCCGTCCATTCGAAGCCGATGCCGGCCGGCAGCTTGGAGGCGATGTCCTCCATGGCCAGCATGGCGTCGCCGGTGCTCTTGCCAGTGGCGGGTTCGCCCTGGATGTTGACCGAGGGGAAGCTGTTGTAGCGCTGGAGGTTGGGCGAGCCGAAGCTCCATTCGCCCGCGGAGAAGGCGGAGAAGGGGACCATGGCGCCCTTGGTGTTGCGGACGTAGAGCTTGTTGAGATCCTCCAGCTGCATGCGGAACGGGGCGTCGGCCTGCATGTAGACCTTCTTGACCCGGCCGCGGTTGATGAAGTCGTTCACGTATGAGCCGCCCCAGGTGCTGGCGAGGGTGTCGCTGATCACGGGCAGGGGGACGCCCAGGGCGCCGGCCCGGTCCTGATCGAGGCGCACGTTGTACTCCGGCTGGTCGTCCAAGCCGTTGGGGCGGACCGCCTTGAGGTTCTTGTTCTGGGCGGTCATGCCCAGCAGCTGGTTGCGGGCCTCCATGAGCTTCGCGTGGCCGAGGCCGCCGCGGTCCTGCAGCTGGAAGTCGAACCCGGTGGCGTTGCCCAGCTCCAGGATCGCGGGGGGCGCAAAGGCGAACACCATGGCGTCGCGGCGGGCGGAGAAGGCGCCCATGGCGCGCTTGACGACGGCGTCGGCCTTGAGGTCGGCGCGGTCGCGAAGCTTCCAGTCCTTGAGCTTGACGAAGGCCATGCCGTTGTTCTGGCCCCGGCCTGCGATGCTGAAACCGCCGACGGTCAGGCAGGACTCGACGGCGTCCTTCTCGCTGTCCTGGAAGTGCTGCTGGACCTCTGCCATGACCTTCTGGGTCTGCTCGAGGGTCGATCCAGCGGGCAGCTGGACCATGGTCATGAGGATGCCCTGGTCCTCCTCGGGCAGGAAGGCGGTGGGAAGCCGCATGAAGAGCACGCCCATGCCGACCACGATCGCGCCGTAGACGAGGCCGTAGCGGACCCACTTGGACAGCACCTGGCCGAGCTGCGCCACGAAGATGGTGTTGAGCCGGTAGTAGGCCCGGTCGAACCAGAGGAAGAAGGGCCGCGTGACCTTCCAGCCCTTCTCGGCGGCCTCGTGGCCCTTCTCGATGGGCTTCAGGAAGGTGACGCAGAGGGAGGGGGTGAGCACCAGGGCCACCACCACCGAGAGCATCATGGCGGTGATGAGGGTGAAGGAGAACTGGCGGAAGATGATGCCGGTGGAGCCGCCGAAGAAGGCCATGGGGCCGAACACCGCCGACAGCACGAGGCCGATGCCCACCAGGGCGCCGGTGATCTGGCCCATGGACTTGCGGGTGGCCTCCAGCGGGGAGAGGCCCTCTTCATGCATGATGCGCTCGACGTTCTCCACCACCACGATGGCGTCGTCCACCAGCAGGCCGATGGCCAGCACCATGGCGAACATGGTGAGCATGTTGATGGACATGCCGACGTAATGGAGGATCGCGAAGGTGCCCAGCAGCACCACGGGCACGGCGATGGTGGGGATCAGGGTGGCGCGGAAGTTCCCGAGGAAGAGCAGCATCACCAGGAAGACGAGGATGACCGCCTCGACCAGCGTCTTGATCACCTCGGCGATGGCCACGGACACGAAGGGCGTGGTCTCGTACGGGTAGCTGACCTGCACGCCGACGGGGAAGTACGGCGAGAGCTCGTCCATCTTGGCCTTCACGAGCTTGGAGGTGTCGAGCGCGTTGGCGCCCGAGGCTAGGCGGATGAGCATGCCCGCGGCGGGCTTCCCGTTGAGCTTGGTGTCGCTCTCGTAGGATTCGGTGCCCAGCTCCGTGCGGGCCACGTCGCGGAGGCGGATGGTGGAGCCGTCGGGGTTGATGCGCAAAGGGATGGCGGCGAACTGCTCGGGGGTCTGCAGGAGCTCCTGCACGTTCACGGTGACGTTCAGGCGCTGGCCCTGGACGGCGGGCAGACCGCCGGCCTGACCGGCGGAGATCTGGGCGTTGTAGGCCTTCACGGCCTGGCGGATGTCATCGGGGGTGAGGCGGTAGGCGACCATGCGATCGGGGTTCAGCCAGATCCGCATGGCGTACTGGGTGCCGAAGGACATGACCTCGCCCACGCCCTGCACGCGGCTGATGACGTTCTCCACGTTGGAGGCCAGGTAGTCGCGCAGGTCCTCGGCGTTCATGCTGCCGTCCGTCGAGGTGATGGACAGGATCATGAAGATGTTCTTGGTCGACTTAGTGACCGAGATGCCCATCTGCTGGACGACCTGGGGCATCAGGGGCTTGGCGAGCTCCAGCTTGTTCTGGACCTTGGCCCAGGCGGCGTCGGGATCGGTGCCGGGCTGGAAGGTGAGCGTCACACTGCCGTGGCCGGCGGAGTCGCTGGAGGCCGACATGTAGAGCAGCCGGTCGAGGCCCGTCATCTTCTGTTCGATGATCTGGGTGACAGTGTTCTCCACGGTCTTCGCGGAGGCGCCGGGGTAGAACGCATCCACCGAGATGGAGGGCGGGGCGACGGGCGGGTACTGGGAGACCGGCAGCGTGCCGATGGCCAGCAGGCCCGCCAGCATCATGACGATGGCCACCACCCACGCGAAGATGGGCCGGTCGATGAAGAAATTGACCATGGGGCGCCTCCTCTACTTCGCGGCCGCGGGCTTGGCGCCCTGGGGAACGATCTTCACGGCCGCGCCGGGCCGGATCTTCTGCAGACCCTCGACGATCACCTGGTCGCCGGCCCGGAGGCCTTCCATCACCAGCCACTTCGGGCCGATGGCGCGGTCCACCTTGAGGGTGCGCTGCTCGACCTTGCCGGCGCCGTCGACCACCATGGCGATGGCGTTGCCCTTCGGGTCGCGGGTCACGCCCTGCTGCGGTACGAGGATCGCCTGCTCGACCACGCCCTCCTCGACGATGGCGCGGACATACATGCCGGGCAGCAGCACCTGGCGCGGGTTGGGAAAGACCATGCGGAGGATCTGGGAGCCGGTGCTTGGATCCACCGTGACGTCAGAGAACTTCAGGATTCCCGTCTGGGGGTAGGGCGTGCCGTCCTCCAGGAGGAGCTTCACCTTGGCCTGCTCGGCACTGCCCTTGATGCGGTTGGCCGCCAGGTTGCGCTGGATGCCCAGGAGGGTGGCGCTGGACTGCGGCGAATCCACGTAGACCTGGCTCAGCTGCTGGATGGTGGTGAAGGCCGGGCCCTGGTAGGCCGTGGCGAGGGCGCCGGGGGTCACGCTGGACTTGCCGATGCGGCCCGAGATCGGTGCGGTGATGCGGGTGTAGCCCAGGTTGATCCGGGCGGATTCGGCGCTGGCCTTCAGGGCCTGGACTTCCGCCTCGACCTGCTTGAGGGCGCCGGCGGCGTCATCGTAGTCCTGCTGGCCCACGGCGTTGACGGCGAGAAGTTCCTTGAATCGCTCGGCGCGCTTCCGCACGGCGGGCAGGTTGGCCTCGGCCCGGGCCAGGGCGGCGGCGGCGGAGTCATAGGCGGCCTGGTAGGGCCGGGGGTCGATCTGGTAGAGGAGCTCACCCTCCTTCACCTCGCTGCCTTCGGTGAAGAGGCGCTTCTGGACGATGCCATTCACCTGGGGATGGACTTCGGCCATGAGGAAGGCCGAGGTGCGCCCGGGGAGCTCGAAGGTGATGGCGACCCGCTCGGGCTGCAGGGTGACCACGGAGACTTCGGGCGTGGCCTTGGCCTGGTCTTTCTTGCCGCAGCCGATCGTGAGGCCGCCGGCCACGAGGACCACGGCGATGGACAACAGTTCGCCTCGAGTGGGGGTTCGCATGGGGAGGCTCCTTGAGTGGGTGCGGAAGATCGAGGGGATGGGGCGGGGAAGGGAGAGAGGGTCAGGCGCAGGTCAGGCCGGTGTACACGAAGGTCGTGAGGCGGTCTGCCATCACGTCGAGGGGCAATTCTGGATCCGCCGAGGTCCAGATGAGCGCGTTGATTTCCGAGCGCAGCGCATGGCTGACGCAGCTGCCCTGGATGGTGATGCCCCAGAAATCCACATCGGCCTCCGGGAGGTCGGGTCGGATGGCGCGAATGCAGGCACGCAGCTCCTGGGCGGAGGGCTCCAGGCGGGCCTTGAGCAGGTCCTTCACCTCCTCCCGGGGGGCGTGGACCTCGGCCAGGAAGAGCCGCGTGGCGGCGTCCTTCAGCGGATCCACCGACCGGAAGTGGGCATCCACGTCGGACAGGATCTTGCCGAGGATGGCGCGGAGCCTGGGGCGGTTGCCTTCGGGCTCCTGGACCCCGTCGTGGCCCGGGGGGACCCCCGGCGCCGGGAAGAACCGGTCGAGCAGGTGCTGGAAGACCTCGCGGTAGAGCCCCTCCTTGCCCTTGAAGTAGTAGGAGATCAGGGAGGAGTTCTTGCCGGCGGCGGTGGCGATGAGGCGGATGGAGGTGGCGTCGTAGCCGTACTTCGCGAAGCAGGTCAGGGCCGCCTCCACGAGGCATCCCCGGGTTTCCTGGTGGCTGATCGTGGTGGGAGGCTGAGAATCGGGCATCTGGATGCCTTGAATGGTCGATTGACCGAGCGTTAGTTTGGATCAATCGATCAATTCAATCAAGCGTCAAATTTGATTGAACACCACAAATATTGACACTGTTTATAAACTTCCAAGTGCCGCGATGGTCATGGATGATGTTCCCGCCGTGGCAGGTATAGATCAATCGACCAACATGGCCCTTTCCATGTCTCCGGTTTCCGCCTTGCCTCCCACGTCGATCCCCCACCCCCGGTGGGGCGGGCTGGGACCGACCGGCAACCTAGCTTTCCCGCGGAGAGGTCGGGCCCGTCGCCCCCAGTCCATGCAGGCAGAAATCCACCAGCAGTTCCGCTTCCTGAAAGTGGCTGCCGAAGGCCGGATGTTCACCCCAGAGCACCCGGTTGAGGCCCACCATCGTGCCGTGCCCGGCCACCTGGCCCATGATGGTGGCGCCGAGGAAGGCCACCTGGCTCGGGTTCAGCTCAGGGCGAAGCACCTGGATGCAGGCGCGGATCAACCGGGCGGTGGGACCGAGATACTCCTGGATGATCGGATGGAGGCTGGGGCGGGGGGTGCGGAATTCCTGCAGCCAGAGCCGGGCCCGGTGATCCTGGAAGGGCCTCGCCATCGCCGCGTCCGGCGCGGCCTGTCCGTACATGAAGTGGATCTGCTCACGCAGCAGCCGGACGGCGGCCTGCGGATCGCGGGGATCCAGGTTCGCGGCCAGGGCGGGATCGGCGGCCCGATGACCGGAGGTCTCGAAGATGTGCTTGAACACCTCGAGGTACAGGCCCTCCTTGTTCCGGAAGTAGTGGGAGAGCAGCGAGAGGGGGCGGCCCGCCGTTTCAGCGATCATCCGCATGCTGGTGCCGTCGAATCCGTGGTCGGCGAAGCACACCAGGGCGGCCTGGAGCAGGGAGGTTCGGGTGTCTGGGGCCTTGGGTTCCATCGCGTAGCCCAGGGTAGCAACACCTGGATCCCTTCACCTGCCGCGATTGGCGGCCCGCGGGCCGCTGCTCCAGCGCGGTGGTGGCCATGAGGGCGCTTCGGGTGGCCCTGCTCGGCCTCGCCCTCCTCATGGGTCGCCCCATCCAGGCGCGTCCCGAGGAACCCTGGCCCGATCCCGGCCCGCCCGCCAGCCGGGACCTCTTCCCCCTGAACCTGATCCCGCTGACCTACCGGCCCCTGGGCGCGGACACAGTGGGGCGCGGACGGTGGCGCGTGTCGTTCCAGGTGATCCGCTCGAACACCTTCGAGTTCTCGGACCTGATCAAGGATCGCCTCGGCCGGGACAGCTCGGGACGCTACGCCGTGGACCAGGCGGGGGCCGCCCGGTTCGCCGCCTCCCTGCCGGGCGAACCCCTCATCTTCTTCTTCGACGCCGAGATCCAGCGCACGGAACTCAGTGCCCGGTACGGCCTGACGCGCGACACGGACCTCGCGGTGACGGTGGGGTGGCAGGGCATGGATGGCGGCTTCATGGATGGCCTCATCGAGGGCTTCCACACACTCGGCTTCGAGCAGACCGGGCGCGGCGCCATCGCCCGGGACCAGTTCACCTTCGCCATCATCCAGCAGGGCCGGGTGGTCCATTTCTCTCAGACCGCCGTGCGGGCCCGGCCCGTGGATCCAGTGGTGGCGGTGATCCACCGCCTCTCGGCCCAGCCCCGGTTCACCCTCAGCCTGGTCGGAGCGCTGCAGCTTCCCATGACCTCGTATATGGGCGGCCTCCGCTCGGATTGGGATTCCAGCGCGGGCCTGACTTTCCAGTGGCGGCCCGCCCCGGGGCACGCGGTGAATGGCGGCGGGGCCTACCTGCGCCGGGGCATCCGGGGCGGCGAGGGACCGAACCCCTTCCTTATCAAGGACCAGATCGCCGCGCACCTGGGGTGGGAGTGGCAGGGCTGGCGCCGGATCCGGCCCTTCCTGCTCCTCCTGTACCACGATGCCCTCACGTCCCAAGGGCCGGGCGCCACCCTCGACAAGCCTTCCGTCATCCACGACCTCGGGGTGCACGTCCGGGTGGGGCCGCGTTCGGCGCTGACCCTCAGCTACCTCAACAACCTCACGCACCACGAGAACACCGCCGACATGGGCCTGGCGCTGAGGCTCTCCGTGAAGCCGTAGGGTCCATGGCATGATGGGGCGTCATCACCTCCGAGCACGTCCCCGGAACGCAGGTCCCTTCCAGCAGGTCCCGAGCCCGTGAAACCCCTCCCGATCGCGTGGAACCCCGTCAGCCCGGTGAGGGCATGAGGTCGAGCCATCTCATCCTCATGGCCTTCGGACTCGCCGTGCAGGGCGTGGGCTGGGTGCTGCTGCCCCGGCGCTGGAAGCCGCTGGCGGCCCTGCTCGGCCTCGTGCTGGACGGGGCCTGGTTCATTTGGTACGCCCGGGACGACCGCAGCCTGAGCGTCTCCGGCGTGTGGGCCCTCTCGCCGGTGGCCACCTGGCTGAGTTTCCACCTGCTCCTGGGCCCCGTGGTCGGCGTGGAGGGGCTGGCCGCCCTGCTGCCCTGGCGCCGCCGCTGGGTGCGGGGCATCGGCCTCGGCCTGATCCTCGGGGGCTACGCCTGGGGCCTGGGGGAAGCCTATGGTCCGCCGGTGCTCACGGAGGTCACGCTTTCGTTTCCTGATCTGCCGCCGGCCTTCGACGGGTACCGCATCACCCTCATCGGGGATGTCCACGGCGGCCTCTACGCGGGAGGGCGCACCCTCGGAAGGTGGGCCAAGGCCACCGATGACGCGCAAGGGGAGCTGCTGGTGGGGGCGGGCGACTTCGTGACCCATTCGCCGGAGGAGGCGGAGCGCGCGGGCGTGGCCTTCGAGCAGGTGCATCCGCGGGACGGGCGGGTGGGCGTGCTCGGCAACCACGACCAGTACTCGATGACGGACGAGGTGGCCGAGCGGCTGCGCCGCCACGGCTGGGTGATGCTCCTGGACCAGAGCCTGGTGATCGAGCGGGACGGGCAGCGGCTCGTGTTCCTGGGCTCTCGCCATCCGGCCAGCGAAGACGAGACGGCCTTCCGGCCGGCCTGGGAGGGGAAGCCCTGGGCGGACGGCTTCCGCATCGGGATCTGCCACAGCCCCGAACAGTGGTCGCTGCTCCGCCAGGAAGGCGCACGCCTCACCCTGGCGGCCCACACCCACGCCGGCCAGGTCAACCTGAGCCCCCTCTACAACGCCGGGCTGGAGCGGACCAGGTATCTGCAGGGGCTCTTCCGCGAGGGGGCCGACAGCCTGTTCGTGACCCGCGGACTCGGCTGCACGGGCATTCCCATCCGCTTCCGCTGCCGCCCCGAGATCGCCCGCATCACCCTGCGCCGCGGGCACTGAGGCGGCCTTCGGCTGGCGTCGCGTGAGTCCGGCAGGGCCAGGCCCGCCTGAATTCAGGCGACCTCGAAGTCCGCAGAGGATCGCGGACCTCGAGGTCGAAACGCCTGAAAAATACTTGGTTAGGAGCGATTGACGATAAGAAAAAGCATGAAATTTACCTGTCAATTTCATAAACCGTATACACTTCTCGGACACTCAAGCATGTAGAACCCCGTGCAGGGAGGCCAACCATGGAAGGACACGCCAGGACCATTGCCCTGCCCACCCTGTTCGCGGTCGAGAATCCCTTGGCCAGGCAGGCGGGGAAGCAGGCCGTGGATGGGGTGCTCGCGGCCGTGGCCTGGCTCATCGCCGAGGGGCTGTGGGCCGGCTTCGACTGGCACCTGCGGCGGATGCTGATCTGGACCCTGATCGCGCTCACGGTGGGAGGGGTGTTCCAGCTGACCAAGAATGTCTACCGGATGACCGACCTCCGGGACGGCATCCGACTGGGCATGGCCACCGCCACCCTGATCGGCCTCTCGATCCTCCTGCGCATCCTGACCGGCAGCCTGGAGTTGGCGCCCCAGATCGCGGGCATCGCGTTCGGAGCCGCCATCCTCACCGGCGGGTTCTGGGGCACCCTCCGCATCGGCTGCCGCTGGTGGCGGGAGTCCCACACCGGCAGCGCCCGGTTTTCAGCCCAGGCGAAGGCGAACCGGAAGTGCACCCTGATCGTGGGCGCGGGCAAGGCCGGCACCCTGGTCCTCCAGGAAGTTCGGCGCCATGCGGAACTGGGCTTCCACGTCGTGGGATTCATCGACGACGACGCCTCCATCCGCGGCGAGCGGGTCCACGGCATTCCTGTCCTCGGCGATACCAGCCGCCTCGAGGAAGTGGTCATGCGGCACAAGGTGACCCACGCCATCCTGGCGGTGCCGAGCGCCTCCGGCCCCATGGTCCGCAGGCTGAACGCCGCCCTCCAGACCCTTCGCGTCCAGATCAAGACGGTCCCGGGCATCTACAACCTGCTGGGCACCCAGGTCTGGAAGCCGGTCATCCGGGACGTCTCCATCGAGGACGTGCTCCGCCGCGAGCCCGTGCACCTCGACCACACCGCCCTGCGTGCCACCATCGAGGGCTCCGTGGTGCTCATCACCGGCGCGGGCGGCTCCATCGGCAGCGAGCTGGCGCGCCAGATCGCCACCTTCAAGCCCAAGCACGTGGTGCTCCTGGGCCGGGGCGAGAACAGCCTGTGGATGATCCAGCGCGAGTACCAGCGCCTTTTCCCCGACCAGGCCTACTCCCTCGAGCTCATGGACATCCGGAAGCGCGCCGGACTGAAGGAAGTGTTCCAGATGTACCGGCCCGACATCGTCATGCACGCCGCGGCCCACAAGCACGTGCCCTTCCTGGAGACCCACCCGGTGGAGGCCGTGGCCAACAACATCTTCGGAACCTTGAACGTGGTGGAGGCCGCCCTGGAGATGGGCACACCGAACCTGGTCGCCATCTCCACGGACAAGGCCGTGAACCCCACCAACGTGCTCGGCGCCTCCAAGCGGGTCGCGGAGTGCATCGTGCTGGAGGCCTCCAAGAAGGCCAAGGCCGGATCGCGCTTCGTGAGCGTGCGCTTCGGCAACGTGCTGGGCAGCCGGGGCAGCGTCGTGCCCATCTTCCAGGAGCAGATCGAGCGGGGCGGTCCCGTCACCGTGACCCACCCCGACATGACCCGCTACTTCATGACCATTCCCGAGGCCAGCCAGCTGGTGCTCCAGGCGGGGCTCCTGGGCGAGACGGGAAAGGTCTACGTGCTTGACATGGGCGAAGCCGTGAAGATCTCCGACCTCGCCACGGACATGGTCAAGCTCGCGGGGCTCACGCCGGGCCGGGACATCGAAATCCAGTACATGGGCCTGCGGCCGGGCGAGAAGCTGCATGAGGAGCTCTTCCTCGACCAGGAGCGCCAGAACACGGAACTGCACACCAAGGTGTTCGAGGCGAACCCGCAGGGAATCAGCTCAGACAAGCTGCTTGAAGGGCTGGATGGCTTCCGCAAGGCCGTGAACCTCCCCTTCCAGCAGCGGCAGCCTGAAATCGTCCGCCTGCTCCAGTGGATGGTACCCACCTACACGCCTTCGCTCCTCGGCGTGGGCCGGTACGGCGGCTTCGCCTGGAACCGGCGCCAATCGAACCGCCCGCTGCCACCCAAGGTGGCCTGCCGCCGCAAGAACCCTCCCCCCAACGACGCGACCGCCCCTTGGCTGGTCCAGAACAAGACCAAAATCTGATCCGCGCGCCAAGATCCTGGGCGGTCCTCCGCCCTTCATCCAGAACCCACGGAATGGAGGTGGCCGATGAACCAAGTCCTTCCCGGATGGCTCGCCCTGCACTTTTTCGGTCGCCACGTTCGCCAAGGGCTCGCGGTCCTCTGCCTGGCCGCCCTCGGGCTGGCCTGCGGCAGCAAGGGCGCGGAGACGACGTCAACCACCCAGCCGCCGCCCCCTCCACCTCCCCCGCCGCCGCCCACGAACACCCTGAAGGAGATCTACGTCGCCCCCAATGGCCTCGCCGCGAACCCAGGCACCCTCGAGGCGCCGACCACCCTGGAGGGGGCGCAGGCCCTGGTCCGCACCACGGCACGAGGCAGCGCCGGGGTGATTCGCGTGCTGCTCCGGGGCGGGCTCTACCCGCGGACGGCGAGCCTCGCGCTCACCGCTTCCGATTCGGGTTCCGCCTCGAATCCCGTGGAATGGGCCGCCTACAACGGCGAGACCCCCCGCCTCGTGGGTGGCGTGTCGCTGAGCCCCCAGGCCCTCCATCCCGTCGATGCCGCTGATCCGAACTGGTCCCGGCTGGACGCCACGGCGCGGTCGCAGATCTACGTGGCGGACCTCACGGCATTCCGAACCGGCCTGGGCAGTCTGGGCAGCCGGGTGGGTGGCAGCGGCGACGTGAACCGCGCCATGGAAGTCTTCGCAGACGGAGCGCCCTGCACGCTGGCCCGGTACCCCAAGGCTGTCGACCCCGAATCGGCGGTTCTCGCGACTCAGGCCACGGTGCGCGTCTCCGGCACCATCTCGCCGGACGCGACGGGAGATTACGCCTACAAGGGCACCGACAGCCGCGGCCATCCCTATTACCAACAGGTGAAGGGCACGGAGACCTGGTCCATCGCCGTCACGAGCTCGGGTGCGGATTGGTACCTCTCCAACCGCCGGGACCTGGGCGGGAAGGGCACCGCCGCCTCCTGGGGTACCTACGAGAGCTTCTCGGGGCCGGCGGGGCGGTTCGACGCGGCGTCCGGCGCGGCCTCCGGCCAGGCCCTGCTGGGGCGGGCCGACGGCTCCCTGGCGATGCCTGGCCATCTGCTCATCCAGGGCACCAATGGAAGCTCGCAAATCCAGGTGACCGAGCCGCGCATGAGCCTGTGGCGTGCCTCCGAGGCCATGTACTACGGCGCCGGTTACTACACCTGGGCGGCCAGCCACTGCGCAATTTCCTCGCTGACGCCCTCGACGGGGAGCATCCAGCTCGCCACCGCGCCTTCCTATGGGCTGCGACTGGGGATGCCCTTCTACCTCTACAACCTGCTGGAGGAACTCACGGCGCCGGGAGAATACTTCCTGGACCGCACCAATGCCCGCCTGTACCTCCGGCCGCAGGGAAGCGGGGTTCCCGGGGAGATCCTGCTTTCGACGCTCTCATCGCCCCTGGTGACCCTGCGCAGCGTGAGCCACCTCAGCTGGAAGGGAGTCACCTTCGAGGTGGCCCAGAACCATCTGGTGGACGCCCAGTCCTGCTCATACGTCGGGTTCACCAACTGCACGTTCCGCAACGCCGGCGGATGGGGGCTCCTACTCGGCGGCTCCTCGAACCTGGTCGACCGCTGCGACCTGAGCCAGCTGGGCAAGGGAGGCATCTGGGTCTGCGGCGGCGACCGCCGCACCCTCACGGCCAGCGGCACCGTGATCCAGAACTGCGACATCCACCACTACGGCCGGCTGTTCGCGAGCTACAACCCGGGGATCTACGTCCACTCCATCACCAACTACGCGTTCACCGACGACTGTTCGGGCATCACGGTCCAGCACAACGAGATCCATCACGCCCCCCACCAGGCCATCTACTTCCAGGGGAACAACCACACCATCCGTTACAACCACCTCCACCACTACTGCCAGTGGTCCAACGACGCAGGGGCCATCTACTCGCAGCGGGATTTTGGCAGCCAGGGCAACCTGGTCCAGTTCAACCTGATCCGGGAAGGAGGGGGCCCCTTCGGCAACTGGGTCCTCGGCCTGTACCTGGATGCCTGCGGCAGTGGGGTCGCCATGGAAGGCAACATCCTCTACAGGGCCGGCCCCACCCTGGCCATCCAGCACAACGGGGGCCGAGACGTGAAAATGCGCTACAACGTGATCTCAGGCGGCTGGTTCGGCGCCGTCACGGTGAACTACGCCATGACCAGGGCGAACAACACGCCGGGCAGCAGCCTGAACCTCCTGGAGAAGCTCAGCCACTTCAGCTACCAGTCGCCCACCTGGGCCGCCGCCTATCCCACGGTCGCCGCCATTCCCAACGACTGGACGCTGGTCCAGGGCACGCACTGGCTGGAGCCGGAGAACTGCGTGTTCTACGGAAACCTGTTCCAGGGCGGCACGGCCGACGCCATCCGCCAGGAGAACGTCTATCCGAGCCTGGCGCCGCCGCTGTCCTGGTTCACCCAGAATTCTGGCAACCTCAGCCAAGTGGACCCGCAGTTTGTCGATCCCGCCGCGCTGGATTTCCGCCTGAAGGCCACCAGCCCCATGTTCGGCATCCCGGGTTTCCCGGGAATCGATGCCGCCAAGATCGGCATCCAGCCCTGAACTGAGCCCCATCGTTCCGGAAACGCCGGCCTGCATCACGCGTGGGAGCGGGCCCGGCGCAGCCTCAGGAATCGGAAGACCGTCAAGTCGAGGGTCGGCTGAATGGCCCCGAGCCACACGGTTCCGTAGGCGAAAGAAAGCACGATCTTGAGCCAGTTGGGCGCGGCGGGCATGCTGGGCCGGTACAGCCACACGGACAGGATGGCGAGCGAGATGCACGAGAAGAAGGTGATGTAGAACGTGGTCCGGAACTGGCGCTTCGTGACGCCCAGGAGCTTCTCGCAGTCGGCGAGATCCTGGTTCCGGCTCACCTGGAAGTAGGCCTGGTAGCTGCCGAGGATCGAGCGGAGCAGCGTTCCCTCCGCGTGGCTGGCCAGGGAATGGAAGCTCGTCTGCTCGATGAGACTCAGAAACTTGACCGCGGTGCCGCCCTCGTCGCTTCGCACCACAAGGCCTTCAGCCAGGAGGGGGTGGGTGCCATCGCCGTCGGGTACAGGGATGGCCACGCGGCACTGGGTGCCCACGGGCAGGTTGGTGGCGGAACGGAGCAGGACACCCCCCATCCCGATGTTGATGGCCACGGTGTAGGCCGCAATGCGACCCATGGAGATCACCTTGACCTTCTGGCTGAAGGGGATGCGCTCATGGGTTCGCTGGTCGGGGACAGCGTTCATGGTTGACCTCTAGGGAATGATGTTAAGTCTCCGGTGGATATTCGCAAGGAATGGTATAAACTAGACCTGTTCAGGCCCACCCACCCTGATCGCCAAGTGTCATGTCTACAGGGGGCTCCCGATGCATGCTGGGAGTATCCAAGTACGCATTTTGGGCATCCTTGCAATCGGGGTGGTGGCGTCCCTCATTGCCTGCAGCGGCGGAAGCGCGGCCACTCCGGCCGCGGTGGCCCCGACCTCTGTGGTCCTGGAAGTGGATCCTGCCACCACGGAAGTCGGTGCGGGTGAGACGCTTTCCGTCACGGCCAGGGTCTCTGGTACCGCGAACACTTCCGTGACGTGGTCGGTCGACGGCGTCCCCGGCGGCAACGCCACCGTGGGTACGATCTCGGGCACCGGCACCACCGTCACCTACCTCGCCCCTGACACGGAGGGCAGCCACGTTCTCACGGCCACCAGCCAGGCCGACACCACCAAACGGGCCACCTCCACGGTACATGTGCGATCCACCAAACCCGTGGGCGTGTCCCTCAATCCCGGGGCAGCCACCCTGGTGACCGGGGCGACCCAGTCCTTCACGGCCACGGTCACCAACACGGTGGATACGGCCGTCCTCTGGACGGTCGACGGCGTGTCCGGCGGCAGCGGCACCGTCGGTACCGTCACTGGAACGGGTCTGGTCGTCGTCTACACCGCCCCGCTTACGGTGGGGACCCATTCCCTCCGGGCCTCCAGTGTGGCGGATCCGCAAAAATCGGCCTCCGCCACCGTGACTGTGGTGGAACAACCGCCCGCCGTGAGTGTGGCCCTGAATCCTGCGGCCACCAGCCTGGTTGCCGGGACCAGCACCTCCTTCACGGCCACCGTGTCGGGGACGACCAATCAGGCGGTGACCTGGGCCGTCGATGGCATCGCCAGCGGCAATGCGAGCACGGGCACCGTGACCGGCACAGGCTCGACCATCACCTACACCGCCCCAGCCACGGCCGGCACCCACACCCTCTCCGCCACCAGTTCGGCGGATCTGACCGCTGTGGCCTCTGCGACCATCACGGTGCAGCCTCCGCCCGCCACCATCGGCGTCTCCCTAAGCCCCGGCGCAACCACGCTCCAGACAGGCGCTGTTGCCTCCTTCACGGCCACCGTGACGGGCACCACCACCACCTCCGTGACCTGGAGCGTGGATGGTGTCGCGGGAGGGAACGGGACGGTGGGCACGGTCGCCGGCACAGGCAACACCGTCACTTATACAGCCCCCGCCGCCGCAGGAAGCCACACATTGACCGCCACCAGCACGGCGGACACGGGCAAGTCTGCCTCTTCCGCCATCACCATCCAGATCCCGCCCCCCGTGGTGAGCGTGGCCCTGAACCCGACCTCCACCACCATCTATACCGGCACGACGGCCTCCTTCTCGGCGACGGTATCGGGGTCGTCGAATCTGGCCGTCATCTGGACTGTGGATGGCGTGAGCAATGGAAACGCCACCACGGGGACCGTCACGGGCACCGGCAACACCGTCACCTACACCGCGCCTGGCGCGGCCGGGACCCACACCCTGACTGCCACCAGTGCGGCGGACGCCAGCAAGTCCGCGAGCGCCACCATCACCATCCAGGTCCCCCCCACCACGGTTGGCGTGACCCTCAACCCCAGCTCCACTGCCGTTTCGGCGGGCGCCACCGCCTCCATCACCGCGACGGTGAGCGGGGCCACCAGCACGGCCGTGACCTGGACCGTGGACGGCGTCCTCAATGGGAATGCCACCACAGGCACAGTCAGTGGGACCGGCAACACCATCATCTACACAGCACCTGCCACAGTGGGCACCCATACGCTGGTGGCCACCAGTGTCTCGGATACGAGCAAATCCGCATCCTGCACGATCTCCGTGCAGACACCGCCAGCGGCGGTCAGCGTGGCGCTCAGCCCCAGCACCACCACGCTGACCACAGGCGCCACGGCTTCCTTCACGGCCAGCGTCACCAATGCCGCGAACACGGCCGTCACCTGGAAGGTGGATGGCATCGCCGGTGGGAATGCCACGACGGGCACGGTCACAGGAACGGGCACGACCGTGACCTACACCGCTCCCGCCACCGCTGGAGCCCACACACTGGTGGCCACCAGCGTCGCGGATACAAGCAAATCGGCCTCCTGCGCGATTACAGTACAGACGCCGCCGCCGCCGGTGAGTGTGACCCTGAGCCCCAGCAGCACGACCCTCAACACAGCCGCTTCGGGTTCCTTCACGGCCGCGGTGTCGGGTTCCACCAATACCGCAGTCACCTGGAAAGTGGACGGCGTGGCCGGTGGGAACGCCACCACGGGCACCGTCACCGGCACCGGGACCACCGTGACCTACACCGCCCCAGCTGCGGCGGGCAGTCACACCCTGGTGGCCACCAGCGCGGCGGACACGAGCAAGTCCGCCTCCAGTGCCATCACGGTGCAGGTCCCGCCTCCAGCGGTGAGCGTGGCCCTCAGCCCCAGCAGCACCACGATCACCACCAGTTCCACGGCCACCTTCACCGCCACCGTTTCAAATGCCACGAACACTGCGCTCACGTGGACCGTGGACGCCATCGCCGGCGGCAATGCCACCACGGGTACCCTCACGGGCACCGGAGGCACCGTCACCTACACAGCCCCGGCCACGGCGGGCAGCCACACCCTGGTGGCCACCAGCGTGGCCGATGCGACCAAGAGCGCATCGTCGGCCATCACGGTCCAGGCTCCGGCCGTGGTGACCATCACCCTGAGCCCCAGCGCCCCCACCATGAATACCGGGGCCGTATTGACCTTCACGGCCGCCATCACCGGGTCCACGAACACGGCCGTCACCTGGACGGTGGATGGCATCCAGAACGGGAATACCTCGGTCGGGACGCTCGCGCCGAGCGGGAGCACGGCGGTCTATACGGCCCCCGCGACGGCCGGAACCCACGTCATCATCGCCACCAGCGCGGCGGATACCTCCAAGACGAGCACGTCCTCGGTGACGGTGCAGACTGCGGCGGCCCCCTCCGGGTTCGTGGTGGCGCCCAATGGGGTCGCTGGGAATCCGGGCACGGTGGCCTCGCCCACCACCCTGGAAGGAGCCCGGACCCTCATCCAGAACGCCAGCCGGGCCACGGCAGGGACGCTGCGCGTCCTGCTCCGGGGCGGCATCTATCCGCGGAGTTCCACCTTCACCCTGGGCTCCACCGACAGCGGGTCCGCCACCAATCCAGTGGAATACGCGGCCTATCCCAATGAGACGCCACGCATCATCGGCGGCGTGGCCCTCAACCCCGCCTCTTTCAAGCTGGTGGATGGCACCGACCCGAACTGGTCTCGCCTCGACGCGGCCGCCCGGTCGTACATCTACGTGATGGATCTCACGGCCTACAAATCCTACTTCGGTACCTTCGCGAGCCGGTCGGATGGCAGCGGCGAAGTCAACCAGGCCATGGAGGTCTTCGCCGATGGCGCGCCGCTGACGCTGGCGCGTTACCCCAAGGCCGTCGATGCGGAAGCGGCCACCATCGCGCCCCATGCCACCATCCGCGTGAGCGGAACACTCACCCCCGATGTCACGGGCGACTACGCCTACAAGGGGCTGGATAGCCGTGGAAGGCCCTACTACCAGCTGGCGAAGGGCGGGGACACCTGGTCCATCGCGGCCTCCGCCACCAGTCCGGATTGGCGTCTTTCCAATCGCAAGGACCTGGGCGGCACCGGCACCAGCGCTTCCTGGGGCACCTGGGACACCTTCGCCGGGCCGGCCGGCGCGTTCTTCAGCGGCTCCGGCGGCTCGGGCACGGCCTTCCTGTCCCCCGCGGACGGGTCGAACGCCGTGCCGGGTTTCCAGCTCATCCGCAGCACCAACGGCAGCTCGCAGATCGTCGCACCGGATTCTCGCATGAGCCGCTGGCGGGCCGCCGAGGCGATGTATTTCGGCCTCGGGTACTACAGCTGGTCCGGCAGCCACAGTCCCATTACCTCTCTGGACCCCGCCACCGGGACCATTGTGCTGGCGAGCGCGGTCGACTACGGACTGCGTGTCGGCCAGCCGTTCTTCCTCTACAACCTGCTGGAAGAGCTCACGGCCCCAGGCGAATACTTCATCGACCGCACCAACTCGCGCCTCTACCTGCGGCCCGTCGGGGACGTGCTGCCCACCGAGATCCTGATCTCGACCTTGCAGGGGCCGGTCGTGCAGATGACGAGCTGCAAGTACGTCACCTGGGATGGCGTCTCCTTCGAGGCCGCCAAGGACCGCCTGGTCTATGCCACCGGCGCCCAGAACGTGACCTTCCGAAACTGCCAGTTCAAGAACGCGGGCGGCTACGGCCTCGCCCTCGGCGGCTCCGCGAACCTGGTCCAGAGCTGCGATTTCAGGGACCTGGGCAAGGGCGGCGTATCCATGAGCGGCGGAGACCGAACCACCCTGACCCCCAGCGGCTCCACGGTGGAGAACTGCGAGTTCCAGCGCTTCGGGCGCCTGTTCTGGACCTACCAGCCGGGCATCAACATCGACGCCAACAGCATCGGCATCACCGCCCAGCACAATGAGCTCCACCATTCGCCCCACGCCGCCATCCTCTACGGCGGGAACGAGAACATCATCCGCTACAACCACATCCACCACGCCACCCAGTGGACGAACGACGCCGGCGTGATCTACACGACCGGGCGCGAGTGGGGCACCCAGGGGAACCTCATCCAGTTCAACCTGATCCGGCAC
>Ga0316605_10000484_pt1 | contig 27854 bp, 24 predicted proteins | sample OWC_soil_day20_n_FD_207666 | JGI IMG/M metagenome (GOLD analysis project Ga0316605, IMG submission 207666) | Wetland soil microbial communities from Old Woman Creek delta, Ohio, United States - OWC_soil_day20_noCT | ecosystem: Environmental > Terrestrial > Soil > Wetlands | place: USA: Ohio...
CTGACGAAGCATTAATTCCTGCGGCAAAACCATCCTCTGCACTTTTGGTTATAATGTTTATTACATTTCCATACTCTGCATATCTTGCCGGTGGAACATCATAGTGGTCAAGCCTGAGAATCTGATCGGGGCGGAGCGATTTCAGATCTATCTCTGTTGCGTTGAGTCCGTTTATAAGAATTTTTACAGGTTTGCCGTTGGTCCCGGAAATTTTTTCGTTTACCGGATCAAATATTATCTGAGGTACAATTGTAGTAAGGTCAAGCGCATTTCTGGAACTCTTTATATCCTTAGGAAGAATACTGTATGTGGTTTTGTCCGGGAGGGTTCTTGCACGGCTCTCCTGAACAGATGCCGCATTAAGCATTTTAATATCGGCTTCCATTTTGTAGTTGAGCAGTATTGGATTTGTGCCGGCTACTTCAATTGTGTCCTTAATGTTTCTGTAACCTATAAATGAAACGACAAGACAATAGTTGTCCGCTGCCACATTCTTAATTTCATAATTTCCGTTAAGATCTGTTATTCCTCCATATTTGAATGCAGTCGAGTCCAGAGTATTGTACATAACCACATTTGCAAAAGGAACCGGAAGATTGTCGTTGTCTGTTACTACACCTTTAACGGAAACCTGGGAAAAGCATAAATTGAATGAAAGAAGAAGGATCAGGCTTGAGAAGAGTTTAAGTTTGGTCATTATACTAATTATAAAGTTTAGCAATTAGACGGAATATTTGTAATTTAAGTTGCATGAATTTCATTTTATTCCTTTACACAGCGGATAGAATAGCCTGAACTGCGATAGCCATCATCCTGAGGGTAAGTATCGCTATCATTAAAGTTCATCAACACACTATTATTCGATGAAAGACTTGTTGGAGATGCACTCCAATAACAACCTGTAGCACCAGACTCGCCTAAAGTGCCATTAACTCCACTCCTATAACCGGCAGCTGGGTAGAAACCTGCGTTTGGATTTGTCCATGTTGATCCGTAATTTTCAAAATTGGGATATGGAAGTACGCTCCATGGAGATATGCCGAATTTAAATGTTGGTACTCTCCAGCCTGCCGGACATGGGTCAAAAATAGTTTTTGCTGTCGGGGTTCCATTCCTATCTGCATTGCCCCACAAAGCATTATTACTAGATGAAGTAGAATACCAATCATGGTTAATATATGTACTATAATAAAAGTCAGTTGGATATATAATTGTTTTAGATAAGTTCTCTGAATTTGATACATTATAACATCTTAAAGTTGTAGTAAACCCATAAAAAAGTACAGGTTCAATGTTGCCATCTATTGTAGTTGATCCCGGGAAAGGATCTTTTCTCCCCCATTGATACAACAATCCTTTTGCTCCCATTTGCCCTGGAGTATCATCTGTAGCTCCCAAATTACGATTCATAAATATAAGGGGATTGTCTGGATTGAAATTGTAAGTTGTGCCGGCATTAGGAATATAGTTAGTAACCCATATGTGCCAACTCCATAATATGACACCGTTGCCGGTTTCTAAAGTGTTTGCGGCTATTACTGCATTACCGCTTATTCCGGAGTTGTTTGCTGTTACGTCAACGGTTTTATTGCTGAAATTGCTAACCGTAATTAAATCAGGGCTTGATTGCCATAATATAATAATTGATTTGGCATCAGTTATGTTTACATCAAGTCCTGTACCGGCGACAGCGTCTGCATTGCCGTTGCCTTTGACTCCAATATAAATTGATACAGTATTGCCAGGGGGTACAATATGACAGTTTGCTGCGTTAATGTCTTGTACAGTTATACGGGGATCAGATAAATAGAGCCCTTTAAATGTTATGTTTACTGTATATTTTGTGTTGGAATTTATATTATAATCTGTTATGGCGTTTTTTCCTAAATATATTTTGTATACAACAGACTTTGAAGGAAGGGTAGCTCCTGAAGGATAATATATTCCTCTAATTTCCAAATACGTGGCTTTTGTTGGAGGAGAAATGGCTTTTTGAAGAGGAGAAGTGTTTGCAGATATCTGGCCCCTTAAATTCTCCGGCATAAAAAAAGTTAATGTGCCTGATGTATCTCCAATACCTATAAATTTATTCTTATAATCAATTATTGTAACTGGTTCGGCAACAGTAGTATTTTCCGGATTACTCAAAAGATTTGAACTACCCGGTACGTTTTTCAGAGCCGCAGAGGTAATTTTAATGATAGCTCCTTTCTCACCGGGATTTGTAGATGCAAGGCATGTGTAAGAAAATGATATTTTGGCTGCAAGCCGTTTTAAATCCACAGAGAAAGACGTATTCGTCGCAAATATGTTTCCCTGATAAATACCGGACATTCGCAAACAACTTGAAATGAAATTATCCGATTCTGAGGCGTATGTAACCCTTTTTGCTTTTAACAAAGATATCGAATATGTATTCAACGGCGCATTAGTGCTATTAAACATATTTTTATCGCAGGTATTTGCAATAAAATACACAGTTTGATTTGTACCGGTCAATAGATTTAAACTTAAACTGGCAATATCTGGATTAATGTAGTAGTCTGCTTTAATCAAAACAGAGGCATCGCTCTGACCATTAAATTGCAATACCCAAATATCAATAACTGTGTTCTCCAGAATGTCTGCTTTTGTTTCAGCCATTTCAAGAAAAGGGATATTTAACTTAAAATTCACTCTTACAGAAGAGCTATCTTCAAAAGGACCTACTCCATCCCTTTGACAAGACAAAAAAATAAAAATAAATAATATATAAATTCCTTTTGGCATATTTTTTCTTTTTTCAATTCGAATTTTCTCGTATACATCTTACAGGCAAAGCACGACAAGCAGGAGAAGAGGGAAGAGTTACATTTGTACTAGTAATCGCTAAACAAAAATAGTTATTATACATAGTTCCTAAGTTTAATGCTGACCAATATCTGCCTTCCGTTTTCACGGCTGTGAGTAAACCAGTAGTTTCTTTTCTGTATCCTACAGCAGGATAATAACCAATATTATAAGGAGTAATCCACGTCCAACCATTATTCCAAGTTCCATTTGATACTGATAAACCGAGCCATGGGGAAACTTTTCTTATATTACTTGGGACACGCCATCCTGCTGGACAAGGGTCGTAAATAGTTTTTCGGCCGGGATATAAATCTGTTGCCGGAAAATTATTGCTGGCACCTCTCCACCATTGAATATTAACTAATGGTTGCCATTTACCACCTGTGATAAATATCGTAGGGTTTTTTATTGAATAGCTTACACTTTGTGGGCCAGCAGTAGTAGTTAAAGAATAATTACCTCCTGGAAAAGGGTCTTTTTTCCCAAATTGATAATATATGGCATTTTGATCGGTAGAGTCGGGGAACGAAGTAGATAGCGCACCCAGATTACGATCCATGAAAGTGTAGGTAATTGAGCTGTCGTTTGTAAATGTATACGTGGTACCATTAGATTGAGTGTCCGGGTTATAATCTGTAACCCAAATGTGCCAGCTCCATAGAATGTCTCCGGTTTGACTGGGGCCGCTGTAGGCAGCAATGAGAGCATTTCCTTTACCCGAAGCAGCAGAAACCCTTACCGTCTGGCTGGAAGCATTAAAATCATCAAGAGAGACCGATGTTCCCGGGGTTTGCCAGAGGATACCCATTGATGCTGTAATATGGTTTATATCTATCCCTTCCTCAATTGTTAATGGATTGCCATTCCCTTTAATTCCTACAGGAATGATAATTGAGCTCTCAGGCGTAACTATGTAACAATTAGCCAATTTATTTACACCTACGTCTGTTGGTAACTCTGAGTCACTCGAAACCCATGGCGTAACCGTAACACCTGTCACAGACATTGCAGTAACATCAAGTTTTAACTTATATATGTATTGATTGCCTTGCTGCCAGTTTTGCGATCCTGATCCAATAGATGCTGAATAATCTTTGCCATCTATTGTAAAAATAAATTCCAATTTTGTTTTATCGGTAATTGAAACTGGTGCCATTAAAAAATAGCCGTTTTTCAACCCGTTAAGAACTGATGGTTCGACTCCGGGGTCGCTTGTCAAGTTAATTGTATTATTTATTCCTGTAACTGTTATTGCAGATGTCATCTCTCCTCCGGATATTGTACCATCTGCAAGTTTCATTTTTAAGTCATTGCCGCTACTTTTACTGATCTTTAAAACCGGCGCTGCTGAATTATCTTTTATCTTTATCTGAGTTAGAGTTCCTTCCTCCAAATAATTTTCTTTATAAATAACAAAAGCTATCTGAGCCAACGAGTGATTCATTTTTAAAATAACATTGGCGTTTGAGTTATTAATATTTGTTAACCCATCGAATGTTGTACTTTCTTGTGCTGCCCAAAGATAATCTACTTGGCTTGACATCGGCTGAATTGCAGGGATATTGATTAACCGTGCTACAGGTGTTCCGGAAATTCCCACACCTGTTACATCTCCAGCATTTGATGAAAATGGGCTGTATGCGAATATTTTCGCCGAAGAATTAGACAGGTATACAGTATTGTCCAGACTCCACGAACCTGTATTTGATAATAAAATATTATTATAACTCGCCTGATTATCATAAAATTCACTACCTGCCGAATTTGTAACCTGAATTCCTATTTGCTGAGAAGCAATATTGCTTTCATCTACAATGGATTTAGTCACTTTAACAGATGCCGTAGGAATAACATTCATGGGTACAAGTTTTCCACTTACATCATGCTCTTTATTACAGGAGAAAAAAAGTAATATAAATAATAAGTATATAACTCTATGCATTTTTATTGTTTATTATTCTCGTACACAACGAACACTAAAGCCGTAAGCACGATTACTTGGAAATTTTAGATAAACATTGTCACTTGAGAAGCCAAGATGTAAACCATTATGATCATATCCTAAGTCTGAACATATTGATGCCGACCAAATGTAACTGTATAATCCAACATTGAAAAATATCCCATTTGAGCGATCCCGACCGCCAGCCGCTGGGTAGAAGCCGGTGCTGTATGGAGTTGTCCAAGTTCTACCGTAATCTGCAAAAGAACCATTTGTGTTTGTAAGTACGCTCCATGGAGAGATGTTGATTTTAAATGCAGGTACTCTCCATCCTGCAGGACAAGGATCAAATATAGTCTTTGCGGTTGGTGTGCCATAGGGATTTGAGCTCCCCCATAGCGCATCATTTTGATTGGCACGATTGTTAATGCTTGTGTACCAGTCATATCCAGTATTGCTGTTATCTACTCCACAATAAAAGGTTATCGGATTCAATATAGAATTTGCTAAGTTGTTTGCTACCGCCACTGGTGTTTTGGCAACCGAAGTTTTTGCTCCATAAAGAGTAGGTTCTGTTGTACCGTCAATGGTTGTTGACCCGGGGAAAGGGTCTTTTCTTCCCCATTGGTATAATAATCCTTTTGTTCCCACTTGCCCTGGAGTATTGTCTATCGCCCCTAGATTGCGATCCATAAATGCGAGCGGATTGTCTGGGTTGAAATAGTATATTGTGCCATTATTCGGGTTATAATTAGTAATCCATATGTGCCAACTCCAAAGAATGTTGCCGGTACCGTTCTCTCCATCGAAAGCAGCTATTACTGCATTGCCTGAAGTATTTTCAAGGGGTGTATTAACTTTAATCGTTTGATTGACTGCATCAAAATCTGTACAGGTTACAAGTCCATCAGTGGTTTGCCATAGAACAGCAACCGATGCCGCAGTATGAGTTATGGAAAGACCCGTAGCAGCTGTTGCATCTGCATTTCCATTACCTTTTATTCCAACATTTATGATTAATGAACTATTTGGAGTAACAATATAGGAATTGGCAGAAGGAACTTCTCCAATCGTTCCGGTTTCTTCGGTTATCTCATCCCAGTTTGCAATTACAATTCCAATCTTTGAAATATTTATAAGAACATTAATTGCGGCTCCTTTGTTAAGATTTAATGCAGGGTTTACTATCGAGAATTCTCTATCAAAAAATTCGCCCGAAATACGAACATATGCTTTTATTGAAGTAATTATTGTATTTGGTATAAAAAGAAATTTACCGTTTTCCAATACTAAGGGTGCTTCTGCACTACCTTGTAAAGGAATTGTGAAGGATAAATCGGAAAGAGAGAAGTCAGTGTTTCCTCCCAATAGATTTGTTGTTGTCATCTCACCGGTGGCTATATTCATGGTAGCTTTCTGCTTTTGAGCAGTTGTTATTACTATTTTTTTTAGAGTCAGTTCTTCTACACATGTTTTATGAATTTTTATTCTAACAAGGCTTAATGCGTGATTATATACGAAATTTATATCCGGAGCAAGGTATGTTCCTGTTACCGGGGTGGCCCACAAATAATCTTTTTGGGCCGATGGTGAAGATGAAATATTCACATCAATTGTAGGAGGATTACCTGAATTGAAAACTGGCGTGGTTTCTCTTGGGTAATATGAATAGAATGCAATTTTCTGTCCGTTGTTCATAAAATAACAGGCGGTTGTCGTTTTGATGGTTTGAGGCGTTCCTTCTTGGATTTCCCCCTCTAAATTAAATAATTGATAGCTATCTTGATCGGACGGCCATTCAACAGACGACTCATTATCTCCGGAGTATGAAAGTGCAAAGATGCCCACAGTACCACCATTTGGGATGCTTTCTCCAATATCTATCGGGGTTTTTGTCGGGATTCCACGTACAGAAGCAAAGAAAGAAGCCTTTTCTCCGGAGTTGTCGTTTGGAATATTATTTTCTTTTGTACAACTAAGTAGAAAAAAAAATAATACCAAAAATAAATTGGCTTTTTCTCTGAAAACGAGCATTTATATTTAATATGTTATTTAATAATAATGGGACCTCCATAATTTCTAGTCCACTCGGTAACGGTTACTCCTGTTATACTCAGAGCCGTGCCGGACAGTTTTACGCTATATATGTATTGATTACCTTGAGCAAACGAAATTGGTGTAGCACCTGTCAATGAAACAATATAGTCTTTCGAATCAATTTTAAATGTAAACTGGATTTTTGATTTGTCGGCAATGGTTACTGGAACTAACAAAACATATGCATTCACTAAATTTTTAAGTATCTCCGTATCCGTCGTCTCTGGATCTGAATTTAAACTTATTGTGCTGCCTATACCAGTTACAGCAAGTGTTTGAGAGGTCTGTCCGCCAGTAATTGAACCATCAGCAAGTTTCATTTTAAGGTCATTAGAATCTTCTTTGTTTATTTTTAAATTTGAAGGTATAGTATTGTCGGTAATAGTTATTTGGGAAATAACTCCTTCTCCAAAAAAATTCTCTTTCCAAACCACAAAGGCTACCTGAGCGAGTGAATGGCTTAGTTTTAATTCAACACTTGCATTTTCATTACTAATATCTGTGCTTCCCGTCGGAGTTGTTTTATCTTGCGCTGCCCATAGATAATCTGTCTGATTATCCATTATCTGAGATGCAGGAATATCTAGCAACCTCTCTGTGGCAGCTCCTGTGCCGGTCAAATCTCCTGCAGTTGCAGAATATGGGCTATATGCAAATATTTTTGCCTTTGAAGCGGACAGATAAACTGTATTGCCAAGATTCCATGATGTTCCATACGATAATGAAATATTGTTATTACCTGCCTGATTGTCATAGAGGGCATCTCCGGCAGCGTTAGACACGTGAATACCTATTTGTTGCGACTCTATATTTGTACCGTCAATAAGAGCTTTGGTCGCTTCTATCGAAATAGAAGGTGTTAGAGAAAGTGGAACTTTTTCTTCAGGATTAACATTTGTATCTTTCATACAACCTGCAACGGAAACCAACAGCGTTGCTATGAATAATATTCTCTTCATATAGTATCAGAACGGGTAAAAATTGCTGAATAAATTAATTAATTACAATATCATCTCCAGCACTAGGTGTCCAATCTGTAACTGTTACAGAAGATATTGACAAACCTGTACCGGATAATTTAACTTTATATATATACTGTTTTCCGCGTTCCCATGTTACTGAAGAAGTGTTCGATGCAGTTGAAGACTTACCATCAACGGTAAATGTAAATTTTATCTCACCGGCTCCTATAGCGGATGTTGGGGCTACCAAAGCTGTTGCATTTACCTGAGTTCTTAGAACATTCACATCTGCTGAAGGAGGTGTGGTTGATAAAATACATGGTATAGAAAGATTTCTGGTCAATATCCCTTTTGCACCTCCAGTAATAGCTCCCGAAGTTATATTCATTATTAAATCGTCGTCAACTGCCTTGCTCAATATAATCCAGTTCGTCGCGGCTGCATCTTCAATTTTAAACTGTGTAAAACTGCCTGATCCGGGATAGTTTTCTTTATATACAACAAAGGAAATCTGTGCCAAAGCATGGTTCATTGTAAGACTGGCAGAATTTTTACCTGTCGCATTACTGACAAGTTTATCTGCTTCAATGATTGGTGTTGCATACATATAATCAGTGTCGTTTCCGTTTTCTTCTTCAGAGGGTAATGTTGCCGGAATTGTATTAAACAGTGCATAATTTGTTCCTTGTGATGCATAAGGATGATATGCATAAACTTTACCGGTAGTATTCGATAGGTTAAATCCGGATGAAGAAGACCAGCTTGTATTAGCTGAAGCATAAGTGAATTCGATGTTTGTTAAAGCACCTGTTTCATATGTGTTCCCATCGGAATTTTTGAGAACCTGCACACCAATTTTAGTCCCATCCGGGAAGGTCGTGCCGGAAACAATCGCTTTTGTTGTAGGCTCAATTGAAATCCCGGCTTTAACTGAAAGAGGAACCCTCTTATGCACATTTTCCATGTTGTCCTGTTTTTCGCAAGAAAGGAAAACGAATGTTGATATCATTGCTAATTTAACTATGTCTTTCATTGTGATATATGATAACAATATTTAATATTATATTTATATATGAACCACCACTTCTCCATCTACCTGTACCCACTGCGAGAGTGTTGAGGTTAATTTCAATGTATGGGTAGTAGTAGGAATGGTTACGGTATATTTATATGATTCCCCTGCAACAAAAACTCTGGAAATTGACCCATTGTATGTGATTCCTTTTATTGTAACCTTTATTGGAATATCCATGTATTCCGATTTTTTTATAAAAAAGCAAAACGGTTGTATAGCTAGAACGCCTTCACTCCCATTTGTTTTTATTGATGGAGCACTTCCTTTAGGAGAAAGTGTAGTGTTTGTGAGATTAAGTACTGCCGAACTGTAAAATCCAATCACCTCTATAGATGATGTCTGGTCAATTACAACTGTAGTATCCTCACATTCCACATTGAATGAAATCTGAGAGACAATGTGTTCAAATGGCAGAACTGCGCTATTGTTTGTTTCGCTCACATTAATAATTGATGCGTTTGTTGCAATCATTACATCATCTCCGTTTTTAAACCCGGCGATAGAATCGGGTGTTGTTACACCTCCTTGATATGGTGAATAACCATAGATATCATAGTCTTTTCCAATGTTAAGAAATATCGGGCCGCCTGATAGCGAACCTGATGTTTCTGAAATATATAATCTGTTGGAAAACATGGTTTTTGAAAACGAAACAGAAGAGTCTTTGGGTTGGACATATATTCCAATAGAAAGTCCTTCCGGTATAATATTATCTGCTTTTGAGATAATTTTAGCACTTCCAGAAAGGCCAAGTTCTATTTGGTTATTAGTTTTTTGTTTTTCGATACTAATCTTGGTGCAGCAAGAAAACAACAAAATCAATAATACAGGAATATATGTCGTTTTTATCATCATTATTTTACCATTGGACTAAACGACTCCGTCACAACAACGTCCTCAGGATCAACTGGAACCCAATCAGTAACAAAACCTGTAATCTCAAGCCTTGTTGTTGATACCTTAATGTTATAGGAATAAGAGTTGCCCGCGAGAAATGTATTTGATATTTCTCCGGAGAAAGACTGTTTTCCGGATATTGCACCAGGAATAGTTACATTAAGAGATAGTGTCATAAGTGAAGTTAATGGAGCAAAACATACCGGTGTATCCTGTTTTGTAATTTTGATACTGTTATCCACAGCTCCTCTGGTTATTTTGCCGGTTTCTAAATTAAGAGTAATATCCTTGTAAAATCCCATAACTTCAAAAGTTGCTTCAGAAAAAGGATATGCATCTTTGGTTGCCTGATCTCTGTCATCCAACAGAAAGAACTTTATCTGTGACATTTTATGTGTAAAAATCATGCTTACTGTATTCCTTCCTTTAGAGACACCTCTCAATGTTTTATTCACATCTGTATATAGCACATCTGTTCCATGAGTAAAAGGAATGGCAGTGGGATCGGATACATCGGCTACTCTTGGTGAATAGGCATACACATCATAGTCCTTCCCTTCTTCAAGATAAATTGCATCTCCGGATATTGCACCTCCTGATGAAACAGAAAGAGGTTTGTTGCTTATTGTCGTATTCTCCAGCGAATCCGTTGATCCAGAGGTCACATTAACGACATATACCCCCAGTTTAACTCCTGTTTCCAAAGGGATATCCGCCTTCGTCGGAACGATATTCATGGATTTCCCTTCCATAGCTAGGTATGGTTTGTCATTAACAACCGGAGTTATTTTTGAACAACTTACAGCAAATATTGCAGTAATCAATAATGTGAAAATCAGTTTTTTCATTTTATTCCTATTTTAAAATTATATTTTCATTTGTTACTATCCACGACTTGATTTTTGCATTAAAACTTCCTTCTGTTTCCTTAAACACATCTATATATATTGAAACCTTTACAGCTAAGACTACATTTTTAAAAGCATCTGAAGCATCAACGTATAACGTTTTTTTATACCCATCAGAAAAGATAAGGTTTAAGGCAAGTTTGCTTTCACTATAATCTGGTGCCACACCAAAGAAAGATGTTGACAATTCTAATTCAGATGTATTTACATTGTCAATTATAAGTTTATTAGGATACTCTTCATACTTAATCAATTCTTTGTTATGTAACCTGATTCCGTTAGAAAGGCCTGATATTTCTGTCTGGCAAGTTTGAATAGAATTTACATCTCCTGAAAGAAATAGTCTAATGGTTGCTTTTTTTGAATATTCCTCAGGTGTGAGAAATAGATGCTGTTCTTGTTCATTTGTAATTGTTACATTGCCTAAAGAGACTGCGTAAACTCGCTCTGGAGGACATAAACTTTTCTCTGATTGCGGAATCAATGATGATAAGGACTTTAATACTACTTTGGCTATATTATAATTGTCCAGATCCTTATATTCGACTCCTTTTGAATCCGTATTTACTGCTAAAATATTATATGTTTGCGGAGGAATTGTTCCGGAGAAGCCTTCGGAAGTAGCTTCTTTAATATAAATATTTCCGTCCTCTCCATAGAAATATAGTTTCATTGAATCAGAAGGTGTATCCCAGGAAGGAAGTTTATCCCATTGGAACGATACTGATATTTTTGCATCTTGCTTTGATAGGTCCAAGGGTCTTTTTGTACATCCAAAAGAGAGTAAGGAAAATAAAAACATTATATGAAATTTTGTCATTTTATAATATTCACAACTTACCTCCGAAGCGATACATAATACTTAATCTTAAACCTTGCAGTTGAAATCCTCTTTGGGAGCCTGAATCTATATAATAATACGACCCGTCTTCCGCTTCGTATGATTCCCAATTATCAATTCTAAAGCCTCCTCTTGATCCTATTTCAAGCGCAAAGTCTTTAACCAAAGGGAAAACAATACCTATAGAAATCCCTGCTCCATAATAGCTTCCTGTATAACCATAGAAACCTAATGAAGGGTGCATAAAATCAAATTCTCCGGTAATAGCATAAATGCCAGTATAAATACCCCGAAAATTATTTTTTAAGTTTCGTGCATTAATTAGCCAAATTCTTGGTTCTATTGCTAATCCATCAATATATCTCCAGTCATTACCTGTTTTGTTCCTTATTAATGGTGTGTAAATGGCATCCATTGATAATGAAAATCTTCTGTTGATGTAATATTCAAGTTCAATATTTGGAATAGTGCTTACTCTTCCTCGTTCTAAAGATGGTGTAAATCCGGACCAGTAAATTAAATTTGTCTTAATAGCAAAACCGGGATGATTTATGGTGGCCCTAATAAATTTATTATTTAAATTATCCGCTGTGTTGGCTACGTCTTTCGGCCTGTTGATTGATACAATATATCGCTTATCTATCATTGAAATTACAGAAGCATCTTTTAAATTATGTTTAAGAGCATTTAAAGTATATGCAACTTCCCGCGATTTTTTACAAGGTAATATCTCTATATTTTCTACAAGCTGAGTGCTATTATTTTGTTTATAAGGAATAGAGCCATACTGGGATAGAATTAAATTTAAAGAGGCTATCATTGGATTAAATGTGTAATAGATATTTCTATTAGCCCCTTCCGGAACAGGTAAATATTTGACAGCAATTCCTATTGTATTTTCTGTATTAAACGAATTGTCAATGTTAAACGTAAAGCAATCATTATTTAGACCATATTTAATTTTTAAATATGCTCTTACCACACTCGCCTGTATTGATACATTGTTTATTGCTTCAGAATTTTGCTTAGTAATATAACCTGAAAGTTCTAAATGTGCGAGACCATTCTTTAAATCAGAAAGGGTAGGCTCAATGGCTAATGACAATCTGTTCAGAATCAATAAATTTTCTTTATAATTTGCTTCCAGAACTTTGCTTTCTTGTACAAAACGAAGCAGAAACATATCAGATTTCGATCTTATATTCTGTCCATGGACAAATATTGATGATACAATAAAAAACATAATAACGACTCCTATCCTTTTGATAAGAATCGAATCCTTTTTTAGGCATAAGAAATTAAAAACACTTAGTACAATCATATCCAACTCACATTTATCAATCACTCGTAAAAATCATTTTTTTTGATATATTCTTAAATATTATATTTTTAAATTCATCTTTATCTAAAGGCGTTTTAATAAAATATAAATTGTCTGCATTAGAATTTCGTGTTGCAAAATCATATATATTTAAAGCCGGTATAATAAATACAGAATATGGGTAGTTTCTGGATAAATTTTGTATGTTGCAAATACTGCCGTATAACATTGTATTGGTAAATATTACTATATAATCTAAATCCGAAATGGCAGTTAACAGGCCGTTAATATATTTTAAATCCGGAGTTCTGAATATATTAAAGAGATCTTGATCCAGGCATTCTTTTATTTGAAAATAGTTTTTGTCATTTTCTTCAACAATAAGAATGTTCATCTTTTTTAACAACGTATTTTTTGTTGAGAATAATTCATTTACCGGTAATTCCAAATAAAAAACAACTCCTTTGTCAAGTTTTGATTCAACCCATATTTTCCCATCAAGAATTTTTGATAGTTTATCACATATTGCAAGTCCAATCCCTAATCCGTCAAGATTTGCACAATAGGATTCATCTACCTGCCGGAATGGCTTGAAGATTATATTCTGTTTATCCAATGGAATTCCAATACCAGTATCTGAAACATATATTAATAGTTTTCCCGGCGTATTATTCTCTTTTGAAATTTTATATCCTATTTCGATTCTCCCTTCCTTTGTAAATTTTAGAGCATTAGATAATAGATTCGTTAATATCTTTTTTATTTTAATTTTATCTGAATAGATAATGAAATTCTTATCATTCTCAGGGATGCCTATTTCGATTTGAACAGAATTGGTAGTTTTTGCTTCCTTAATAAATTCTTCATAAACATTAAAAATTAATTCTTTAAAATTAATTCCTTCAAGACAAACGTCTCTATAATAATCAAGCACACTAAAATCAATAATTGAATGGATTTTATTTAACAATAGCGACCCATTCAATTGAATTATCTGTGCAAAGTTTTTTATCTCATTTAACGAATCTTCTTCCTGAATTAACTCAGAAAAACCTATAATTGCATTCAAGGGAGTCCTTAATTCATGAGAAATTGTAGATGTCACAGCTTTTACTTCTCTATCTCGTGATTCTGCTCCATCTAAAGTCCCATCCATTCTTATCATTCATCAAGGTTTTTAAAAATATTATTCAAAAAAGATATCATTGCATTTTTTTCGACAATACTTAAATCATTTACTACCGAATTAAGCAGAGAAGAAAGCGTTTCAATGTTAAGCATATAACAATCGACTAAAACATTTACTAATTCATTATCTATTTTTTCAAAAGAGGTATTTGAAAACGTGGGAACTATCGGCTGAATATCATTATATTTCAAAACTTGACTTTCTACTTTTTCCATAGCTAAATATTATCAAATACCCGACTAAAGTAGATTTTTGAAATTATTCAAAAAATTTAAATGTGTCGAAGGCGTTTATTTGAAAGCTAAAAGTGCATTATTATTGCCCCAAAGCAAGATTTTTAAATTGTGTTTTCACAATATAAAACGATAATTCGCCTGAGCCTCTGGACAATTATTTTATCCAATCTATTACTGCATTTTTATAATTATTTGTATATCCATAATGGCTGGAAAATATATACTCACATTTTGGAAAATTTGTTATTTTCTCAATTGAATTAATCGCTGTTTGTGTGTCCATATTAAAAAACTCATTGAATTTTTCAACCTCATCGTTCTTTATGCTTATCAAATCTCCTGTAAACAGATATTTATCATTTAAAAGATAGCACATGGACCCAGGAGTATGTCCGGGTGTTAAGATTCCTTTAATAACAATATTTTCGATGGTTAATATTTGCTGATCAACTATTGCAGAATATTTTTTAGTATCAATTTTATTGCCCGTGAATAGAAATCTGGATTTTTTTCCGTCTATTAACTTCTCTTCTTGTGCACCTAAATATAACGTTGCATTTTTAAATAATTTAATTGCAGCAACATGATCCATATCTGTATGAGTCAAAAAGATGGCTATTATTTTTTCAGGATTTATTTTAAGTCTTTTAAGTTCTTTCGAAACAAAATTCAAATTATTACCGCAATCAATTGCAATATAATGTCCCCCAGTTTTAATTAAATATAAATTCACGAAAGAATCCCTTATAGAATAAATATTCTCAACAATCTCTTTTGTTTCAATTGGAGTCATTTTATCTTTCTCCAATTTAAACTTCAACACGAATCCAAAAAATAGAAATACAGTTATCACTATTACTATTACTAAACAGAACAAACCTTTTTTATATAATTTTTTCATTTTTAATATTTTATTAAAAGAGGCTGATATCTTGCGATTCAGCCTCTTACAGGCGATTAACATGTTGAACTTTAACCTATCTGTTCCCGCTTGTCCACCAAAGTTTTCTGAATAAACATAAGTTCCATCTCCATAAGCTTCTTTAATTTTCAGTTTTAAGTTTGAAATTCAGAAGCTTTTAAAGAAAAAAGGTATAGCAAATTTGTTGTGACAATTTTTAAAAGAAGAGTGCTCAAAAATGAGCACTCTTCGTGCACCTAAATACTAAAAACTGATTTTATTGGGGTAAACTACTCCCCAGTAAAAGGCAATAACGTTAATTTTTTTATTTATGGCAATACATTTTGCCTTAATAATTATTGCTGTAGCAAATATAAAATAAAAAAAATTAATTATCCAAATTTTAATAGAAAAAATATCTTCAGCTCAATAATAATTAGCAATATAAAGAATTTGATTTCTGACCAAAAACATGCTCATCACCTATTTTCATGCGTTCAATCTCTCAATAAACAGATTCGTAACTTTATTATTTTTGCTTAAATATATTAGCCTTAATCTTGTTGGTTATATTATTATAATAATTAATTATGGATATAGAGAATTCATGGGGCAATGCGACACGTGCTGAATCTTACGCTAAGCTTGAGTTTCCTAATACGTACTATCTTGCATATCGAGATTTGCCAAGAATTATTTCCGAACATGTAATTGGTTTTAGGGCTATTGATTTTGGTTGTGGTACAGGTCGGTCAACACGATTTCTTAAACAACTTGGTTATAATGTTACAGGAATTGATATTTCCCAGGATATGTTGGATATAGCACGCAAATTTGATAGTGTCGGTGATTATCAACTTGTTTCAAACGGAAAATATAGTCATCTCGGCATTAATAATTTCGATTTAATTCAGGCAATTTTTACTTTCGACAATATTCCGGGCTGGAATAATCGGATAAACATTCTAAAATCTTTAAGTGACTTATTGAAAGACGATGGATGTATGATTCTTCTTGATTCTACTCCTGAACTATATACTAATGAGTGGGCTTCATTCACAACAAAAGATTTTCCCGAAAATCGCAGTGCCAAAACAGGAGACATAGTCAGAGATATCATGTTAGATGTAGAAGATCGCAGACCTGTGGAGGATGTCTTTTGGAGAGTATCTGATTATCATAAATTATTCAACCTTTCCGGCCTCACTCTGGAAGCTACATACAAACCACTCGGTAATAAGAGCGAACCATACAATTGGATTTCAGAAACAACAATAGCACCTTGGATTATCTTCGTTCTTAAAAAAATAATTCAGTAACTTATATATGGCAAGTGAAATAATCATAAGGAAAGCAGAATTATTTGATATAGAAAATATAACTGTTTTAAAACAACAAGTATGGGTATCGACATATGCAGAAAAAGGTATAACAAAGGAATTTTCTGATTACGTATTATCAGAATTCTCAATGTATAATACTCGGAAATCTATACTTGATATCGATAGAAATTTATTGATTGCCGAAATCGAAAATCATTTGATTGGATGTATTGAAATATCATTTGCCTCAAATTACCCAATTCCTTCGTTGGTAAATATCCCAGAAATATCTGTACTATATGTTCTTGAAAAATTTTGTGGTATGGGAGTCGGACAAAAATTATTGGAAGAGGCACTTCTTATTTTAAAGAAAAAACATTTTACTGCCGCTTGGTTAACTGCATATCACAAAAATCACAAAGCTTTAAGTTTCTACAAAAAAAACCACTTCGAAATGATTGGAATTACTCATTTTGAAATGAGTGAAAACAAATACGAAAATACTATATTGATTCGCGAGATAAGGTCTGAAAATTATATTCATCTTTGAAATCGTTATATTTTAGTTGGTTAAAGATTTAGAAGCAATATAAATTAAATTGTTTAAGCGAATTGAAGTCAATAAAGATATCCCAATTTGACTCAAAATTGATTTATGCATGTCTTTTCTCAGGGTTATAAAGGGTTTTTCCTGAAAATATTTAGCAATTACAAAATAGCGGTTTCAAAGATTTTTATTTAATTAATTTAATATTAAGAGTATTATGCAACTTTCTGCACAAAATGTGCGTCTATTATGTTAATCATCAAAAAAATAATATGAAAAAATTTATTATATATTTTGTTGTTGCGATAATATTAGCAACACCGGCAAATTTATCTGCAAAAAGAACTTATGAATCACCTGTAGCAATTACAAGAGTTAATAACAATATTGTTGTTGGCGTTTTACCTCAGGTAGAATTGATGTCAATAATTCAGACAATAAGTCAGTATCCAAATATCCTGAGTTTCTTAATGGCAAAGGATTCTTCAAATTATAAAACAGACGTAATAAATCATTTCACTCCGTTTAGGAATCATCCGGCAGTTAAAATGTTTGACAGGCTAAGTTCGCAACCAAGAATGTTGAATTTTAGTGCACCTACAAACATTATGCTCTATACTGATGTAAATCTAAAATTAAGAGACGACATTAAATTTGATGATTTTGTAATTAACCGGGCTGCAGGAATGGATTCGCTGAATCTATTATTAGATTTAATCAGGGACTTTGCAGTTAAATCTTCATTCAATGAATTTTACAAAAAACATGAAGCTTTCTATATTAATATAGTTGAAAGAACTATTAATAATCTTGGATCAATTAATTATGTAAACGAATTCGAGACGTTCTACGGAAAGAAGCAAAAATCTTACAACATAGTTCTCGTTTCATTATACAGCTCTTGTGGGTATGGAAATTCTCTTAAATGCGAAAATGATATGCTAGAGCTCTTTTGCACAATAGGGCCAAGGAAGGTTATTAATAAATCGCCCTTATTTGGAGATCCGGGATATTTAAAAACTATGGTGAGGCATGAATTCAGTCATCCTTTTATTAACCCGTTAACAGAAAAAAACTGGGATTATATTAAAGATTATTCTTCTAATTACAATTCAATTCCGGAAATGGCAAAGAAACAAGTATGCGGTGACTGGCAAGAGTGCATTAATGAATTTATTATCCGGTCCATCACAACTCAACTTGCATACAATGAGGGAGATGATTTAGGATTAAAAACATATATCAGTGAAAAATCTAATGGTGTAATATACATAGACAGTTTGTTAAATAAAATCGGTTATTATCAATTAAACCGAGATAAGTTCCCGACATTCGAATCTTACTATCTTACTATCTTAGACACATTTAAATTTAAATCTAAATAAACTATTTTTAAAAATAGACATAGAATAAATGAATATTTGTAATAAATTTGTTACGGGTTTGTTTCTACTCTTTATTTCCTGTAGCGTTTTTGCAAGAACAAGAATAAGTGGTGGAATGATTGTTGGGAAAGTAGTTGAAAAAAATAATTACTCTCCTATGCCATTTGCAACCGTATCCATTGAGAATGATTGTAAAAAAATAATTGGAGGAACTACTACCGGAGAAGATGGTTGCTTTGAAATATCAAATGTAATATATGGGAAATTAAATGTTAAAATTTCTTTTATAGGATTTAAAGACACCACATTTATTGTTGAAATTCAAGAGAATGCCAATAAAATTGACCTTGGTGTAATAGAACTTACATCAGATGCCATTGCTCTTAAATCTGCAATTGTTACGGCAAAAATCCCAGTGATAGAACAGAAGCTCGACAAAATTGTGATGAATGTTTCAGCGGCTGTTACTACTCAAGGTAGCAATGCATTGGATATTATTAAAAAGGCCCCAGGAGTTTCGGTAGATCCTTCCGGAAATATTCTTTTGAATGGGAATCTTGTTTCGGTTTGGCTTGATGGACATCCATCTAATTTGACGGGAGATGATCTTGTGTCAATGCTTAACTCAACCGATGGATCAGCAATTGATAAAATCGAAATTATTGCTCAGCCATCATCAAAATATGATGCTTCCGGAACAGGTGGAATAATTAATATTAAAACTAGAAAGAACTTTATTAAAGGCATTAGTGGGTCTATACGTGGCTCTTATTCCGCAGCTTATTACAATAAGTATTATCCAGGATCAGACGGAACATTTGTACTTAACTATAAAAATAACAAATCTAACTCGACGCTAACCTACAGTCCAAGAATAAATAGCGACTTCCGGACATTTGACACTGAGACCATTTTTTATAATGATAATTTTATCTCCAGTGATACAAGGCTTGAAAGGACAAGCTGTTCACATAATATTAAACTTGCAACAGATTTTTACGTTCATAAAAAAAATATTTTCGGCTACAGTGTAAGTGGAACGACCAATGGTCTAAATGATTACACAACTGATAATTCCGGAAGCACGCTATACAACAATAACCATTTTGTTGAAAAGACAAAAACCAGTTCGAAAAACGACTATAGCATTAACAATTTCTCCTTGAATTTTAACTACACTCGAATTATTAGTGATTCAAAAGAACTTAACATTAGCGGAGATTATTATTATTACGACCTGGCTCACGGCCTAAATCAAGAAAACACTTTTTTGGGAGAGAATAATGAAGAAACCCACGCTCCCAATATTTTTATAAGCAATTCTAATCAATTTATTAACATAATGTCTTTTAAAACAGACTATGAACAGAGTTTGGGAAAAGTTGGAAAACTAGAAACAGGTATAAAATGGGCAAAAAGTTATACTGATAATATCCTTATTAGAGAAGAGATGATAAACTCCACGTGGATAATTAATAACAACCTTAGCAGTAAATTTAACTATAATGAAGACATAACCGCTGCATACTTCGCATTATCTGGCCAAATCAATAAGAAAATAATTTATAAAGCTGGGTTAAGAGGAGAATACACCACATCAAAAGGAGAGTGGATCAGTATTGATTCCCTTACAAGTAAAAAATATATCGATATTTTCCCTACTATATTTACAGGATATAACCCTAATGAAAATATAAAATTCAGCTTCTCTTATTCAATTAGAACAAGAAGACCCAGTTATGGAGAACTTAATCCCAGCAGATTCTATCTAGATGCAAAAACCATATCTATTGGCAACCCGGAACTGAATCCTGAATATAGCCATAACATTAACTTAACTCTTGGGGTCAAAAAAGCATACACCTTAGGAATTAGAGGCACATTTGTCCGAAAGGCAATAATCGAAAACCCTGATTATGATTCTGAATCTGAAGAAAAAACAATGACATGGCAAAATTTTGGGAAACAAAATATTGTTGGAGGATTTTTTTCCATTACAGAATTAGCGATAAGTAAATGGTTCGTAATCAATGGTAATATATTTGCATCATACCTATCGACAAGCGATGCACAAACTATTTTCAAAAGAAGTAATTTCTTTGCTCATGCAAATATTAGTGGAACCATTATACTGCCTAAGAATTATAAAATTGAACTTTCCGGTAGGTATCAGTCAAGAATGCCATATGGCTACTTTGTAATCGATCCTAGATCAGATATTACTATTGGATTACGAAAAGAAATTTTGAAAAGCAATTTTATTCTCACTATTACTGCAAACGATTTATTATCAACAAATTCATCAAAGGTAACGATGAACGATAACATATATAAATATTACTTATTATCGTCAGAATCGAGAAGCAGACGCATCGTTCTATCATTGAGTTATAGATTTGGACAAGGGAAAAAAATTAATAACCGAAAATATGAATCCTCTGAAGAAGTTTCTCGCGTTGGCAACATTAATTTGTAATAAATCTAATAACATTATCTCTAACAAATTATTATAAAATGAAAAAAATTTGTCTAATTATTTTTTTAAGTATGTTTTGTATCGTAGACAATCTTATGGGCATTGAACCCACTTCCGGAAAAGAACTTATCGAAATGATGAGGGAAAAATATCAAGATAAATTCTATAAAACGCTTTGCTTTTCTCAGCAAATATCAAGATTCAAAGAAGACACAGTTTATTCTACAGAAGTTATGCATGAAGCATATAAGTCTCCTGGTAATCTTATTTTAAAATTCAGAAGCTGGGATTGTGGTGATGGGCTGGTTTTTGCCAACGATAGCCTTTACACCATAAATGATGGTGTTGTGGATAAAGTTGAATATCGCCTTCATGATATTTTAGTATTAGGTATTGATGTATACAACGTTGACCCGGAAGTAACAATTGCAAACATAAAAAAACTGAATTACAATCTTGACCTAATTACTACAGATAAATGCATGGGTAAAGACGCCTGGTTGGTAGGAGATCCTTCTTCAAATTGTTTTTGGGTTGACAAAGATAATTTGCTCTTCCTAAAAGTGCAAACACGGCGAAATGACATTTCTAGAAGTGTAGAATTTATTAATTATGAGTACATTGAAGGCGCGCCAGTTGCTACTACAATAAATTTTTACGATAATAACGGGAAGCTTACTATGGTAGAAAAATACTTTGACGTTAGACCTTTTGCAAAAGTGGATTCAGAAATTTTTGATCCGAAAAATTTTGTCTCTGCGAAATGGTAACTATACATTTTAAAAACATAAAGCCGGTTTATCGCCGGCTTTATTGTTATAATTACACTTATATTAAATTCTAAATGAGAAGAATATCAGAACTATTTTTCTAAGTTCATAAAAATCTTGTTAAGAACCGTTTTTACTATCGCTAATTCTTCTTTATTTGCATTTTGTAACGCTTTATCAAGGACTGATGCTGCCGCTTTCTTAAGATCAGGTATCATGTTTTTGCCTTTAATTGTAATGAAGACATTATATTCTCGTTTGTCTGAAGGACTTCTCCTTCTTTCTATAAGCTCCATCCTTTCCATAATATCGAGAATCCTGGTAATATTCGACCTGACTTTATATAGCTTAATGGCTAAGTCTGTTTGTGAGGGGCCGTCGTTTTCCGAAAGAGCCATTAAAACACTCCATTGATCGCTGCTTATATCAATTCCAGAATGCGTAAGCATTCGGCCTAATTCAAGTTTGAATTTTTGAGATGTCTTACTGACAAGAACGTTGATTGATTCGTCCGGACTATTAATGGGCATAATGATATAGTATCAATATTTGACAACCCAAATATAAAATTTAAATTTTAAACCAACAAAATAACCAATTTGGCACAGGACTATTTAGAATCTTTTAATAATACTAATTTGCACTAAAAGGAGATTAAGGTTCAGGTTAGATGAAATATCTTCAATAACAGTTTTTTTTATAATTGAATTGAGTTTAATACCAAAATTTAGATTCCAGTCCGAGCTTAATCCAACTCCAATTCCAGTTGCAAATTGGAATCCAAATCCGCGGCCAAAATCATAAAGTAAGATTCCAGATTCTCCATCAACCTCAATATGATTATAAACAGCTCCAGCTCTTACAAATAAAGATACAGGCTCCATAACGGGATGTACAAACTGAAATCCTAAAACATAGCCGTTATCTTTAAATACTGCATTGTTACCGGCAAATATACTCCCATTACCAAAATAATTCCATCCCCACCCTAAATAAACATCAGTGTATTGTATTATACGGTACTGAAGTGTCCCTTCAAATCCGTATCCTGGATTTAATGTGGCACCCGTTAATTTGCCGGAGAAAACTGAAGGGCCACTGCTAAGTTCTATGCCAAATCTTTTTTCTTTTTCCTGAGCACCACTATTAAGCGATAAAATTGAAAATACAACAAAAGCGATAAATGCTTTTCTACTCATTATCTTAAGTTATCTAATTAAAAAATAGTGGGCAAATTTTATTTATTGCACTATAAGCTAATTGTTTTAATGAGCAAATATAGAGATGAAAAAAACTAACAAAACGTAAATCATGCCGAAAGCGGGAAATTTCAAGCTCAAGGCGTGCTGTTATTGTTTAAATGGAGGAAAATTATTACTTATTATTGCGAAATCGCTGAATCAGGACTAACTCCGGATCTTCTTCTCCCACTCCCAGGCAGACTTAAACACAACATCGAGCGGAGTATCTGCGCTCCAACCAAGAATCTTGTTGGCTTTTGACGGGTCCGCCCAAACCTGCTCAATATCGCCGGCTCTTCTGCCAACAATTTTATATGGGACATTAACTCCTGTCGCTTTCATAAACCGGTTAATAACCTCAAGCACCGAAAGCCCTTTTCCTGTACCAAGGTTGAAATATTCAATGCTCCCGTCCATCTCGTCCTGTTTTTCAAGAATTCTCTCAACAGCCTTCACATGAGCTTTTGCAAGGTCACAAATATATATATAGTCTCGTATGCAGGATCCGTCCGGAGTGTTGTAATCGTCTCCGAAAACGCATACACTTTCCCTTATTCCAATTGCAGCCTGAGTTACAAATGGAAGCAGATAGTTAGGAACACCCCGGGGAAGTTCGCCAATCAAGGCACTCGGATGGGCACCTATCGGGTTAAAATATCTTAATGAAATAACTTTAAGGGCTCCTTCAGATGCTTTAACCGAATCACTCAGAATATCCTCGCAAATTTGTTTTGTTCTTCCATAAGGAGAAGCAGCCGGCTGAAGAGGGGCACTTTCACTCACCGGCAAATGCTCCGGAGACGGCTGTCCATATACAGTGCATGAAGAAGAAAATACAACGGAACCGCTTCTTCCTCTCCTGGTGATATTTATTAATAAATTAATAAGAGAATCAATATTGTTTCTGTAATATTCTAGCGGTTTATCCACACTCTCCCCCACTGACTTGTATGCAGCAAAATGGATTGCAGCGTCTATGTCGGGATGCTTGCAGAAAAGAAGTTCCATATGCTCCGGATTGGTACAATCAAGTTCAAGAAATGTTAATTTTTTACCTGTAATGGACTCAAGTCCGTCAAGTACATCGGGCGATGAATTTGAGAAATTGTCGACAATAACAACGTCATATCCGGCAGCATCCAGTTCCACGACTGTATGTGCTCCAATATAACCTGTTCCTCCTGTAACCAGAACTTTGCCTTTTTTCATTATCGCCTGTTTTTAACCATGAACTCTTTAATGGTTTCAGATATATATATTTGCTCCTCTACTTTAAGTTCTGTGTGCATAGGCAGAGAGAGAACTTCATTTGCAAGTCTGAGCGCATTTGGTGTTTCAACCCTCTTAACAACTCTGGTCCTGAAAGCAGCATGCTTTTCAATCGGATACGGATAGTAAATCATTGAAGGGATTCCTTTTGATTCAAGATAATCCTTAAGCAAATCACGCTTCTTAACCTGTATTGTAAACTGATGATAGACATGTGTTGAATAGAGTTCTTCTTTTGGCAATACTATTTCATCAACATTCCGGAGAAGTCCCATGTATCTGCTGGCAGCATCCTGCCGGCTTCTTGTATACTGGTTCAGATATTTAAGTTTAACTCTGAGAACGGCAGCCTGAATCGTATCCAGTCTTGAGTTGCACCCTACCAGATCGTGTTGATACTTTATCCTCTGACCATGATTTGCTATCATTTTTAGTTTTTGAGAAAGAGACTCGTTTTGTGTGAATATTGCACCCCCGTCGCCATAGCATCCCAGATTCTTTGAAGGGAAAAATGATGTACATCCTATATGACCTATTGTTCCGCAATATTTCCCTGCTCCGTTCGAAAATGAGTAGCGGGCACCAAGAGCCTGGGCATTGTCTTCAATAACATAAAGATTGTTCCTTTTTGCTATATCCATTATCGGCTCCATATCCGCAGAATGGCCAAAGAGATGGACAGGCATCACTGCTTTTGTTTTTCCGCTTACGGATGCTTCAATGTCTGCCGGAAGAATATTATATGTTCCGGGATCAACATCTGCAAGAACCGGTACCAGGCCAAGCAGTGCAACCACTTCGGCAGTAGCCGCATAAGTAAAGGCAGGAAGTATTACTTCATCCCCGGGTTTAAGGTCAAGTGACATAAGTGCAATCTGGAGCGCATCGGTACCATTTGCACAGGGAACAACATTCTCCGATGAAATATATTTACCAAGTTCTTTTGAAAATTCATCAACATCGTGCCCATTAATAAAGTGGCAGGAGTCTATTACTCCTTTTATAGCCGTGTCAATTTCATCCTTTATATTTTGGTACTGGCCTTTAAGGTCCAACATTTGAATTTCCATATATAGCTGCTTTTAAAGAACAAATGTAGTAAATATCTTGCCCTGAGCAATAATAAAACATTACCTTTGCGCAAAATTAAAAATTATGAAAAAACTTATCGGAATAGCTGCAGATCATGCAGGTTATGAGATGAAGGAGATTCTTAAAATGGAACTTGCAGCAGCCGGCTATGAGGTCAGGGACTTTGGAACACACTCCTCAGAAAGTATGGATTATCCCGATGTAGCGCATCCTCTTGCTTCTGCTGTGGAAGGCGGGGAAGTCTCTTTTGGAGTTGCAATCTGCGGGTCGGGAAACGGGATAAGTATGACTGTGAATAAGCATGCAGGAATAAGGGCAGCTCTCTGCTGGACACCTGAGCTTGCTTCTCTTGCAAGAGCACACAACAACGCCAATATTCTGAGCCTTCCTGCAAGGTTTATTTCAATTGAAACCGCAAAAGAGATTCTGTCAACATTTCTTAAATCGGAATTTGAAGGCGGCAGGCATCTCGGAAGAGTAAATAAAATCAGTTGCTGATGCCGGTAAACAAAGAGTATGCTGTTTTAGAAAACCCGACAGAAGGGGTTTCTGTTTCATCAAACATGGAAGACTATCCTTCCGGTTTGGTTATTTCTGTAGACAAACCATACAGATGGACCTCCACAGATGTTGTAAGAAAAACAAAATTCCGTCTGCAGCGTTTTTTCGGATTAAAGAATATAAAAGTAGGTCATGCAGGGACGCTGGACCCGCTTGCTACCGGGGTCCTGCTCATTTGCGTGGGGAAGGCGACAAAAGTGGCAGAACAGCTTCAGGCTCAGCCAAAAGAATATATCGCAGACGTCCGGTTCGGTTCCACAACTCCTTCATTTGACCTTGAAAAAGAGATTGACAACAATTTTCCATGGGAACATATCACCAAGGAGTTAATCGAGAACAAACTGCCACAATTTCTGGGAGAGATTGATCAGATTCCCCCGGTATTTTCTGCAAAGCTTATTGACGGGAACAGAGCTTATGATCTTGCAAGAGCCGGGATTGAGACAACTATGAAACCATCAAAGGTTACTATTTACGGACTGCAAATAATTTCTTTCAATGCTCCGGACCTTAAAATTGCAATCAGATGCAGCAAGGGGACATATATCCGGTCTTTTGCCAGAGATATTGGCGAAGCCTGCGGCAGCGGAGCACACCTCACAAATCTCGTGAGAACAACTTCTGGCGCTTTTGGAGTTGAAAAATCTCTCTCAATGGACAATATCGAGAGTATTTTTAAGATTTCCTGATTTTTTACAACATTTCTGAAACCTTTTTTCAAAAAATGCGTATAATAAAAAGTTGTCAACTTTTTTTAAAGATCAATTATGAAATTATCTCAGTTTAATTACAACCTCCCTCCAGATTCAATTGCAAAATACCCGTCAAAATATCGTGACGAGTCAAGGCTTTTGGTCCTTAACAGGAAAACCGGAGAAATCGAACATAAAAATTTTAAGGATCTCCTCGACTACTGCAGTGAGGATGATATCCTGATTTTTAACAACACAAAAGTTTTTCCTGCCCGTCTTTATGGAAATAAGGAAAAAACCGGTGCGGAAATAGAAGTTTTTCTTCTGAGAGAGCTCAATGCCGAACAAAAACTATGGGATGTTCTTGTAGATCCGGCAAGAAAAATAAGAATAGGAAATAAACTGTATTTCGGCGAAAACGACAGTCTTGTTGCCGAAGTTATAGACAATACTACATCAAGGGGCCGTACGCTGCGCTTCCTTTTTGACGGAAGCCATGAAGAGTTCAAGGCAACTCTGTTCCGCCTTGGCGAAATGCCCATCCCAAAATGGATTCGCGCAAAAGCCGAAAATATTGATAACGAAAGATATCAGACAATTTATGCGCTGCACGAGGGTGCGGTTGCTGCACCGGCAGCCGGTCTTCACTTTAGCCGGGAACTTCTTAAAAGGATGGAAATACGCGGAATAAATTCTACACACATTACTCTTCACATGGGCCTGGGACATTTCCGCACGGTTGATGTTGAAGACCTCTCAAAGCATAAGATGGATTCCGAGCAAATGATAGTTTCCGAAGAATCTTCCAACCAGATAAATAAAGCAAAAGAGAACGGTAAAAAGGTTTTTGCTGTAGGAATAACAGTTCTAAGGGCAATAGAAACGGCTGTTACAACACAAAGCAAAATTAAACCATACAGCGGCTGGACAAATAAATTTATATTTCCTCCCCATAATTTTTCCATTCCGGACGCACTCATTTCCAACTTCCATCTTCCTCAGTCCACAATGCTAATGACAGTTGCTGCATTCGGCGGATATGACAATGTTATGAGAGCCTACAATGTTGCAATCAAAGAGGGTTACAAATTCGGTACTTACGGCGATGCAATGCTGATTATCTGAGAATTCTAAAAATAATTTATCTGTTTTTAGATTAAATTTATCCCTATCTAAATTTCAGACATATATCTTCGGAATGCACCGTGCTAACTTTACAAATAAAAGCACGATGTATTCCGAAGATCTTTTATACGGCATTGCTCTTAGTACTATTTTTAAATATCGGGTAGATTTAC
>Ga0316605_10000485_pt1 | contig 27721 bp, 26 predicted proteins | sample OWC_soil_day20_n_FD_207666 | JGI IMG/M metagenome (GOLD analysis project Ga0316605, IMG submission 207666) | Wetland soil microbial communities from Old Woman Creek delta, Ohio, United States - OWC_soil_day20_noCT | ecosystem: Environmental > Terrestrial > Soil > Wetlands | place: USA: Ohio...
GCAGCTCAAGACAGGTAAGGGTCGTGCTTTTATCCGAAAAGAAATACTTAAATAAAGGTAATCTCGTTGGGCTCATATCCGACAGCCGTCGGACGTTCGTTCGAGTCGGGCCTCCGCAACAAAGCCAGAATTGAAATCCGAAATGTATAAACGTTTCGGATTTTTTTGTATTAAATCTGTATGACTATGTATTACGTTTATGTATTAAAGAGTATAAATCATGATAAGATTTATATAGGTTTTACGTCGAGCCTAGAACAAAGGTTAGAAGCTCACAACCATGCACAAAACAAAGGTTGGACCCGATTGTATATGCCGTGGAATATTGTTTATACCGAATCTTTTGAATTGAAATCAGATGCCATGCTTCGGGAAAAGCAGCTCAAGACAGGTAAGGGTCGTGCTTTTATCCGAAAAGAAATACTTAAATAAAGGTAATCTCGTTGGGCTCATATCCGACAGCCGTCGGACGTTCGTTCGAGTCGGGCCTCCGCAACAAAGCCAGAATTGAAATGGGGCTGTCTCAAAAGTAGATTTGAAAAATAGTTATATTTCAATTTGTAAGCAAAGTTTTGAACGCCAATTCGCTATGACACGAAGATATTCACTTTTGCGGCTTTGTGTCGTAGCGGCTACCGATAAATCGGCATATTCATAGTCCTTCATTCTTTTCACAACAAAAAAAGTCGGGTTGTTGAATTATTTCAACAACCCGACTTTTTTTTATAAAGTTTGCTTATTTAGTCTTCGTTGTACACTTCCCAGTCGGTGCCAAGCATACTTCCGGTTTTCATAAACTGGTGGTGCATGCCAAAGCAGGCGTGTAAATTGGTTGGGGTGTGCGATGGACCCGACAGGCTAAGATAGTCAGTTAGCATCTGTTTGTATTCCGGCGCCACACAGTTTTCGATAATTTCTTCGGCACGCTGTATGGGCGATTTTCCGCGCAAGTCGGCAACTCCATGTTCGGTAATAATGATGTTTACCGAGTGCTCATTTTGGTCTACATGTGTTACCATGGGTACGATAGAGCTGATATTGCCATTTTTGGCAGTAGATGGAGTGGTGAATATAGAAATATAAGCACTGCGGGTAAAGTCGGCCGAACCACCAATACCATTCATCATTTTTGAACCAAGCACGTGCGTACTGTTTACATTACCGAAAATATCGGCTTCCAGAGCTGTGTTGATTGTGATTAAACCCAGACGACGGGCAAGTTCCGGACTGTTGGACATTTCCTGAGGGCGAAGCACCAGCTTATCGCGGAAAAACTCAAGGTCGGCATAAATTTCTTTCAGGATAGGGGTGGTAATAGTAAGCGAGCAACCACTGGCAAATTTTATTTTACCGTTTTTAAGCAGTCCGATTACTGAGTCCTGAATTACTTCGGTGTACATCTCAAAATTAGGTATGTCAGGGTTAGTACCCAGCGAAGCCATTACTGCATTGGCAATGTTTCCTACGCCCGATTGAATAGGCAGGAATTCTTTGGGAATACGACCTGATTTAATTTCGCCTGCCAGGAAGTTGGCTACGTTCTGGCCGATTTTGTCGGTTACTTCGTCGGTAGGAGTAAAGCCGCCAACTTCATCGTTGCGCCATGTTTCAACTACGCAAAGAATCTTTTCCGGGTCAACCTGAATGTAAGGCACTCCCATGCGATCAGATGGTTTCATCAGCGTTAACGGAGCACGGTAAGGAGGGTCTTTGGGTTCAAAAATATCATGAAATCCGAAAAGTTCTTTGGGATGATTGTGGTTGAACTCAACGATAATATGATCGGCCAGATTAGCAATGGTAGGAGAGATACCCACCCCGGTAGTAGGAATCAGTTTTCCATCTTCGGTGATGTCGCAAACTTCGATAATGGCAAACTTGGGTTTGGGCATAAAGCCAAAACGCAGGTGTGGAGCCAGCGAGGAAAGGTGCATGTCGAAATATGGTGCACGTTCACCGTTCAGCGCGCTACGTAAGTCTTTGTTAGACTGGTACGGTGTGCGGAACAGGATGGCATTGGCACGAGCCAGCGCTCCATCGAGCGAATCGCCGGTAGAAGCTCCGGTATACATTCCGATTTTAAATTCTTTACCATCGGCGTGAAAAGCTTCGGCACGTTTAGCTATGGCCGTAGGAACTTCCTTGGGACATCCGGCAGGTGTAAAGCCGCTGAAGCCTACAATGTCGCCGTTGTTTACATAACTTGCAGCCTCTTCGGCAGTTACAAATTTATACCTTGACATAATGTTTCTGAAATTTTTTTTGCTATAATAATGTTGATAAATTGCTATTTTACAAACAAATAGGAATCAGGAGGTAGGAGATACCGTGGTACTGTTAACACGACGCTCTGCTTTAGCCCTGAAAACGAGTGCAAAATTACCAATTATATTTTGAATAACATTAGAAAAGAGAGGGTAATTAAAGAAATTTTTCTGTATTTTGTTTTGTGCCTGAAAAAACAGGAACAGATGTATATAAAACAGTATAGCGTAAAGTTTTATTTCTGGTTTAATTTAGCATAATTGTTGAGCGGCGATTCACTTTTTTACTTTTTTGTTTTTCAAAATCTTCATCATCAGCAGGGGTTTATCTGTAGTGATATAATCCACTCCGGCACCAACGAAGAACTCCATGTCTTCGGCTTTGTTTACCGTCCATACATTGGTGGTGAGCCCCAGTTTACGAGCTTGCACTATCCAGTCAGGATGATCTTTTAATACCTGATGGTGATAATCTAACCCGGTAAGTCCGGCTTTTTTCAATTCGGCAGGTGGTACATCGCCGGCCAGATAAGCCACTTTGGCCAAAGAGTCGGCCAGCAGTAGTTCCCTGCAAATATTCATACTGAACGAAATATACTCCACGCGTGCTTCCAGTCCGTGCTGCTTAATCAAATTCACAACAGTGCTTACGGCTCTTTTTTCATTTTCGGCAGTTTTGTGTGGTTTTATTTCCACTATCAGTTGGGTGGGCATACAAGCTTTGCCATGTATCAGAAATTGTTCCAGAGTTGGCAGTATTTCGCCATTAATCAGTCGGGCGTCTCTTATTTGTTCGTAGGTGGCCGTTTCTATCACACGGCTTTGTATCGTGTCGTCATGATTTATTACCGCCACCCCGTCGGCTGTGAGCCACACGTCAAATTCAGAGCCGTAAACTCTTTGCTCATGAGCTTTGTGTAGCGCTACGAGCGAGTTTTTAGCTGATCCGTTGCAGTCCCAATAACCCCTGTGTGCTATCACTTTGGTTTGTCCGCAAGTGTTTTGCAGTATTACAAGCAGTGCGAAGCCAAGTATAATCTTTTTCATAAAAAATAATCAACAATAATAAAACCGAAGCCAAAAATACAACGCTTTGGAGGTATAAACAAGAGTTTGATGCAATTGAAACAAATTTATAATATCATCGCTTCGCTAATGCCGGGGAGTAACAAACAGTAAATTATACTTATAGTCTGTAATAGATGCTCATATATAGAGGTAACGATGTTTTCCCACTTTTAAAATCCGGTTCGCGCATCGTGTCTGCACGTTTGGTTGTCATAAGTGCTCCGGCTCCGGCTTCAAGCATTATTCTGTGCCCTATAGCAAAGTTTATACCTAATCTCAGACTTATTAAAGTTCGGAAACACGGCGAGTCCAGGCGCAAAAAATTTTCCGGGGAGCTTTCCATTCCGTTGCTGTCATATACCACGCTTTCTGTTTCGAGTACCGACCGATAAGCATACCCAGGTACAATACCATCTTCGAGAAAGAAGCGTAACCGTTTACCAAAACTAATTCTGAAAATCAGTGGCAGATTGATGCTCTTTTCTTCATAAGCAGCATAGTTCCTTTTGATGCTATTGTTTTCATCGTTTACAATATCCCACATATAATTGCCTTTTTCGTTAAGGAAAAACACGCCACTGCGGAAAGCAAAATATTGACCGAACGAGTATAATACCGATACACCCAGGTTTTGTTGCGAAATGGAAGCTCTGAAAGAATCATTCTGAGGCATTACCTGAAGGCCGCCCCAAATAACGCCGCCTTCCACTCCCACAGCTATACCGCGTTCCTGCGCATTCAAATTGCTGCAAAACAAAAGAGCCACAATTATTAAAACAAAAAAAGAACGAATTTTAAACATACTGATTAAAGGTTTTATTTGTTTCGTTATTATTATCAATATTGTCGTTTCCAAATTAACTATCCAATGAAAACAACTGTGTATCAGCGTAATTTTGTACTATCGGTCAGGACGGCAGGTTTTTGTGCTTCAACCCTCTGTCGGAAAATCAGTTCAAAGCTACAAAATAAATTTCACTATTCCAATTTCTTTGTTTTAACGGGTGTTTGCGGTGGAAGTTGTCGTTTTTTTTGTAATCAAAACACCATATTCGGGTATAGTTTGTAAAAGATATTATGGATTTTGCAGACTAAATACAGAGCGAAAACCAGATTCAGGATTTTTTTTCGATACCTTTTTTAATATTAAAAAACAGGTTTATTTATTGATAATCGAAAAAAATTACGGATATTTGTAACTGTCGCAAAACAGAATAATTATTCAAATAAATATATACGTTATGGAATCAAAAGATATCCGAAATCTGGAGCCAAAATCACTTTGGCAGCATTTCTACAGCTTAACGCAGGTGCCTCGTCCATCGGGCAAAAAAGAACCTGTAGGTACTTTTCTCGAAAATTTTGGTAAATCGCTTGGGCTTGAAACGCTCCGCGACGAAATAGGTAATGTGCTGGTGCGTAAACCGGCTACTCCGGGCATGGAAAACCGTAAAGCGGTAGTTTTGCAGGCTCATATGGATATGGTGCCTCAGAAAAACAGTGGGGTGTCTCATAACTTTGAAACTGATCCGATACAGGCATATGTAGATGGTGATTGGGTAACAGCCAAAGATACTACGCTGGGTGCAGATAACGGCATCGGGCTGGCTGCTGCTATGGCCATTCTGGAGTCGAAGGATATTCCACATCCGGCTATCGAAATGTTTATTACTGTGGATGAAGAAACGGGTATGTTTGGGGCTTTTGGTCTGCAACCGGGCTTTCTGAAAGGTGATATCCTGATTAATATGGACTCTGAAGATGAGGGCGAGTTGTATGTGGGATGTGCTGGCGGACTGGATGCCAACATTACTTTTGCATACAAACAGGTAGAAGTGCCCGATGGTGATGTGGCGCTTAAAGTGTCGCTTACGGGGCTCAAAGGAGGCCATTCGGGAGTAGATATTCACTTGCAACGGGCTAATGCTAACAAGTTAATTTTCCGTTTTCTGAAAGAGGCTGTGGCTGAGTGTGAAGCCCGGTTGGCCAGTATCGACGGTGGTAGTTTGCGCAACGCAATACCCCGCGAAGCCTTTGCCGTAATTACGGTACCGGCCGATGGCGTGGAGGATTTGGTGGAACTGGTGCAGGAGTATGAAGCGCAGTTTATCGAAGAATTTAAAGGGGTGGAAGATAAAATAAGTTTGACTGTAGAGCAGGTTGATGCGCCGGACGGACTGCTGCCTGAAGAAATTCAGGATGACCTGATCAACGGAATTACAGCTTGTTTCAATGGCGTTTTCAGGGTAATCCCGGAATTGCCTTCGGTGGTTGAAACCTCTAATAACCTGGCTATCGTAAAATCAGATGGCAGCAAGGTGGAGTTAAAGTCGCTGATACGCAGTTCGGTGGAATCGCGCAAAGAAGAGTTGGCCTCGGTTATCGAGAGTGCTTTTGCGTTGGCGGGTGCTAAAGTTGAATTTTCGGGAGGTTATCCGGGTTGGAAACCTGATTTGCAATCGCCTATTCTGAAAGAGATGACCAAAGTGTATGAAGATAATTATGGCAAAACGCCTAAAGTGATGATTATTCATGCCGGACTCGAATGCGGTATTTTGGGAACGCATTATCCGCACATGGATATGATTTCGTTCGGACCTACAATTCGTTATCCGCACTCACCCGACGAGAAAGTAAATATCGCCACAGTTAAATTATTCTGGGATTTTCTGCTTGCTACATTGGCTAACATTCCGGTGAAGTAAATTTTTATGTCGAAACACATTTATAAATCAATTTAATCACTTTCGGACACACGTTGAGCTAAAAATTCTTCGTGTGTCTTTTTAATTTTTTTTGGGATGAAAAAGATTCTACTATTTGCATTTATGTTGTCTGTTACAGCCGTGGTATCGGCTCAGGACAAACCCAAGGCTGATACAGCCAAAGTGGACACTTTCCGTTTTACAGTTGTAAAGCAGAATAAAATAACTCCGGTTAAGAACCAGGCCAGTTCCGGTACCTGCTGGAGTTTTTCGGGTTTAGGATTTTTCGAAGCCGAATTACTTCGTATGGGTAAGCCCGAAGTGGATTTGTCCGAAATGTTTGTAGTTCACCACTCGTACACCGACAAAGCCGATAAGTATGTACGCATGTACGGTAATGCTAACTTTGGCGGAGGCGGTGCATTTTACGATGTAACTTATGTGCTTAAAAATTATGGAATTGTGCCCGAATCGGCTATGCCGGGATTGAGCTATGGCGAAGAAAAACACAAGCATGCTGAGCTTGACAATTTGCTGGCGGCTTACGTTAAAGTAATTACTACTAACCCAAACAAGAAAATATCTACAGCCTGGAAAGCCGGTTTTGCAGGAATTATGGATGCTTATCTGGGTAAGCTGCCTACAGAGTTTACTGTAGATGGGAAGAAATATACGCCCGTAAGTTATGCACAGTCGCTTGGACTGAACTACGACGATTACATTTCGTTAACCTCATTCACGCACCATCCGTATTACACCCGGTTTGCCGTAGAGGTGCCCGATAACTGGCGCAACGACGAGTCGTACAACCTTCCGCTGGACGAACTGATGCAGGTGTTTGATAATGCTATCGACAAAGGATACACCGTAGCCTGGGCTTCGGACGTAAGCGAAAAAGGTTTCACGCGCAATGGAATAGCTGTAAATCCAGAAACGAAAAAAGAAAATCTTCCCGGAAGCGATCAGGCACGGTGGCTGAATATCTCGCAAAAAGAGATGGAAGAAAAAATATATAAGTTAACCGGTCCGCAAGCCGAAATGAAAGTAACTGCCGAAAACCGTCAGGCCGCATTCGATAGCCAACAAACCACCGACGACCACGGTATGCTTATTTACGGCACAGCCAAAGACCAGAACGGCACCAAGTACTACATGGTGAAAAACTCCTGGGGCACCGACACCAAATACAAAGGAATATGGTACGCCAGCGAATCTTTTGTGAAATACAAAACCATCGATATCCTTGTTCACAAAGACGCCATTCCCAAAGAAATTCTCAAGAAGCTGGGGTTGAAGTAACAACACCCATTTCTGCAACAAACACTAACGGAGATACCTTAATCAAGAAGTATCTCCGTTTTTTATAAATCCAATATATTATTCTACAAAAGTAGAGACGTGTCATGACGCGTCTAAAAAAAGAAACAAATTTCAATTCTACAAAGTGCGATTAAAAGACCATGTCAATACGACATCATTCAGAGTTGTAAGTACCTGTGAGGTAGTGTTTGTTGGTATTTCCCGATAGTACGCTACTGAGGCAGGGCTGTCTATATGGGGGTAAAACGGGAGCTGCGGTCATAAAAAAAACCTGACAGATATGGGGGTCTGTCAGGTTTTGATTTTCAGCCGATGCTGTTTTTGGTTTCACTACTGCACCTTATACACGTCTACGCTTTCTACGTCGAACGATTTGATAAAAGTGGCATGTTTGCGCACTTCTACTTCGGCGTATTTGCTGTAGATAAAGGCCGATTTGCGGAACAGGTCTTCCTTGTCGCGTGTGGCATCAATAATCAGCAGGTACGACATGATGATGTGTCCGGCCATCTCCACCAAACGGCGGGCATGGAAGTCGATATATTCCTGACTTTTGGCTTCGTTTACGCGGGTAACCGAATGCTCCAGCAGGTTAGTCATGGTGGCTAAGCGCTTGCGTATAGAGTCAAATTCAGGATTGATAGGCAAAGTTTCGTAATAATGTATTTGCTTGAGATAGCTACCCGTAAGCACGTGGCGGATGGCGGCCACGGTTTGCAGCTGCGAGGTGCCTTCGTAAATGGTCAGAATACGGGCGTCGCGGTAGATGCGTTCGCAAGCATAATCTTTCATAAATCCCGAACCACCGTGAACCTGAATACAGTCATAGGCATTTTGGTTGGCATATTCGCTGGAAAACATTTTCAGAACAGGCGTAAATGCGTCGGCCAGTTTCTGGAAATCTTTATAATCCGCTTTTTCTTCGGGAGTAAGTTTGCGTGTTGCTTCGATGGCTTCGTAAGCTTTATAAATATCTACAAAGCGTGTAGTTTCATAAAGCAGGGCGCGTGTGGCATCCAATTTGGCTTTAATTACCGATACCATTTCGGCCACAGCGGGGAACTCAATAATAGCTTTGCCAAACTGCTGACGTTCGCGGGCATATGCAATGGCTTCGTCGTAAGCAGCCTGCGATACACCTACCGACTGAGCTCCAACGCCCAAACGGGCGCCATTCATCAGCGACATCACATATTTGATAAGTCCCATGCGGCGGGCGCCAACCAACTTGGCAGGCGTATTGGTAAATACCAGTTCGCAGGTTGGCGAACCCTTGATACCCAGTTTATTTTCGATGCGGCGCACTTTTACCGTATGGTCGTGCTTGTTGTCGGCCACAAAGTACGATAGTCCGCGACCATCGCTGGTGCCTTCTTCCGAGCGGGCAAGCACTAATTTAATCTGTGCATCGCCGTTGGTAATAAATCGTTTCACGCCATTAAGATACCAGATACCGTCTTTCTCGTTGTACGTAGCCTTCAGCATTACGGCCTGCAGGTCCGACCCTGCATCAGGTTCGGTAAGGTCCATCGAGCAGGTTTGTCCCTGACATACGCGGGGCAGAAACTCCGCCTTGATGTCGTCATCGGCAAATTCGGCAATCGTTTCGGCGCAGTCCTGCAATCCCCATATATTGGCAAATCCGGCATCGGCGCGCGACACCATTTCGCCACCCATTACATAAGGAATCATCGAAAAGTTCAGACCACCATACTGGCGGGGCAGCGCCATGCCGTAAAGTCCGGCCTGAGCCAGCGCTTCGTGGTTTTCCTGCGTACCGCGAGCATAAATTACACGGTTATTTTCTACGCGTGGGCCTTCGTGGTCAACGCTTTCGGCATTTGGGGCAATAATATCGCCACAAATTTCGCCAATAATTTCGAGCACACGCTCATAGTTGTCAATAGCATCTTCAAAATCGCGCGATGCGTAGTCATATTTATCCTTGTCGGCGAAGTTTTGCTCCTTGAGCGTAACAATTTTCTGCATCAGCGGATGCGATAACTGAAATTTCAGCGCCGGATTGTTGTTGTAGTAGTTCATAATAATCTTTAGCCCCCTTAGTCCCCCAAAGGGGGAATTCAGAAGCACTTTTTAAATGGTTACACTAAAAAAACGAGCATTCCAGGTCTCCCCTTTGGGGAGATTTAGAGGGGCTTCTTTACTTACTGTTTTTTTTATAATACTGAATCATCTTTGGGATTACTTCTTCCACCGATCCGGTGATTACGTAGTCGGCAATCGCATTGATGGGCGCATCCGGGTCGTTGTTCACGGCAATAATCATGGAGCTTTCCTGCATACCTGCTATGTGCTGAATTTGCCCTGATATACCGCACGCAATGTACAGTTTGGGGCGCACAGTAACACCGGTTTGTCCAATCTGGCGCTCATGTTCGCACAGTCCGGCATCCACAGCAGCGCGCGATGCGCCTACCTCGCCACCCAGCACGCCTGCCAGGTCGTAAAGCATCTTGAAGTTATCAGCGCTTCCCATGCCGTATCCGCCCGCTACAATAATTGGCGAACCTTTCAGGTTGATTTTGGATTTTTCCATATGGCGTTCGATAACCTCCATTACAAAGTCAGTGTCCTGTACATATTTAGCCACATCCAGGGCTTTTATTTGTCCTTTGTATTTAGGGTCACGAATTTCTTTTTTCATCACTCCCTCGCGTACGGTAGCCATCTGCGGACGGCAGTCGGGGTTTACGATGGTAGCCACGATATTTCCGCCAAAGGCCGGACGAATCTGGTACAACAGATTTTCGTAGGTTTTACCCGCTTTTTTATCTTCGTAAGTACCTATTTCGAGCGATGTACAGTCGGCCGTAAGTCCGCTGAACAGTGCCGACGATACCCTGGGCCCCAGGTCGCGACCTACCGGAGTAGCACCCATAAGGGCTATCTGCGGTTTTTCTTCTTTAAACAGGTTGACTAATAAAGACGTGTGAGGGAGAGTGGTATAAGGCGCCAGCCGTTTGTCGTCGGCTAAGTAAAGTGTATCTACGCCATAAGGTAAAACCTGTGCACCGATACTGTCGAGCTGGTAACCGGCAGCCACCGCTTCGAGTTTGCATTTTAACTGATCGGCCAGGGTGCGTCCCTTGGTGAGCAGTTCCAGACTAACATCGCCTACGATGCCGTCTTCTATTTCGAGATATACAATGATGTTGTTCATGAATTTAATTTTTTAATGTGCTAATATGCTTATGTGCCAATATGCCCGCGAAAGTTGTGCTCATTCTTAATTGGCACGCTGGCATATTGCTCTTTTGGCATATTTACCCAATGGTGTGGTTAGCAATCAAGTCCTTAATCAGCTCTTCAATTTCGCCATCGGCGGCAGTAAGGCGTTTGCTTTCTTTAGCGGTAAATACTACGCTCTCTATTTGTTTTACCTTGGTAGGCGAGCCCGAAAGTCCCAACCAGTTAATATCGTGGTCGATATCGCTTACTCCCCATTCGTTTATTTTCAGGTAAGGGTGCGAGTCGTACAAGTCGGTATAGTCCGCTCCGGCTTCCTGCAGTTCGCTGGGCGTGGCAGCCCGTTTGTACTTGAGCGTAAGTTTGGCGTGGCGGGGTCTGCATGCAGCAGCTGTTCCGTTTACGGTAACAACGATAGGCAAAGAAGCCTTTACCACTTCCACACCCCGGTCGAGGCGTCGTTTTACGGTAATGTTTTTGCCCTGAATGTCGACAATTTCTTCGGCATAGGTAATTTGTGGCAGTCCGAGTTTTTCGGCTACCTGCGGGCCTACCTGAGCGGTGTCGCCATCGATGGCCTGACGGCCGCACAGGATAATATCCACCGGCCCTATTTTACGGATAGCGCAAGCAAGCGCATACGAAGTGGCTAAGGTGTCCGACCCTGCAAATTCGCGGCCACTAAGCAGGAATCCGCCATCGGCACCGCGATACATGCTTTCGCGGATAATTTCGGCAGCGCGGGCAGGACCCATGGTAAGTACGTGTACCGAAGCGCCTTCGATTTTAGCCTTTAGCCTGAGCGCCTGTTCCAGCGCGTTAAGGTCTTCAGGGTTGTAGATAGCAGGCAACGCCGCTCTGTTAACCGTACCATCGGCTTTCATGGCGTCTTTGCCTACGTTGCGCGTGTCCGGCACCTGTTTGGCAAGAACTACGATTTTAAAACTCATTGATTTGTATCATTTAAGGGTTAATAAATATATATTTTATAATGATTTTTCACAAAACACAGGCTTCGTTTTATCTTGCCCTATTTCAGGAGTCCGATGCTCTTTTTCAGCGTCTAAAAACCGCACAAATTTAGTAGTTTTTATCGAAGTGGCAATTTTAAACTGCACATGAAAGTAAAAATGTGCAATTTTTTGCGAATATGTAAGTATGTATAAAAAAAGCGGGACTTTTCACAAAGTCCCGCTTTTCAATAGGTATTAGTTTTTTAAGGTATAAAAAAGATTGTGTTGTTTAGTTAACGTTGGCAAAGAAACAGCGAAAATCTGACGTATCAAAATATAAAAATATGTTTTACAACCTATTTTTTGAAACAGCAGACATTTTGATATAACATAAAATTGTAAAAAAACTGTTTAATTTATTGTAGACCAATAAAATAAATTTATTGTTCCCTAAATCTAAAAAAATGATAAATTTCAGGTTTTTTATTTCTTTTTTCTGTTTAGCTCTCTGCCTGCGCTTATCTTTAAACATTCTTTTTGCAAAAATAAGTTTTTTATTTACATCTGCAAGCATTTATGTAAAGTTATAAAATAAGAAAAAAAGCATTATTAAAGCCATAAGCCGGCCTGAAAAACGAATTCTCTTGCTTTTTATACATAGTTTAAGTATGTCTTTGAATTTTATTTTCTTTCTATTGTGACTATTGTGGTTTAATCGATTTTTACCTTAGTAGCAGGTACACAAAAGTTTTAAAACGAATATGTATATTATCTGACATGCGGATAAGCAATTTTTTTTATCCAAAAACTATGTGTTGCTAATGCGTCCGGTAAAAAAGTCTGGATAGGTTTGTGTTTTTGAAAAATTCGTTATCATAAAAACTTGAATGATATTCTAAAATCATTTCCGGCAAACGTAATTATTTATATCTTTGTTCGTCATTTGATTAAATATGAAAAAATTATTCATTTTATTATTTATAGTTTCAGTTTCCGGAGCTTGTCGTAAGGCTCCTGCCACTGTACAGGCCGAAACTAAACCAGTACAGGTTCCCGCTTTTAATTCTGATTCGGCTTATGCGTATGTTAAAGCGCAGGTCGATTTTGGGCCGAGGGTTCCCAATACAGCGGAGCATAAAAAGTGCGCGGTATACCTGGCCGACAAGCTCAGGGCTTTTGGCGCTGCGGTAACCGAGCAACGCGCCACGCTCAAAGCCTTTGATGGTACAAAATTAGATGCAGTAAATATCATAGGTGTGTATAATCCTGATGCACAGCGTCGTGTTTTGCTGTTTGCTCACTGGGATTCGCGGCCGTGGTGCGACCAGGATGCCGATCCGGCCAACCATAAAAAGCCTGTACTTGGTGCCAATGATGGCGCGAGCGGAGTAGGAGTGTTGCTGGAAATGGCCAGACAATTCAATGCACGAAAACCAGATGTTGGAGTTGATATCATATTTTTCGATGCTGAAGACTATGGCGCCCCCGAAGGCGTACCCGGAAATACGGAAGACTCCTGGTGCCTGGGTACTCAATACTGGTGTGCGAGTCCGCACGTACCGGGTTATCAGGCGCGTTACGGCATATTGCTCGATATGGTTGGTGCACCCGGGGCAACCTTTTATAAAGAGCAAATATCTATGTATTACGCTCCCAATATTGTGGAGAAGGTGTGGTCGGTGGCTCAGAAGCTTGGTTTCGGCAATTATTTTGTAAACGAACAAGGGGGTGGTGTAACCGATGATCATGTATATGTTAACAAGCTATTGCAGATACCATCTATCGATATTATTCATTACAACAGTAATTCGGGACATGGTTTTGGTGACTACTGGCATACTGTAAACGATAATATGGACAATATTGATAAAAACACACTTTATGCTGTAGGTACTACCTTACTGAATGTGGTTTATAGTGAGTAAACAAGAAAGAAGACCATCGTTTTCTTTGTTTGTAGAATAGCTCCGATTCAAAAATTATCTAATCATAAACAATAAAAAATGTCGTTCCGTTTCAGGAAAATAGCAGTAAAAATAGGCAGCAATGTACTAACCCGTGGCGATGGTACACTCGATGTTACCCGTATGTCGGCACTGGTGGATCAAATAGCCTGGCTACACAAAAAAGGCGTTGAGGTGGTTCTCATTTCTTCGGGAGCAGTGGCTTCGGGGCGCAGTATCATGGGCATAAGCCGAAAAATGGATGTAGTGGATCAGAGGCAGCTATTTTCGGCTGTAGGGCAGGCTAAGCTCATCAACCATTACTGGGATTTGTTTCGCGACCATGGCATTACCGTAGGTCAGGTGCTTACAATGAAAGAAAATTTTGCAAGCCGCCGTCACTATCTCAATCAGCGAAACTGCATGCGCGTGATGCTTGATAATCATGTTATCCCGATTGTAAACGAAAACGACACGGTATCGGTTTCGGAACTTATGTTTACCGATAATGATGAACTGTCAGGACTTATTGCTTCGATGATGGATATGGAAGCGCTGATTATTCTCAGCAATATTGATGGGATTTTCAACGGGTCGCCGTCCAATCCGGCCTCGTCAGTCATTCGTGAGGTACGCAAGGGACAGGATATTTCGGACTTTATCCAGACCAGTAAATCTACATTTGGCAGGGGAGGTATGGAGACCAAAACGTCGATAGCCCGTAAAATTGCCGACGAAGGGGTGGATGTTTATATTGCCAATGGTAAAGCCGAAAACATCTTACTGCGCCTGCTCGATAAAAACGACGATGTGGTTTGTACGCGTTTTGCTGCTGTAGGCGACGAGGTTTCGAGTGTAAAAAAATGGATTGCGCACAGCGAAGGCTTTGCTAAAGGCGAAATTCACGTCAATGAAAATGCTGCCAAAGTGCTTGCCGGCGATACCGTAGTGAGCTTGTTGCCTGTGGGTGCAACTAAAATAATGGGTGAATTTGAGAAAGATGATATAGTGAAAATTATTGACCCCGAAGGCAATGTGCTGGGCGTAGGCAAAGCTCAGTACGATAGTAAAAAAGCCGCAGAACTGCTGGGGCGTAAGAATCAGAAACCGCTTATTCATTATGATTATATGTATTTGGAATGATAAGTGTTAATGAAAATCTAAGTACATGACAAAAAAAGAATGGAAACGCGGATATAACGGATTTAACAGATGTACACTGATTTATTGTAGTAATAAAACGGATTTTAATCCTGATTTATTTACTACGTAAATGGCGGATTAGTGTTCACCGCTGAAAATCAGCCGACTTCACTTGTGAAGTCTAAAATCTGTCATGTAATCCGTATTAGGAAAACTTTTGAGTTTACAGCGAAACTCTGTTTTATCCGCTATATCCGCGTTTCTATTCACATCCATTAATTATAGGCAAAATAGAATTTTTGTCATGTACTAAAAATGAAAATAATAAATAACTGACAAAATGAATCGCTCAATTTTCAGATATCTGTCGCTGGCTTTGTTGTCGGTATTCTTATTCGCGGCTTGCTCTACCACTAAGCAGATAGCTAAAGTATGTACCGAAAATGTAAGTCGGGTAATTATGAGAAACCCGGAGCTCCCCGACTATATTGTGCTTAAAACAGATAATCTGCCTCAGCAGGATGCGTTTGCAATAGCCAGTAAGGAAAAGGGTTATATTATTCCTGCGCTTATATTCTGGTCGTGGTCGTATGGGTATCGCTGCGAAATATCAAGCCTTTATTTTGAAAAATTATTTATCGAAACGATAACCAAAAAGGCTAAAGAATCGGGTCTGGGAAATTTTATGGGTGATAAACGGATTGAGTTATCGCTCGACCAGGTACCCAACGTAATTAATTACTCAAAAAAAGGCATGGCGGCATTCTTTTTTGTTGGCTACAGTTATGCTTACGACGACCGTATGTATTTAGAAAATCAGGCACTGAAGGTAAATTACAAAATAATAAGTGGCGATAAACAAACTTCGTACGAAACGTTTACATACCAATTCAATAAATCGGTGCCAAATAACAAGTTCTCGTTCAGTAGTTTTCTGGATAATTATGTGGATGAACTTGGCGACGAATATACCTACGCCTGTGCCGAATTTATTGACAAACTGATAGACGATTTATAAAATATGACAACAATAGCTTCTGACAACTGGAAACAAACTGCTCTGGCAGCATCGCGAAGTCTGAATCTGATTTCGACGGATACAATTAATGAGGTGTTATTGGCATTGGCCGATGAGGCTGTGTTGCATAGCGCTGCAATACTGGCCGGGAACGCCTTGGATTTGGCCGCTATGGATAAAGCTAATCCGATGTACGACAGGTTGCTTCTGTCGGCTGAGCGAATTGAGAGTATTGCTGCCGATATCCGTAATGTGGCATCCTTACCATCGCCTCAGGGACGTGTGCTGACTACCGTTGAGCGTCCCAATGGGATGACACTTACCAAGGTGACAGTGCCATTTGGTGTTGTAGGCATTATTTACGAAGCCCGCCCCAATGTGAGCTTTGATGTTTTCTCGCTCTGTTTTAAGTCGGGCAATGCATGTGTGCTCAAAGGCGGCACGGATGCACATCACTCCAATACGGCCATTGTTGCGGTGATACGCGGTGTGTTGCGTCGCTTTGGGCTTAATCCGGATATTGTGACCTTACTGCCCGCCGGCAGAGAAGCAACCGCCGACCTGATGAATGCCGTAGGATATGTTGATGTGATTATTCCGCGCGGAGGCAAGGGACTGATAGAGTACGTAAGAGATAACTCGCGTATACCCGTGATAGAAACCGGAGCCGGTATTTGCCATACATATTTTGATGAGTACGGAGATCTGGGCAAGGGACAGGCTATCGTTTTCAATGCCAAAACCCGCCGTGTGAGTGTTTGCAACGCACTTGATTGCCTTATTGTTCATGAAAAACGACTGGCCGACTTACCCCGGCTGTGTGAGAATCTGGCATCGAAAAACGTGATTATATATGCCGATATCAAGGCTTACACTTTTCTGGCCGGAAAGTACCCGGCGCACTTACTGCTAAAAGCTACCGACGAAAGTTTTGGCACTGAGTTTCAGGATTACAAAATGGCAGTAAAAACGGTTGCGTCTATCGACGAAGCCCTTAATCACATTGCCCGTTATAGTTCCAGACATAGCGAGTGCATTGTTAGTGAGCATGCTGCCAATATCAGTTTGTTCGATAAAATGGTAGATGCTGCTTGCGTATACACCAATGTATCTACCGCTTTTACCGATGGAGCCCAGTTTGGTTTTGGTGCAGAGATTGGAATCAGCACCCAGAAACTACATGCCCGTGGCCCCATGGCACTGCCCGAATTATGCTCCTACAAGTGGATTGTGAAAGGCAACGGACAAACCCGAAACTGATTTGTAATCTGTGTGGGTAGGAGGTAAGTGCTTGAAAATATGTTATAAAGCAGGTTTGGTGGTCGAAAACGACCTTTTTTTCAACAAAATGTATTTTTTGTTGTTACTTTTGCAGAAAATTTAAACATATTTCAAATAATTTTGCATTTTTTGTTGCAGAATCAAAAATAAATGTTTTTCTTTGTAAACGTTAAGATGCTGTATTTCTTTCGCGTGGTTATTTCATATCTCTTTCTTCAAGGACTGAATTTACTTAACCCTCCGTTTGATTATGCTGATCTTGAATCAAACAATTAATCAATTTTTTTATTTTTATTTTTATGAACATTTATGTAGGTAACTTAAGTTACAAAGTTCGCGAAAACGACCTTCAGGGAGTCATGGAAGAGTATGGTAAAGTTGACTCATGCAAAATCATCAAAGATCGTGAAACAGGAAAATCCAAAGGATTTGGATTTGTTGAAATGTCTGACGATACAGCTGCTACAAAAGCAATCGAAGAATTGAACGGCGCTGAATTTGATGGTCGCACCATGGTAGTGAAAGAAGCAAGACCGAAAGCTTAAAAAAATATTTTTAATAATATACGGTAAAAAACTTCTGTCGTCGGTACAAAAACTGATGACAGAAGTTTTTTTTATGCCTTTTTTGATGGTATAAAAAATCTTTCCTAATTTTGTGAAAGCATTTAATGGGCAAGCGCCGGCAGTGCCTGATAGTACGCAATAATCCGGCTTTTTTTCGTGTTTTTAAATTTGTATAAAATATAAATAATCAGCATCTTATATGATAAAAGGAATTTTCAGTAATAGCTCTACACTCATCAAAATAATTCAGTTTATCATGGTTGTTTTTTTGATGCTTATTATAAGTTCGGCTATAGTAATGGTTTTTTTTGCCAATGATATAAGCAGTATTGAAAACGTTAAAATGATACAGCTTATTCAGTCGGTGGGGATACTTTTGTTGCCGCCTTTGATAATGGCTTATCTGTGGAGCAATAAACCGGCAGCTTATCTGCACCTCGATGTATTTCCCGATGGACGGAAAATTCTTTTGGTTACTGTCATTATGATTGTGGCTGTTCCGTTTATCAACCTGCTGTCGTGGCTCAATCAGCAAATGGAGTTGCCATCTTTTTTATCGGCTATCGAAGCCAAAATGCGTGCCTCCGAAGATCAGATAAACGAGCTTACCGAGCGTATTTTGCAGGTGAAAGGAATCGGCGCCTTATTATTCAATGTGTTACTTGTGGCAATAATTCCTGCGTTGAGCGAGGAGTTTTTCTTTCGCGGAGCTGTTTTAAAGCTTCTTTCGGGTAAAAATAAATATGTGCTATCTATCTGGATAACAGCAATAATATTCAGTGCTATCCATATGCAGTTTTACGGCTTTGTACCCCGGATGTTGTTTGGTGTTTTTTTTGGGTATCTGGTGTTGTGGAGTGGTAGTTTGTGGTTGCCGGTCATAGCTCATTTTGTCAACAATGTGGTTTCGGTCTTGTTCTACTATCTCATTTTCAATGGCGTGTCGTTGCCCGGTTTTGATACCATCGGTTCGGGCGATACACTTTGGCTTGGTATAGTAAGCGGAGTACTTACGGCAGCCGGCATTGTATGGTTTTATCAAAAAAACGTCAAAGCGATATGAAGCGAATTTTATTTCCGGTAATAATTCTTTTTACCACTTTTGTTTGGCTTACTGCTCAAAACCACCAATTCAGAATAGCCACGTTTAATATTCAAAATCTGGGACAGAGTAAGTTGGCTAAAAGAGACATAACTGATACGCTGGCTACGATTGTAAGGCAGTTTGATGTGGTGGCTGTGCAGGAGGTTTCGGATGTTAGCAACCAAACGGCTAAAGCATTTTTACAAATCATCAACTCAACCGGCATGCGTTATGGCATGGCTTGCAGCAGGCGTACCGGCGTACAGGAAAACGACCGTAGCAGCAGGGAGCAATATGCGTTTTATTACAACAAAAAAACGGTTCAGTTGCTCGATACTGCTTTGTACAACGACTCGGCGTACGATTATTTTCAGCGCGAGCCCTGGCTTGGTAAGTTTAGACGGCGAAGCGATAGCCTTGAATTTGTGCTGTGCACCATTCATACCATGCCCGAGCGCGCTGTGGCCGAAATAGATGCGCTTGCCCGGGTAGCCGAATGGGTTCCGGTACGTTTTGGGGTGCAGGCTCAGCTCATCATTTGCGGCGATTTTAATGCATCGTGCAGTTATGCATCGGTCAGAGATCTGGATTCGCTAAACATCCGCAAGCAGCCTTATCACTGGATAATACCGGATAGCGCAAAGACCAACCTCTCGAGAAAAACCTGTGCTTACGACCGCTTTGTAGTTACCGGCGGTATAGCGCCATTAGTCGATGGTTGGGAAGTTTTTCGCTATTTCACTTCCAAAAAAGTGTCGGACCATTGGCCGGTTTATATCAGTTTACGCAGGCGGGATTGATGTTTTTTTGTGTGAGCTCGTATGTATGTTGCTATCAAGCCCGTCTTTCGCTAACAATGAGCAGAGCTTCTTCACGAATACTTTCAGGCAGTTGAATGTTTCTGACCTGAAGGCTTCTTAGCCAGGCAGCCACATCGCTTTCGCGGAGCGTATAAAACACGTCGCTAAGCTGGCGCATTTGCGTTTCGTTCATTTTTTCAGGAGCAATGCCCGAAAGTGAGTCTAAGTCCTCGTCGTCAAAATACTCAGCTTTGTCGCTGGCGTTAAGCAGGCTGTCCCGTTCACAAACTTCGTGAGCGCCGCAGCACTCACCATTATCGTTGATTGTAATCTCGCTTTCTTCGTTTTTGTTCCTTCTGTTCATGTAGGTTAGTGCATATAGCAAGCCCCCGAAAAACAGCAAAATCAAAATTAATATCCACATAATATATCTAAAAAATCAGTTTACTTAATACAACATAATTTTCGGCGCAAAGTTAACTCTTTGTGAGCAAAAATATGTATATTTGTGAGTTAAAAACACAATAGAATCACTATTTTTAAGTTTGTATCTTTACTTGAGAATGATTATGTCGTAAAACCTAAAAATTTGCCTTTTGAAGATAAAAAATTTATATACCATATTTGCGGGTGCATTACTTTTCATTGGCCTGTCGTGTTCCACCAACAAAAACACATGGAGTACCCGTTCGTATCAGGCGTTGAACACCCGTTACAACGTTTACTTTAATGGAAAAACAGCTTACAAAGAAGGTCTTAAAAATATAGCCCTGGCCAACAAGGAGGATTATTCCAACATTATCCCCATGTATCCGATAAGCAGACACGAGAATGCCGGTAGTGCCATATCGAATATGGATAGAGCTATTGAGAAAAGCCGGAAAGCCATTAAGCAGCACTCCATAAAAAAGAAGCCCGAGCGAAATATAAAAAAATGGAGTGACCCGGCCTACAAGTTGTGGTTCAATCAGGAGGAGTTTAACCCTGCACTTAAAGATGCCTGGCTATTATTGGCTCAGGCCGAGTTTCATAAAGGTGATTTTATAGGGTCGGTAGGTACGTTTACTTACATTGCGCGGCATTACTCCGGGAATAAAGATGTGGTGACTAATTGCCAGTTGTGGATAGCAAGGGCGTATGCCGAAATGGGTTGGCTGTACGAGTCGGAAGAGGTGCTGGGTAAACTCAAACAGGCCGATTTAAGCCCTGCCAACTCGGTGCTTTTTTCGTCGGTAAATGCCGATATGTTACTTAAAAAACGTCAGTATAAAGAGGCTATTCCTTTTTTGGAACTGGCTGCTAAAAAAGAAAAGGATAAGTTGCTGAAACAGAGGTTTAACTTTCTGCTCGCTCAGCTTTATATGCGTGAAGGAAATAATCAGGAAGCTTATGATGCCTTTACCCGGGTAATTAAAGCAAATCCCTCTTACGAAATGGATTTTAATGCGCGTATTTATCGTGCCGAGCTTGATAATAAAAATGTTGGAGCGGTTCGTAAAGAGCTTCAGAAAATGCTCAAAAATCCAAACAACAAAGATTATCTCGATCAAATCTATTACGTTTTAGGAAAAACCTACCTGCAACAACGTGATACAGCCAAAGCCATAGGTTTTTTCAAACAATCTGTTGAAAAAAGTACCCGCAACGGATTTGATAAGGCGGCAACACTGATAACATTGGCTGATTTGTATTACGGTAAACAACAGTATATTCAGGCTCAGCCTTGTTACGACGATGCCTCCAAAATCATAACCGTCGAAGATGATGATTATTCCCGTATATCCAAAAGAGCACAGACTTTAGGTGAGTTGGTGTCGCAGTATGAGATATATACACTTCAGGACAGTTTGCAAACTCTGGCTAAAATGCCCGAAAGCAAGCGCATAGAGCTTATAGGCAAAATGATTGAAAACCTGAAAAAAGAGGAGCGGAAAGCTGAAGAAGCACTGGCCACTAAGCAACAGATGGAGTTGAATAACGCCGGAGATGAAATGTTAGTTCCCATAGGCGGATTCCCGTCTTCGGGGTCGGACTGGTATTTTTATAATGCCGGATTAATGAAATCAGGGCAGAGCGAATTTGTGAAAAAATGGGGTAAACGTAAGCTTGAGGACAATTGGCGGCGTGCCAGCAAATCGGCCACATTATTCAGCGATGATGCCGCTCAGGCAGTCTCGGCACAGCGTGGCGATGTACCACAGGCGGCTGAAGGACCCGATGCGCGGGCAGCTACAGGAACAGCTACCAATATTCAGAGTATGGAGTTTTATCTTCGTCAGATTCCTGTTACAGAAGCCCAGTTGGCCAAGTCCGATTCCGAACTTGCTACTGCTTTGTACAATATGGGAATGATATACAAAGATAAGGTTGAAGATTACCCCATGGCCATAAAAACCTTTGATGAGTTTGAACGACGATTCCCAACCGACGAACGCCTCGAAGAAACTTATTTTCAGAGTTATATGGTTGAGATAAAAAATGGCAATACCGATAAAGCCGGTTTGTACAAAAACAAATTACTACGGTCTTTCCCGGCTTCCCGGTATGCTCAGGTGCTATCGCAGCCCGATTATTTAAGCCGTATGAGCCGTATGTATGCTGAGCAGGACTCCTTGTATAGCCTTACTTACAAAGCCTACAACGAGAGTAATTTTGCGTTGGTGAAACGATATACAGAATACGTTCAGCAACGGTATCCGCTTTCGACGCTAATGCCTAAATTCATGTTCCTCAATGCATTAAGCGTAGGTAAAACCGATAAGCCTGATGTGTTTGAAAAAGCGCTGAGTAACGTTGTTGAGAAATATCCCGAAAGCGATGTTAGTGCCATGTCCAAAGATATTCTGGCTCTTATCAAGCAGGGTCGTGAGGCCACTTCAGGCACATCGCATGGCAGTCTGCTGGCTCGTCGCGAAGAGATAGTGAAGAAGGAAGAAGCTTTCAGTGAAACCCGCATGGATTTTTCGACAGATAAAATGCAGCGCCACCGGCTTGTGTTTATAACCAGTGCAGGGAAAACTGATGTTAATACATTGCTCTACAACATTGCAGCATATAACTTCACCCGCTTCATGGTGAAGGACTTCGACCTTGTGCTATCGCAGCCTGACAGTACAAAATCGTATATATCGGTTACTAATTTCGATTCATATAACGAAGCCGAATGGTACGTAAGTTCCATTACTGCCGACCCTTCCATGGGTGCTTTGCTGAAGAGGCTGAATGTGGCCGAAATTGTTATTTCAGAACAAAATTATGGATTGATAAATTATAAAAGCTGGGATGAATACGCGCGTTTCAGGCAGCAATACCTTTCGCAGGGAAATAGTCAGGGTATCAACCCCGACTTAATAGCCATCAGAAATATGGAGCCTACTTCCATCAACGGTACAGTGCTTGTTCAAAACAGTGTGCAGTCAGCTGTTGTACGGCCTGAGCCTGCAAGCAATAAATCGACCGATACGGCGGTGAAAACCGATAGTCGACCCGCACAACAGCAGGTCAAACCGATAGAAATGCCGGCTGAAGTAAAGCCTCAGCCCATGGCCGAAGCCAGACAGGAGCCCGCGCAGCAGTCAGGTGCCGTGGTAACCACGATTCCTGCACGTACTGAAACTCCACAGGCTCAGACTCAAAGTCAAACACAACCTCAGGTGGCGCCAGCCGTAGTTGTTCCAAAAGAAGACAAGGTGCCATTGTTCAAAAATCTCTTTGCCTACAGAGCCAATGAGCCTCATTATGTAGCAGTTGTTGTGATGTCGGGTACATTTGACTTCGACAAGCTAAAAGCAGCTTTTGATACCTACAACGCCCAAAACTACGGTATGCTCAACGTTAAGGTAAGTCAGGAAGTTTATGACAAACAGCGCATTGTTTTGATAGGTACTTTTGCCGATGCCAATATTGCCAAATCGTATCTGATGCGTATGGTAAAAGAGAAAATATTGTCTGAAAATCTGAAGGGTACAGATTACAGAAATGTGCTTGGTTCGCAGAAAAACCTTCAGCTTATGATGCAGCAAAATGCGATGAAAACTTATTTTGAATTTATGCAGCAGTATTATTTAAAATGATATTTTCTGCCGGTGAGTGATGATGGATTTTTAAAGCCCGCAAATACAATTTTTAAAAATGAACGAAGGTAAAAAAGATATGAAGAAAGACCGTATACTCTGGGCTGATGATGAGATTGACCTGTTGCGGGCATATGTCATTTTTCTGGAGGAGAAAGGCTACGAAGTAATTACGGCCACTAATGGAAAAGATGCTGTGGAGCTGTGTCAGAAAGAAAGTTTTGATATTATTTTTCTGGACGAAAACATGCCCGGACTCAGCGGACTTGAAACATTGGCATTGATTAAAGATATTGACCCGGTTGTGCCATTGGTAATGATTACCAAAAGCGAAGAGGAAAATATTATGAATATGGCTATTGGGAATAAAATTGCCGATTATTTGACTAAACCGGTGAACCCGAGCCAGATATTACTTACGCTTAAAAAGAATATCCACAAAAAAGAAATAGTAAGCGAACATACTACCTCGGTATATCGGTCGGAGTTTGGGCGCATAGGAATGCAGATAAACGACTCTCTGACTTATGAAGACTGGGTAGAGGTGTACAAAAAACTCGTTTACTGGGAACTGGAATTGGCCGAAACCGACAATGGTATGGGCGAGATGCTGAAAATGCAAAAGAGTGAGGCCAATTCTACCTTTACTAAATTCGTCAAAAAAAACTATCCGTTGTGGTTTGAGAAGCCTGATAGCCGGCCACTTATCAGCCCTGAGCTTTTTAAAAAGAAAGTATTTCCGATGCTCGATAATGGCGATAAAGTATTCTTTATTTTAGTTGACAATTTCCGCTACGATCAATGGAAGGTGATACGGGAGTTGATGAGCGAGCTTTTCAATTTTGTAGACGAAGGCATGTATTGCAGTATGTTGCCCACAGCCACTCAGTATGCCCGCAATGCCATTTTTTCGGGTTTGTGGCCGCTACAGATACAGCAGATGTACCCAAACTTATGGGTGGACGAAGAAGAGGAAGAAGGAAAAAATATGAATGAGAAAGATTTGATAGAAACGCAAATACAACGTTTCAGGAAAAATTATTCGTTCTCTTATCATAAGGTAAACGAATCTTCGTTTTGCGAAAAACTAATCGAACAATTGCCTCGTATAGACAATAATCAGCTTAATGTGATAGTGCTTAACTTTATAGATATGCTATCGCACGCCCGCACCGAATCAAAGATGATGCGTGAGCTTGCCAACGACGAAGAGGCTTACCGATCGCTTACCTTGTCGTGGTTTAAGCATTCGCCTACCTACGAACTGATGAAAGCCATATCACGCAGAGGTTTCAAGGTGATTTTTACCACAGACCATGGTACCATTCAGGCAAATAATCCGATAAAAGTAATAGGAGATAAAAATACCAACGTAAATTTGCGCTATAAAGTAGGAAAAAGTTTGAGTTATAACCAAAAAGAAGTTTTTGAAATGACTCAGCCGGCTAAGTTTGGCTTACCCAGTCCGAATGTAAGTTCAGCGTATATATTTGCCGGGAACGATGATTTTTTTGCCTATCCCAATAACTATAACCATTACGTAAGCTATTACAAAAACACGTTTCAGCACGGCGGCATTTCGTTGGAAGAGATGCTTGTTCCGCTGATTATCATGGAGCCAAAATAAATGCTGCATCCAACCTCTAAAGTGGAACAATAAATATTAGTATTGACAATGATAAATGATTTTAAATGAAAAATACAGAAAATGAAATAATAGGGGAAGCTAACCTGAACTCACCTTTAAGAACCCGGGCGAGATCTTATACTAATGTAAAAGACCTCGGCAACTTACAGGATGCCGTGAAGGAAGCACTGGAAATCAAGAAGAATCGCTTTGCCTACAAACATATCGGCGAAAACAAAACACTGTTGATGGTGTTTTTCAATTCCAGCCTCCGTACCCGCCTCAGCACTCAGAAAGCAGGCATGAATCTGGGCATGAATACAATGGTGCTCGACATAAATCAGGGAGCATGGAAGTTAGAAACCGAACGTGGTGTAGTAATGGACGGAGATAAACCCGAACATATACTCGAAGCTATTCCCGTTATGGCCAGTTACTGCGATGTGATCGGGGTACGTGCTTTTGCGCAGTTCGAAGACAAAGCTTTCGATTATCAGGAAACCATTATCAACCAGTTTATCGAACATTCCGGCAAGCCGGTTTTCAGTATGGAAGGTGCTACTTCGCATCCTCTTCAGGCTTTTGCCGATCTGATTACCATTGAGGAATACAAGGACAAACCACGTCCCAAAGTAGTACTTACATGGGCACCACATCCACGGGCATTGCCACAAGCTGTTCCCAATTCTTTTGCCGATTTTATGAACGAAGCCGATGTGGATTTTGTGATTACCCATCCCGAAGGATATGAACTCGCTCCTCAGTTTGTAAGAGGCGCGCGGGTAGAATACGACCAAATGAAAGCCTTCGAAGGAGCAGATTTTGTGTATGCCAAGAACTGGGCGGCCTTTCAGGATCCGAATTATGGAAAGATACTGAGCAAAGATATGAACTGGACAGTAAGCAGTCGTCAGATGGCTGTTACCAACGATGCACGCTTTATGCATTGTTTACCCGTGCGCCGCAATATGATTGTCACCGACGAAGTGATTGAAGGACCACGCTCCATAGTCATTCCCGAAGCTGCCAACCGCGAAATTTCAGCACAGGTGGTAATCAAAAGGTTGCTAAGCCCCTCCAACCTCCCCGAAGGGGAGGCTTTATAAGCTTCAAATAAAATAACAATTTCCAATGCCCCATATATTGGAAAGTCCCCCTTTGGGGGATTTAGGGGGCTGTAAGATTATGAATTTACAACAAGTAATAGCGTCGATACGCAATGTGCCGGATTTTCCGAAGCCGGGAATTTTATTTAAAGATATATCTACTGCGCTGAAAGATGCAGAAGTGTTACATTTCATAGCTGATGAATTGTATGACTATTATAAGGACAAAGGCATCACCAAAGTGGTGGGAGTAGAAAGCCGCGGGTTCGTACTCGGCAGTATTCTGGCCTACAAACTCGGAGCAGGATTTGTTTTGCTGCGCAAACCCGGTAAATTACCTTCGGAAACCTTCCGTTACGAGTACGATTTAGAGTACGGCAGCGATGCGCTCGAAATACACAAGGACGCCATCGATGAAAATGATGTGGTATTGCTGCACGACGACTTGCTGGCAACAGGCGGAAGCGCGGGAGCTGCACTGAAACTCATTGATATGTTTCACCCCAAAGAAGTATTGGTAAGCTTTATGATCGAACTCGAATTCCTCAATGGCCGGCCCAAACTACAAGGTGCAAAAGACATACACGCATTGATTAAGTTTTAAGTAATACACCCCTAACCCCTGAAGGGGGATAATATTCAGGCAGTACTTATTCCGGAAATCAAATAAATGTGATATCATTTTCTATTGTTCTTCATTAAAAACCAACACAAACAAAACCGTTAGTTTATAATATATTAAATTCAACTTTTGATATTATGAAACTATTACATGAAGAGATTACTGATAAAATCATAAAATCATTTTTTCAGGTTTACAACACACTGGGTTATGGTTTTCTTGAAAAAGTATATGAGAACGCACTGGCTATCGAACTACGAAAAAACGGATTGGAAGTTAAATGTCAGCATCCGATCTCTGTTTTATATGAAAATGAAATAGTGGGACAGTATTTTGCCGATCTCATTGTGAATAATATTGTAATCATAGAACTAAAAGCGGCTAAAGAAATAACAGTTGAAAATGAATGCCAATTAATGAATTATCTGAAAGCTACAAATATCGAGCTTGGCTTTGTTATGAATTTTGGAAAAGAAGCTGAGTACAAAAGAAAGATATTTATGAATAAGTATAAACATTAAGAGGTTTCTTTTGTCTATTTTGATTTTAAAAATAGATACGCGGATAAAACGGATGATACAGATAAAACACGGATTTATAAACATAGAATTGACGGATCTTATTTCGGATTTGATTTACTTCGTAAATGGCGGATAAAACCACGCTCAGGGCTATCCGCGGACTTCATTTATGAAGTCTTTATCAGAATAAAATCCGCTTTATCTGTGTAAATCAGCGTTACTATTATTATCAAAACGCATAATAGATACGCGGATACAACGGATTGTACGAAAAGAACAAAGATTTATTGATTTTAATCAGTTATATCAGCGGAAATCAGCGTACCTATTGTTATTAAAACGCATAATAGTTACGCGGATAGAACGGATATTACGGATAAAACACGGATTTATAAACATAAAATTGACGGATCTTTTCTC
>Ga0316605_10000486_pt1 | contig 27701 bp, 20 predicted proteins | sample OWC_soil_day20_n_FD_207666 | JGI IMG/M metagenome (GOLD analysis project Ga0316605, IMG submission 207666) | Wetland soil microbial communities from Old Woman Creek delta, Ohio, United States - OWC_soil_day20_noCT | ecosystem: Environmental > Terrestrial > Soil > Wetlands | place: USA: Ohio...
TGACCACTTCAGAGCAGAACATCTCGCTTGTGTCCCGGATATCCATGGTGAAATCGTAGGGGATGTGGCGTTCCCGGGAGCTCTTCAATGCCCGTTCCGCCGCCTTGTGCGGGAGAAAGGGATCCGCTTCCATGGCAGGGTGATCGAACCTGAGACGGAGCACCATCACCCTGAGCTTAGTATCCTGGAGGTATTGCGGGAAGGATGCAACAGCGACTCCCTGTTCGATGTGGGACTCAATGACCTGAGCAATATGCGAAGCGGGATCGACATGGACGATCGCTACATGGGAGAAATTCCCCGGGTAGTCGTTCCCCCTTGCAATCAACGCGGAAGTTGCCGCACCGCCGCGGGACACAAGGATATCGCCGCTATGAATCGTCATACCGAGAACACCCGTTGCAGGGGTCCTGGAGGGCTCCTCGAAACACTCAATAAGCGGGGGAATACTGCTGGACGGGATCTGCAGAAGCGCTTCCTCGGACGCTGCACGTCCACCGTACAGAAGGCGGTATATCCGTTGGCGCGTTGCCAGGTCGTTCATGTCCCACCGCAGTGACTGCTCCTTCAGCGCAGTCCGCACGCGAACAACAAGCTCAAGATAGTCCCGGGCGCGGTCGGGACAGACGGCAACCAGAGGCGCCACTGCAAATAGACGACTTTCGAGATCCGACAACAGCGGATCACCCGGTCCATACGTTCCGTCGGTCAGCCGATCGATCAGCCTCGTGGTGGTGGCCACTCCAGAGTCGATACGAGCTTTCAGTCCAGGGCATCCCATGTGACGGAGAGCAGCGAAGCTCGCCTCCAGGGCCTCCCATCGTTCATCCTGATTCCATACGAAGGGCTGGCGCGGCGCAAGCGGGGCGGGAGGAGGATCGACTTCAGGAATCAGAAGAAGTGCATACAAAGTGACAAACCCGGCACCAACCCAGGGTAGCGATCTCCTCAGCTTCGCTGAAAGCACGTTTGTTCCCTCCGGCAGGAGTTGCAGCAGCATATTTGCAGCGTGACAGAGCCAGCAATTCGAGTCTGCCTAACGCGGCATCATCTATCTCCCTTGCGCATCATGTACAGGACCAGCGTACGGAGCGGAACAGCCTCAAAGCTTCGGTACCCCGTGGAGACGGCAAGAGTCCGTATGAATTCTTCGGTCACCCGGTGCTCAAGAGGTGGCCCGAATTCTTCCTGCCTATGCTGCCATTCCAGGATACAAGTCAGACGTTTGGAGACTCGATACGCCTCCCGTAACGCCACTGCATAGTCAGACACCTCGTGAAACACGACTCCGAAGAAGGTGGCGTCAAAGGAGCCGTCAGGAAACGGGAGTTTCTCTGCCGGAGCTACGATGAACTCTCCCTCCGGCAGATGTCGTTTTGCGGCATCGATCATCTCCGGGTTTGTGTCGACACCCGCAACGGCAACCCCCGCCCTGAAGAATGTTTCGGCAAAGAGAGCGCTCCCCGTGCCGACGTCGAGTAGCGTCGATACTTCGCCGTCATTCAAACAAAGGTCGGCAACTCGATCGACCTCCAAGCGCTCAAGCCGTTCAGGAGATCGAAGCCTCTCTATGCTTTGATTGTAGACTCTGTCGTTGGCTGATGTCACCGCCATCTCACCTCCTTTCACTCATAGCTGTGATTCTGCTGATCCGCGAAAACGTCTCTTGCCGAATACCGCAAAAAGGTTGTTCTGCCAGGTGCAACATAGGAAATTTCGCACACAACCGACAGCCATTGCATCAGACCTTCATCGGCGTCAAACCATCATGGCAGCTTTTTTGGGACCAACGGTATCTGCAAAGTGGATCCCGCAGTTTGTTTTTTTATGCTTTTCATGATTACCGATTTCAATCGAAATTCGCTATTATGAATCTGCATGGGCCTCCTGTGGGGCACAGAAACACAGCAATTCCAACAACAGGATTTCGATGAAAACAACAAAGATCGTCGTCACAGACTACATTGAACCGGATCTGGAGTGGGAGCGCAAGCAACTCGCCGGCTCCGCGGTGACTTTCGAAGAATATCAACTGAAATTCGCTCCCCTCCCGGACTTGCTCGCCCGGCTAGGCGACGCGGATGTCCTGGTTGTGAACATGGTGAAGATGAGCCGTGAAGTCATCGAGAACCTGCATTCCTGCAAGCTCATCATCCGCCACGGCGTGGGATATGACAACGTCGATGTTCCCGCCGCTACGGAGCATGGCGTTCAGGTCTGCTACGTCCCTGACTATTGCAGGGAAGAAGTCGCCGAGCAGGCAATGATGCTCCTGCTGACATGCCGACGCAAGTTCACAAAGCAGCAGGAGTCACTCGAAGTCTCTGTGAAGAAGGGGCAGTGGGATTTCAGCGCAGTGGGGGCGATCCGTCGCTTCTCCGGTACAACAGCCGGCATCGTAGGCTGCGGCCGGATCGGCAGTCTTGTGGTCCAGATGCTCCGGGGGTTCGGCATCGAGGTCATGGTTCACGACCCGTATTTAAGCGAACGTCGCCAATCCGAACTCGGCATCCGCTGCATGCCCCTCGAGCAGGTCCTCGGAGAGGCGGATATGGTTACAATCCATCCGGCTCTCACACACGAGACGAAGTATATGATCGGTGAACGCGAGCTTCGCATGATGAAGCCCACGGCCATCATTGTGAACACAGCGCGGGGGGCAATCGTGAATGCAGATGCCCTCGCCAAAGCATGCAAGGAAGGATGGATTGCAGGTGCGGGCATCGACGTGTTCGAGAAGGAACCTCCGGACGAGACGTTTGTATTGAGGGGGATTCCAAACATCATTCTTACACCGCATCTTGCCTGGTACTCCGAGGATGCCGGTGTGAGTATCCGCGAGAAGATCATGGAAGATATCAAGCGATTCCTCGAAGGGCGGCAACCGCGGTTCCCGATCAACACGATCAACGCGAAGAGGTGACAGGATGCCGCTCGAAGAAAAAATCGTCAACGAAGCACTCAGCTCTCTCGCCGCGGAATCAAGAGAGTTTCTCTGCGACATGATTCGCATCCCGTCAGTCCGCGGCAATGAAGGCCCGGTGAACAGATTGGTGGCGGAGCGGATGAGGGGGCTCTGCACGGGCGCCGAGCTGATGCAGATTCCGGAGTCGTTCAAAGACGACCCGCTGTACAGCTGGCCACTTCCCGGCCTCACATACGAAAACACACAGAACTTGAGGCTCTCGATTGCTGGCGCTGCTCCGGAGACATCCCGCAGCTTGATCTTCAATGCCCACAGCGATGTGGTCCCGCCCTCGAAGAACCAGGAAAACGCATTCCAGCCGACCGTCCGTGACGGAGTGGTGTACGGGCGCGGAGCGTGCGACGACAAGGGGCAGATCGCCGTGCTTCACCTTCTCCTTTCGACTCTACAGAAGCTTCATCTGCAGCCACGGGGAAATGTCACCATCGACATCGTTGTTGAAGAGGAGAACGGCGGGAACGGTACGCTGTTCATGACGCGCCATCCGGTTCATGCCGACGGTGCGATCGTTCTGGAGGCCTCTGAGCGGAAGATTTTTGCCGCCGTGCGCGGCGCTGTCTGGTTTGAGGTCATCTGCCGCGGGAAGCCCGGACACAGCGGACGTGCGTCCGATGTGGTCAGCGCTCTGAAAGAGGCGGTAAAGGCAATGGGCGTGCTCGAAGAATACCACGACAAGCTCCTTGCCGCATCAAGAGGGATCAACCCGTTGTTCGATGCGTATGCGAACCCGATGCCGGTGACGTTCGGCATGCTCCATTCCGGCGACTGGCCCGCTACCGCACCCGCCCTGGCCTCGATCAAGGGTGTGTTCGGTTTCCTTCCGAACACCAACATCAAGGCGGTGCAGCAGGGAATGACCGATGCCATCAGGAATTCCCCCCATGAGTACCTCCGGGAGCATTTCGAGATTCAGTTCAACATGCTGAACAATGAAGGAAACGAGCTGCCGGTTGATCATCCACTTGTTCAGGAAATGATGTCGGCTGCACGCGATACGGGCGCACCGATGGAAGTCTCGGCCATGACCGCTGCATGCGACGCGTGGCGGTATGCACTGATGGGTATCCCCACGATAGTCATGGGCGCAGGCAGTCTCAAGTATGCCCACTCCAACGAAGAACAGATCGCAGTAGAAGAAATCAAAGAAACGGCCCGAACCTTACTGAGATTCCTGGAGCGGTGGTGCGGTTTCTCAACGACATGACGGAGGATTGATGCAAGCGCTTGTCAAGACTGGCAAGGGGAAGGGATTGGTCGAGCTTCGAGATGTTCCGGTCCCAACCATCGGCGACTCTGAAGTTCTGATTGAGGTCGGGGCCTGCGGCATTTGCGGCACGGATATACACATCTATGAAGATGAGTTCCCCTACTATCCCCCGGTGACATTGGGACATGAATTCAGCGGAACGGTGGCCGCGATCGGCAAGAATGTACGGGGATGGGCTGTGGGTGACAGGGTGGTAGGTGAGCCCCACACGATGGCCTGCGGGGTGTGTGCTCTGTGCAGGACGGGCAACCGGCAGATCTGCCCTGAGAAGCGCTCCCCCGGCTGGGGCATCAACGGGGCCTTTGCGCCGCTGATGCGATGGCCGGAACCCGCCCTTCTCCACCGCATACCAAACATGCTCGATTTTCCGGCAGCCGCTCTGACTGAACCCCTGGCAAATGTTGTCACAGATGTGATCCTTCCTCAGACCGTCATGGCCGGCGATGTTGTGGCTGTTGCAGGACCCGGGCCCATCGGGATTATGGCTGCGCTCGTGGCTAAATATGCAGGGGCTGCCAGGGTGATCATCTTCGGAGTCAATGACGATGAGGAGATACGCTTGAGTCTCTGCCGCGCCCTTCCGGCTATCGACAATGTTGTCAACGTCCAGAAAGAAGATCTGTCGGCGCTCGTGCAGGATTTGACATCAGGACGCGGAGTCGATACGTTCATAGAAGCGTCCGGCGCACAGGCCGCCATGAAGACCGGGGCACAGATCATCAGGAAACTGGGGACGGTGACGGCCATCGGGCTGACGGGAAGGCCCGCCGTGGAATTCCCCTACGATGCATTCATGAAGAAATCCGTGCGCTACCTGTTCAATCTCTCAACAAAGTACGAGTCGTGGGACCGGGCGATCCACATACTGGCCGAGGGGGTGATTCCTCACGAGCAACTCATCAGCCACAAAGGCTCGCTCGGACAGTGGAAGGATTTCTTCGACGCACTCATGGCGCGGAAAGCGATGAAGGGGATGTTCCTGTTCAATCAGGGGGAGTGATGGCGGAGGCAGGGGGCGCAATCCAGCGAGACATCACTCTTCACGGTAGGGGACGCCAGGGAGGAGTGAGGCGAGCGCGCCGTCAGCGGTAATCAGCTCCAGACTCCGTCATCATCGTACACCGGCAGCGTCACGGGTCTGTTCTGTTTTGCGGACTGATACATCGCCAGCACGATCTCCAGAGTGGGTCTGACCGAAGACACCGGGATTACAACCTCCCTGCCGGACGCGATGCAGTCTATCATATCCTGTACGACCACCATGTGATCCCTGTAGCCCAGGTCAGCAGCTCCGCCTGCGCCGGTGGCTTGACCGGCATTGCCTATGGTCCGCATCTGCGTATCCTCGGGCCGCTCGTCTTTGAACTTCCAGGTTTGAATCGTCTCCCCCACCATCACGGCAGTCCCCATGGTGCCATTCAATTCAATCCGGAGATCCGTCCCCGGCCAGAGCGCTGTCGACAGCTGAACAACTCCACTGGCCCCGCACGCGAACCCGAGATGCGCCAGCACATCATCTTCAAGACTGATTCCCGGATGACCGATGTTGGTCATCCTGGCTTCCACCGTGCGAGCCTGGCCCCCAAGGTACTGCAGCAGGTCAATGTAGTGAAACCCCTGCGCAACGGTAACGCCGCTGCCGCTTCTCTTCTGCCCACGCCAGCCGTCAGACGTGTAGTACTCCGGCGGTCTGTACCATTTCACGTACGCATCCGCGTGCAGCAGATCCCCGAACCGGCCTGAATCCACCGCAGCCTTCATCGCCTGTGTGGCCTTCCTGACCCTGCACTGGACAAAGCATCCAAACTTCACGTGTGCGTTGTCGCAGGTCGCAATCATTTCGTCTGTTTCGGTCAGGCTCATGGCAGGCGGCTTCTCAGTGAGCACATGCTTGCCCGCCCCGGCTGCCTGAAGCACGATATCCCTGTGCAAATGATTCGGTGTCGCGACACAGATAACATGGACGCTCCTGTCGTCGAGCATCTCCTGAAGGGACGAATACGCTCTGATGCCGAACTTCTCCGCGACCTGTGAGGCTCTTTCCCGGGCGACATCGAACACTCCAATGGCCTTGCCACCCCGGGAATCCCTGATGGCATTCAGATGAAATGGTGCGATCAGTCCTGCACCAACAACGCCAAATCCCACATGCGATTCCATGTCCTGACTTCCATTTAGAGTGTCAGCACTTGTCATAGATGATTTCAGGAGAAACCGGAGAAAACGTCAGTAGACGTCAAGACAGGCATCAGGAGACGCCATGGTTCCTGTCCGGACCAACGGAGGTGCACTCTAGCCGTGCGGTTGACCACAAGCATTCACCATACCTGTTACTGCAAGCTCAACACAACTTTTTCCATGACAGCCAGACTCTCATCGGCCTGCTCTTTTGTTATCACCAGAGGCGGAGCGACCCGGATGACATTGCCGTACATCCCGACAGACCCGACAATGAGCCCACTTTCTGCACACCGGTCAATAACCTGCCGTATGAGTTCAGGCGCGGGTTCTTTTGTTTGCTTGTCTTTTACAAACTCAATCCCCATGACGAGTCCCTGCCCCCGGACATCGCCCAGATGTTTGCTCTTTCCGGAGATTTGCTGCAGACCTTTTTTCATGTGATCGCCCATCCGGGCGGCATGCTCTGCAAGGTGTTCTCGTTCGAAAATCTCAAGCACCGCTACCACCGCAGCATTGGCGATCGGATTTCCGCCGTATGTGCTGCTCATCTCCCCCTTTTTCAGGGATGAGAAGACGTCCGTGGTGGCGCAAACGGCAGAGACAGTCACCCCGCTGCCGATACCCTTGCCAAGCACGACGATATCGGGTTGAATATCCTCATGCTCCAACGCCCACATCTTCCCAGTCCTGCCGTACGAAGACTGGACCTCATCCAGTGTAAAAAGCAGACCGTTGGCTTTCCCCCATTCAAAAAGTCTCCTGAGCCAGCCGCGGGGCGGGAAGATGAACCCGGAAGCCCCCTGATACGGTTCCACGATGATGCCCGCCAGGGAACCGGTCGAGTTTGCCATGACGACGTGATCAAGATACGTGAAGTACTTCTTGAATCCTGACCGCTCATCACACAATCCCAGTTCATCTCTATACGGATTAGGATAGATGGCGCGGATGATGCCCGGCACCGTGGGACCGTACTGCCGTTTCGGCCCCGCCATCCCCCCCACTGCTGCTGCACCGGGAGTCCGGCCGTGGAACCCGCCTTCGAAACTGAGTATCTCAAATTTGCCGGTCCGCCTCTTCATCAACCGCAAGGCACCTTCGATTGCCTCGGCGCCGGTACTCAGGAAGAAACACTTGTCCAGATGCTTCGGCAGGGCTCCGACCAGTTTCTTTGCCGCTTCGATGCGGTATGTATTGGCGCATTCGTAGTTGTTCAGTAGATCCTGGGACGCCCTGGTAATCGCAGCCACAAGATGTGGGTGGCAATGGCCGACATTTGTCACCAGAACGCCTGACGTCCAGTCGATGTAGCTGTTGCCATCTACATCATTGACCACGCATCCCTTAGCAGATTTCCAGACAACCTGAGCCTGATAACCGACGACATCGGCTTCGTAGGTGTGCCATTCCGCGATGAGCTCTTTGCTCTTCGGGCCCGGGATTGGTGTCACTTTGCGTATATCACCCATCGGTATTTCCTTTTCTGCAGTATTGGTGAAGCCCCGTCCGCCGATCCACGCGTTCTTCACGCTCACTGGCCCGCCTGGACCGACCAATGATTCGGGATCAGAGTGTTTCTTTCTGCACCTTCACCCAGCCGTTGCTCTGGTCTGATGCGTAGATCGCTTCCACAACGTGCAACACATCAATCGCCTGGCGTATGGTGATGGATGGCTCCCTGTCATTGAGGATGGATTCGACGAAATCGTCGATATACGCCTTCCCCATGTACCCCGAATAGCCGGGCACCTTGTCCAGGTCGAACACGAATTTCCTTGAAGATGACCCGGCGAGGTTCTCGCTGTCGCTGTAGAGTTCCAGAATATCCGTCTGGCCCCCGCCGCTGGAGCCCTGCTCGCCCTCATACCTCGGGGAATAGCTCAGCACGCCCTTTGTCCCCTTGATCCCTATGTACAGATCTCTGCCGTTTGGAAAGCAATCCGGCACGATATAGCTGGTCGACAGGACGCCGACGGTGCCTTTGCCGAACCGGAGCAATGCGACCGAGGAGTCTTCGACGTCGTAGGCCTGCGATGTTCTGGTGTTGACCGCACAGACCTGCTCCACGCTGTCCCGGAGCAGATGGCAGAGCAAGTCGATCCAGTGGACGCCCAGGTTGTACATTGGTCCGCCTCCGGATCGGGCTTTCTCAAGCATCCATCCCGCATTTCCCCTGATATACCTGTCTACTTTACCTGCTGCCAGTCTGGCCTCAACGGAGACGATGCTGCCGATCGATCCCTGCTCTATGCAGTCTTTCATCGTTCTGACAACCGGATGGAATCGCCAGGCATAGCCGGTGGTGATCTTCACGGAGTTTCTCTTGACCGCCTCGGCAACGCGCCTGACATCCGCGACATTTCTGGCGATGGGTTTTTCCATCAACAGGTGGATGCCTTTGTCGGCGCATGCGATCGCCGCATCGGCCGACTCGCTGTGTGGCAGAAACATGGCGGCGATGTCAATCTTCTCCCGGGTGAGGAGTTCACGAAGATCCGTGTAGCCCCGGATGCCGAAATCTCCGCAAAACCCGTCCACCAGGGCCTTGTCTTTGTCGAACGCAGCGACGACACTGGTCTCAGGACATTGTTGGAACAGCGTCATGTACCCTCTGGGATGCAGATGGCCGAGACCGACAACGGCCACGTTCAGCGTATGTGTTTCCACCTGGTGTTCTCCTGTACTACGCACATGATAAACCGGCTTCAGGCGAAGCCAGCAGCCTCAGAATGTTTTGTTGATGAAACACTGAGGCCAGCATGGTCGCCGGTTCGCAGAGGCCTGGCTTTTGAAAAGGAATCACTGTCGGGGGGCAGCACGGACACGGATCCGTGTTTTCTGCTGGAAGAAGAGGCTTCATCGACAGAAAAGTACGGAATTGACGCGGAGAAGTCAATTAAGAGAGATTGAATTTGTATATTACTGCATTCCTATGGCATTCACTGCAATTGAAGTGCAGGATACCGCAGACGCACCGCCGACCGGTACAGACGCGCACTCACGTATCATGGACACGCATACCGAGGGATCCGGAATGAGACAACTCCCCACGCTGTTGAGCTTGCTCCTCTGCATGTTCTATTTCACGTCAACGAGCCAGTCTGCAGAGCAGGACCGCTCGGGCCCCACCCTCACGCTCCAGTCGGTCGTTTATCAGGTCGGCGACAAGTGGTATTGCCCGCTCTGCAGGCAGGAAGTTGAGAACAAAGACCGCTCTGGAATCGATCTGAAACTGAGTCTTTCCGAATGGCATGACGTTCTCATCGACAAGGACTACTTTCGCAGCAAGATAAGATATATCACCGACGAAGAGCTTGTGCAGTCGCTGCACATCGCCACAATCGATCCGGCACTTCAGACTGCTCTGAAGGCGAAGAACTATACCCTCGTGTCCACCATACTGCACAAGTACTTCACGACGCGGACGGACAACAACCGGCTTTCGGCGTATGATGCACAGGTGAAGAAGTACTTCATTACCACCGACGAGTTCCGGCAGGAGGTCATGCCTGGCAGCCCCCGATACGACACCATTGTTTCTTCAGCAAAGGCGTGTTTCACACCGGAGAAGGGATTCACACTTCACGGGGTTCATTGGGGCAAGTGGATCGATTTCAACCATCACTATTCCCATATCTCAAAATATGGTGTGCACTATCTCCAATTCATAGATGACCAGATCAACTACTACCTTCTGACAGGAGACCCGGGCACTCCGAAGGCGTTCGAGACTGCTTTCAACCAATGGTACGATCAACTGGACAGCGTGAAGACCGAGCAGGTCATTCACATGATCAGATCGTACGACTTCATCTGGTATGAACTCGGACTCGCCAACAGGAACGAACGGCTCATCAATGCCCACAGAGTTTTTGCGCGGCACCTTTCGCCCGAAACCAACAAACGCCTGTTGAAGATCATCCTGGGCTCCACCCGGTGGCTGGACCAGTGCCTGCAGCGAACGCCGTTTCACCCGTACAACTGGCAAACCCATACGGCCCTAACCGCGTCCTACGCAGCAGTGGCCTATCCGGAATTCAGAGAGGCCGAATCGTGGCTGGACCGCGGCAGAAAGACCATGGTACTCCATCTGGAGAACGACATCCTGGACGACGGCGGGTACGTGGAACGGACGAGCAGCTACGCGTCATACATGTTCTCGGTGTTCTATCGCTACATGGTGATGCTGGAACACTTCAGGAACGATTTCTCCCTGCGCGATCAGTACCTGAAGAGGCTCGAAAAGAACATGGAGTTCTATGTGCTCACAAATACCCCTGTTGGTGTCAATCCGCCGTTCAACGATGCACACAGGGGAAAAAATCTCCTGCCACTGTTCAGGGAGATGGGCGTGTTTTTCAATCGCGGCGATTTTATCGGAGCGGCCAGACACGAGTTCTCTCCGGAGGATCTTGCGTCCATACCAGTCCAGGTAACAGCACCCAAAACGACATCCATCGACTTCCCGGACTCGCGCTTTGCCGTCATGCGCGATTCCTGGGATCCGCGTTCATACTACATGATCATCAACTACGGCGACTGGCAGAATCATTGTCACTTTGACCAGCTCGACTTCGAGATCTATGCCAACGGCGTTCCCATCGCACTCGATGCCGGCCTCGGACCTCTTGGTTATCTGGATTCGCTTCAGGTCAGCTGGTACAAGCATCCGCAGTCACACAACATGGTCACCATCAATCAGGCCGTTCCGGAAAAGATGGACAAGCCAGGCTATGACAAGTACTGGTCACCCCTGAAGCAGAGCATTTTCTTCGCGGCCACGCACGACGGATACGTCCGCTATCAGACTGCCCGGCACCGGCGTCACATCGTGTATTCCAAAGCCAGGTACTGGTTGATCATCGACGAAGTCCGGACAGAACGAACCGGCCAGGAAATGGACTTCAACCTGCACACGCCATGTTCAATGGCGGAAACCGAGGACGGTTATGTTTCGGCACAGGACAACGGATTTCTGATCAAACAGGACCATCAGGACGCGCAGACCACGAAAAGAATCCTCTCCAGAGGAGGCGCCGATCTGAATGGCCTGTTCGGCGAACCTGGCAACCGTGACATCGACTGGCTGATTTTCCGGAAAGTGCTGACGGGCGACCGAACCGTCAACAGGATGGCGACGATTATTTACCCGTTCGCGTCAAAAGCATCTCTTGATCCTGCGAATGTGTCGGTGGTCAGACTGGCGTTGAAGGACACAGCCGCGGCCGGCTACAGCGTCAGGTTGAAGGAGCGGGAAGATATCATCCTCGTGTCTGACGGATCGCAGCGGCAATTCACGGACGCGATCGAAGGGGATTTCACGTACGGGCTGATCAGTTTCAGTGCCGGCCGCGTGGACTATGCGGGGATCTCCGGCGCCACACGCTACAGGATTGACGGTCTGGGGGAGAACACATTTGACACGAGGATGGACTTTGAGTACAGGAAGTAGCGTGTAGTGCGCCGCGTGCAGATGCATCAAAGCGAAATCCGAACAGAGTTAACTAAGAGGACTTCATCGCAGAGGGGCGATTATGGACCTGCAGCTTCCCGGCCGTTACTATCGGATGTATCCGCCCGAGGCATACCTCGGCTATGCGGAGGAGACGCTTAGCTTGCGTCTCGACCAGACAGCATTCGTGCTGATCGACGTGTACGGACTGGGCTACAGTCCCGGGGAGCCGGAACCAGCACGGCCGGCGCTCTTTTACGCAGGCTCGACAGAAATCGAGCGCCGGGTGATGGTGAATTGCATCAAACCGGCCCTGGAGGCTGCCCGGAGAATCGGCATGCCGGTCATCTATGTCAACAATGCCAATCAGATGGTGGCGTCACAACAGAGCGAGTTCGGATCCCTTCTCGTCCGCACGCATGGCCTGACTGTGGAAGAGCGCTGGGAGACCGATCCGGTTGAGTTCCGGTTCAGCAAGCTGGTTGAGCCCCGGCCAGGCGAATACATCGTGCGCAAACAGATGTACAGCGGCTTCTTTGAGACGTGTCTGGAGAGCCTGCTCCGTAACCTACAGATCAAGAATCTCGTGGCGATGGGTTTTGCGGCTAATGCGTGTGTGCAGGCGACTCTGACCGACGCACTCTTCCGCAACTACCGTGTGGTCCTGCTGCGCGACTGCACGGCCGCGATGGAGTATCATGATACGATCGGTGAACAGAAGATTACGCGCGATGTCGTCCGCCACGTCGAAGCGTTCCTTGGATACACTGCAACCTCATCGGATTTCATCAGCACTTGTGCGCAGATTTCAGAACGATGACAGGGGCGCGATCTCCCCGCCCATCCCCAGAATCACAATCTTCGATTTCTTCCCCCTGACCCGGATCGCATCATCCACAGCCTGCTGGGCTGTGGGGAAATAGCGGAATCCCATTCTCTTCGCTTCTTCCTCGCCGACTCCCGGAGATGCCAGGTAGCAGGTGGTCCTCGCAAGAAGTCTACCTCCCTGCACCAGATTGTGACCCACAACCTTTGATACCTGCCCGGACTCGACCAGCGGACGGACCATCTCCATCGGTTGAAACCCATACTGGAGAACTTCGGGATGGGTCTGACAGATGCCTTCCGGGAGGGGGCTTACGACTATGCCCAGCGCACCATCGGGAATGATGCATTCGAGAGCACAGAGCGCCTTCACGCCCTGCCATAATTCCTGGTCCAGTGGATGGGTATCGATGATGAATATGTTCGCGTCCTGCGGATCGTCAATCTTCACTCCGAATATCCCGAGAGAGCGGGCCGCGCCTGCCTTATGTGCCGCGACAGGATCCCCGCAGACTGCACCCACAACACGGTTACTTCCGTCCATGATGACGTTGACGATATACGTCAATCCACCCAGCCCGGCAATCGCATCGATCTGGTCCCGCATCGGATTGTCCCGGACACCGAGCACGGCACTCTGAGGATACTGGACACTCTTCCAGTGAAAATCCCCCACCGCTTCGTCCGTTCCCACCCCCGGTGCGATGATCTTTCCCCCTCCTGAGAATCCGGCCGCCGGATGCGGGGCTATCGATCCTATCCCGATCACGACGTCCGATTCGTGGAGAGCCCGGTTCAGCACGACACGGATCCCGTCCTCAAGCATGCCATACTCATGCAATGCGGAAGGGTTGTTCCATTCGTGATTCCTGATCTCATAGGACCGGGTGATGGCTTCCCCGAACCGTGCCCTGATTTCCTCCTCTGTCATGGGACGGTGGGTCCCCAGCGCAATCAGAATTCGCACTCGCGACTCGTGCACACCCACGCGATGGATTTCTTCTAGCACGCAGCCCAAAACTTCCTGGACAGGTGTGGGGCGGGACATGTCATCGACGACGAGCAGGACTGAACTGTGCGGCGTGAGGAGCGATGAGAGCGGAGGCGATCCAATCGGATGAAGCAGCGCTTCGCGTACTATTTCCGGCAGGGGTCGCTGTACATCAGGCAGCGATTTCGCCGCATAGACCCTGACATCAATGCCGTCAGTGATCGTGATCCTGTCAATGCCGCCGACTTTCTTGTAGGGAAACCTGTATTCGAATCCTCCCACTCAGTATTTCCCGTCCTGCGTTTCGTAATGGGTTGGTTTCCCGAGACTCTCGCCTCCACGTTGAATCCAGTCTGCCACCCATTCGATGACCTTGCCTACAGGCACCGAGGGATTCCCGAAGAGGGCGTTTGCTTTTGTGGCATTGCTGACATAGGCCTTGCCGTTTTCTTCGCCTGCGATCCGGACCTTCATGCCGAACAGTTCGCCGAACCGGTGTGCTGCCCACCGGACCGACAGGAGTTCCGGCCCCGTGACGTTCAGGATCGCACTCGGACTTGCCGCATACTGGAAGCTCCGGAGGACCTGGTCGCAACAATCCCCCTGCCAGATTCCATTCATGTAGCCGGTCGTCACATCAACCGGCTCATCGTGGTATACATTGGTCGCGATATCAACCAGCACACCGTACCTCATCTCGAGGGCATAGTTCAGACGGATCTGTACGACCTTCGTGCCTTTTTCAGCGGCATAGAAATCGAAGACTCTCTCTCTCCCGAGGCAGCTCATTGCATATTCCCCGATCGGCCGGACTGCATCAGTCTCGACCGAGCCTCCGGTATAGACGTCGACTACCGGATACACGCAGCCGGTTGAAAACACCGCTATTGCAGAGTCACGGCATACTTCTGCGACATTGTGAGGGACCATCACGTTAATCGCCCAGGTGAGCCACTCATTGCCGCTGGAACCGAATTTCCTGCCTGCCATGAACACGATATTCTGCACACGGGGAAGCTGGCCCACCGACTTGCGGTCCAGCAGATCGCACTGCAGCGTCCTGATTCCTTCCTTTTCCAGATCGGCCAACGGTTGACGGTCCACCGCAATGATCTCTTTGTGCACACCGGCCATGTCGGCTGCCCGTTTTGCCATCATCGCCATCGTCGGACCGATTTTCCCGCCGGCCCCGATGATCATAACATCTCCGTCCAGGTGTTTCCAATACTCCACCAGCGCCTCCGAAGGGCTGGACATGAATTCTTCAAGTTGACGGATCGATTCGAATCTAGCGGGCAGAGTCTTCATATGACATTCCTTTGTGTATCTGTTTCAACTTTTTGAGCTGATTCAGCTGTCTCAGCTGATCCTGCTCCAGGGAGTGACCGGTCATCCGTGCAAATAATTCAGTCCTAATAGTGTAGTGATGCTCACCTGTAAAAGCAACTCAGCCAAGAATCACGGGCTGCATCACACCCTCAACGCCGCGAGCTTCCGAAACAACTCGGTCTCTTGCGCGGTGAGATGTTCCGGGATCTGGATGACCACTTTCACAAACAGGTTTCCGAATTCGTTTTTCCTGCCGTACACCGGCATCCCGAGTCCGCGGAGCCTGAGCACTGTCCCGTTAGGAGTTCCTGCGGGAATGTCGACCTTGACGGTGCCCTTCAGAGTTTTGACCTGGGTCTTGCCCCCGAGCACGGCGGTGTACAAATCCACAGGCATGTCGATGTGCAGATCATTTCCATTGCGTTCGAATTCCGGTTGAGGCATGATACGGACGGTCAGGTAGAGGTCGCCGCCTGCACCACCGCCATATCCGGCGCCGCCTTTTCCGGCGATTCTCAGCACCTGTCCATCCGTGATTCCGGACTTGATCGCAATTCTGATTGTCTGGCCATCGAGCTTGATGAGACGTGCAGTGCCGTGATACGCTTCCTCGAGGGAGATGGTCGTCTCGGCATTGACGTCCTCACCTTTGATGCCGGTGCTCCTTCGCCCCCGCCGTGTGCCGCCCCGTTGCCCGAAGAGCATTTCGAAGAGGTCGCCGATGCCTCCCTCGCCGAACATCGCGTCAAAATCCTCACGGGTCGCCTGCCGTCCCCGGGTGCCTGAGCCACCTGCATACTTGGACCAGTCGAAGCCTCCCGGCTGCCCGCCGGATTCCTGATAGTGTTTCCAGTCTTCGCCGAACCGATCATACTTCTTGCGCTTTTCCGGATCGCTCAGGACTTCGTTTGCTTCGTTGACATCCTTGAACTTTTCCTCGGCGGCTTTGTCCCCCTTCGTCTTGTCCGGATGATACTTGAGGGCAAGTTTCCGGTACGCTTTCCTGATCTCTTCAGGTGTGGCTGTCCTCGGGACACCAAGCACTTTGTAGTAGTCTTTGAAGTTCATTTCTTCAGCATCCAGCTATTGCGTGGCACAATAGTTCATCGGCGCGTGCTTCTCTAGCGAATGATCACGAATTTCCCGACCTGCACTTCACCCGTTTCCCGATCTTCCACCGTGAAAAGATAGAGCCCGCTCGCGACTGCCTGGCCGACATAGGATGTCAGGTTCCAGTCGTGAAAAGAGAGAGTCGCATCTTCGTGGCGGAGGAGATCGACGAGATCGCCCGCCAGTGTATAGATGGAGATGATGCAATTCCTGGGAAGGTTGATGAACTGGATACGCCGGTCTCCTTCCGTCCACGTTGGATAGCGCCCCGTTGGTCGCTCCCATGGAGGATCATATCCGGTGTACGCTGCATCTGTGCGGTAGGGGTTGGGAACAACGGCGACTTCTCCGACACGGGCCCGCGCCGGCAGGCCTGGTACAGCCACGCGCATCGTCTTCTGCAAACGGCTCTCCCTTGACGGCAAACCGGTCACAGTATCGCGCTTGGAGAATGCCGTGACGGCATAGTAGTATGTAGCGTGGTTCAGCAGACCGTCTTCCCTGTACTCATGCTGCAGTCCGAATTCCCGGCCGAAACCGTCCGAGGCAATATCACACTCGAAGATCGGGGTCCAGGGGCCGTTCAGACTCTGGGTGCTCTTGTACACTCTGTATCCCTCGAACGGTGTCTCCATTCCATCCCAGCGATCCGGATCCCGGTATGTCTCAGGATCAACATCTCCCAGACGCGCGTCCCAGCGGAGCGTCAGAGATTTGTCGGCACGTTCGATCCGAAGCGGAGGCGGTGGCGGTGGATGCGGTGTGACAAAATCCCGTTGCCGGAGCAGATCCAGAAGCGCACTCTTGTTCAGCACATCGTTGGGGCCCTGCCCGAGGATCTCCGCGGTCCAGATCTCAAGCGTGTCGCCCAGAGGCAGGACAAACGGCCCTGTGGCAATCCAGTTCGAACCCAGGACATTTCCTGCCATCTGGACTCGTGAGGAGAGCAGGCCGTGCATTACCTTGCAGTACTCGTTCGACGACTTCAGCCCACGTACCGCCGACTGCCGCGAAAAGTCGTCTTTCGTAGTCCACCACAACTGCGCGGAAGGAATGTCCAGGGGAGGAAACAGGCGGTAGCCGACACAGTTCGCGCTTGCGATTCCATCGAGCATCCCGCCATCCGATACGATTGCCAGATGGGCGTCCGGAATGTACATCGAGCGATCATCCTGCTCTCTCAGGTTGTAGTCCGTCGCCAACCCGATGCCTCCCCTGAAATACAGGGACACGAAGAGGTTCGTGAGTCCGAACTGCTTCGGGAACATGCGATACCGGGTCAGAATGATGTCGTCCAGAGGAGGCTCACTCCAGGTCATGTTGCTGACGTGCATCCCCACGTGCAGCGCGGGAAGTGACAGGGACCCGTATTCTTCCGTGACCGGATCGTACACGCGGACCGTCTGCGGCTGATCGTTCGTGCACCGGTAGATAAAATCTTCATCCGTCAGGCCGTGGTATGGTTGCCAGAATGGAATGGAGACCGTGTCTTTCTCGGACACCACCCATATCGAGTCCCAGCGTTCGGTTTCGGGAGCCCACCATTGTGTATAGAGGTATTTCAACGAATCATGATCGGATATCGCGGCCGCCAGTTCCAGAACGGGAGAACCCACCATCATATTCTCCAGATTCTGATCGGGAGGATACTGGCAGATGGGTCCGCTGTAGGTATATGGCGTGAGCGTCCGGGTGCTGACAACCCTGAGGACATTGCCGGCCGAGTGAACCTTCGTGTCTGCCGTTGAAGTAAAGGAAGATGTTTGCGCCTCGAGGTCCGATGGGGCGGGCAGAAGGAGCAAGAAGAGGATGGCCGCTTTCGAACAGAGGATGACCGCCTTCGAATAACGGTCAACACCCGGATGAACGATGAATGGTTTCATTGTCATGTTCAGGGTCCAAGGGACCCACAAGTCGATCGGCTCCCTCGAAACCGGGCGGAGCACGGAAGGCCCCGGTCCCCCCTGCAATATCATTTACTTAGACAGGGGGAGGTGATTGTCCCCCCAAAGGCTTCACGGGATGTGTCCGGGGACGGAATAGTCTCCGCAGAGGCACCCAACGCCGTACACGGCAACAGAGCTATCCCTGCAAGGCCTCCCACGGTCGCGCCAGGCTACACCATCCCCTGCAGCACTTCCCACAGCCGCTGCCGAAAGAGCCGGTCATTCTCGAGGAACCACTCCCTTGCGTTCTTTCCCAGGCGTTCACGCTCGGCGGGGCTCATTGCAAGCACTCTCTCTACAGCCTCTTCGAGTCGGGCGGGATCGACGTAGTAGTTCATTCCCGCCCCCTGCGGGGCCTGCCGATTGTATCCCGCCAGCACACCCCGTTCAGGCCGAACCAGCTCGTTCATCGGAGGTGCGTCGGTGGTGATGACAACTGCCGCGCTGCTCATCGCCTCCACCAGGTAATGCCCGAATCCTTCAGCTTCCGAAGGACAGAGGTGAATCCCACATCTGTTCTGAATCTTCCGAAGCGTACGTTCATCGACGAATGAGGTCTCACAGCGTACATTCGGCCCTGGCACCGGCCTCGCGGTCGGTTCCGTCCAGTGAAGGTTCAACAGCGGCCACCGGGGATGTCTGAGCCAGACCTCGTTGATGGTGTAGGTGCCCTTCTGGAGACTGGTGCCAGCCACATGGAGGCACGCATTGTAGTCCTTCGCAACTGAGGGATCATACCGGTCAAGGGTGGTGAATCCCGTGAACGCCGTGCGGGGAGCGAACGATTGAAACATCTGCACCGCAAACTGCGACTTGCACACGATCCAGTTCATGCGGGGGACCAGCGCACGGGTCTCATCGCTGAACCATTCCTGATGGGGAACCAGGCAGTTGACTCTGGCCAGTGGAATCCACCCTTCCACAATCTCTTCAACGAAGAGGTTGACGTCATAGGTCGGCCTCCGGCTCAGGGTCCCTGTCGCCCGTCGAAGCCCCCTGACAAGCCGCGGTCGCCAGGCAGGATCGAACGCCGTCACCGACAGATGCACTGGCAGACCGTGCAGGGCTCTGCGGAAGACATCCAGGTCCCGCCGCAACCCCACGGTGTGGACATGAATAAGAAGATTGACGCGCAGCACGCCAGCCCGGGGGTGTTAGACCCCGGCCTTTCCCATGAAGGACGGGAGTTCATTGAAGAAGTGTGCTACGGTGCGTATGCCGCCGTAGAAATTCGCAAGGCTCAGGAATTCGTCGGGCGCGTGCGCATTTTCGTCGGGTAAACCGAATCCCAGCAGCACGGTGTCGATCTTAAGGAGCTTTTTGAATTGCACCACGATCGGAATCGACCCGCCTTCCCGCTGATAGAGGGGTTTCTTCCCGAATCCTTTTTCAAGAGCGGAAATTGCGGCGCGGACGCCCGGGCTGTCGATCGGCGTTATCGCCGGCTCCCCGCCATGCAAAGAACGCACCGTCACCTTGACACCAGGAGGAGCGAGCCGCTTGATCGTGCGGATGAACTGCGCGTTGGCCTTCCGCGAGGTCTGGTCGGGGACAAGGCGCATGGAGATCTTCGCAGACGCTTTTGCCGGGAGGACGGTCTTTGCGCCTTCGCCCGTGAAGCCGCCCCAGATGCCGTTGCATTCCAGCGTCGGCCGCGCCCAGAGCCGTTCCAGAGTGGTGAAGCCCTTCTCCCCGTACAGCGCACCCACACCCAGGTCCCGCGCATACGTTCTGTCGTTCCATGGCAGCTTCTTGTACGCCACTCGTTCCTTTTTGGTGAGCGGACGCACGTTATCGTAGAAGCCGGGAATTGTCACCCGGCCATTCCGGTCGTGAAGCTTGGCAATGATTTCTGCCAGGGCCTGAATCGGATTGAGTACAGAGCCCCCGAACGAGCCGGAATGGAGGTCCCGGTTCGGCCCGACCAGGTCGACCTGCATGTAGGAGAGCCCCCGGAGGCCGTAGCAGATCGAGGGAACGTCCCGCGCAAACATGGAGGAGTCTGAAATAACAACCAGGTCCGCTTTCAGCAGATCGGCATGTTCCCGGACAAAGTCGTCAAGATGGACGCTGCCGATTTCCTCTTCGCCTTCGATGAGGAACTTCACGTTCAGCGGAAGTGTGCCCGTTGATTTGAGGAAGGCTTCAACGCTCTTGAGATGGATGAAGAACTGTCCTTTGTCGTCTGATGCGCCGCGGGCGAACAGATTGTCCCCGCGCACGGTGGCCTGGAACGGAGGAGAGGTCCACAGGTCCAGCGGTTCGGGCGGCTGGACATCATAGTGCCCGTAGATCAGCACGGTCGGTTTTCCGGGTGCATCCAGCCAGGAACCGTATACCACCGGATGTCCGGGCGTTGGCATCACCCGGACATCGGGCACGCCGATTCCACGCAAATGTCCGGCTACCCACTCGGCACAACGGTGCATATCCGGCACATTTTCGGGATTCGTACTCACACTGGGAATAGCAAGGAGATCGCCCAATTCGCGCAGATAGCGCTCACTGCTGGCTTGAATGTGGGAGAGGACTTCGTTCATATGAGCCCCGCGCATTGAGGATGATTGGAAGGAATACTTTAATATACCATATCACGGCTGGATGGTCAAGGAATGGAAAAGGTGAAAATCATCCCGCAATTATGTAGATTGGGTGCAAACATTCCGGAGATACGGCGATGCACGTTCAGGTACAGACGGCTTTACTTCATGTTATTGAGAAGGGTGATCCCGCCGCCCCGCCCATCGTCTTCATCCATGGGTTCCCCTTCAGCCACAAGATGTGGGCATCCCAGGTGGATGCTGTCAGCGCGTCATTTCGGGCCATCGCGTACGACGTGCGCGGACTCGGTGAGAGCAGCATGGGTGACGGGCAGTACACGATCGAAGGCCATGTCGACGACCTCATAGCCCTGCTGGACCATCTGGAGATACCGCAGTGCGTGGTCGTGGGGATGTCGATGGGAGGCTATATCACGCTCCGTGCCCTGGAGCGCCATCCCCAGCGCTTCCGCGCGGCAGTCCTGTGCAACACACGAAGCGAATCCGACACCGACGAGGGAAAGATCACGAGGGCTCGCACGATGGCAGCCGTGAAGTCCCGGGGCTCTCTCTGGTTTGCCGAAGATTTTACGAAGAAGGTGTTCGCCCCGGATTCGTTCACGAAGGTGCCGGAGGCGGTGGAGATGATTCGCGCCACGATTGCCCACACACCCCCCCTGGCCATCGCCGGCATGCTGCTGGCACTGGCGGCACGGACTGACACGACGCCGTCACTGTCTGCGATCGCTGTGCCGGCGCTCATCCTCGTGGGAGAACACGACATCACGACACCGCCCGAAGCATCGCGGTCGATGCACGAACGGATACGGGGATCGGAACTGCACATCATCCCCCACGCAGCGCACATGAGTCCGCTGGAGAATCCCAAAGAGGTGAATGCGCGGCTCGGCGCGTTTCTCGCGGCGTTGCCGTAAAGGAGCGTTCCCGGACGACGTTTCTCAGAACAACGTGTAGATGAATGGAGCGAGGGCGGATCCCTGCGTCATCACGACGAGCAATCCGAGAAGCAACAGCATCAGGAAGATGGGTCCGAGCCACCACTTCTTCCGGACCTTCATGAACGCCCAGAGCTCGGAGAGTATGGAAACCTTGCTGTGTTTTTTGGGGGGCATGATCGTTTCAATCCTCAGAAGAGGTTTTCATAGCGGGATTTTTCGTTGACGGTATCGTCTCTTCGTTTCCAGTAACTCCCGGTGTCCGTTCCCATCCGTTGTTCCAGAAGATCCCTGCGGAAGAGCCGGAACACGAGTCCCACCGGCGTGATAACGAGCGCGAAGAACAGGGTCAGAAGAATTCTCGTATTCAGCCATCCGAGGAACCTGGCGAGGGCCATCCAGGGAATATACAACGGACGCAGAAGCGAGGGGGCGAGGAGTCCGAAGGCGGCGAACAGTCCCGCGCACAGGGCCGGGATCCACCAGAGTGCAGCCTCTCTCCACCAGAACACTCCGGCCAGGATCGCACCCACGGCCGCGAAGAGCAATCCGAACTTCCGCAATTCTCCGGGCCCGCTCGCATTCGGCTCAGTCAAGGGCGAACTCCTTCCGCCAGTCCCCGCTCTCTTCAAGCGGCTTCTGGTCCTTTTTTGCCAGCACGAAACTCCCTATCGCGAGATTGTCCATTTCGGTCCGCATGAAACACCGGTAGGCTTCCTCCGGTCTGCAGACGATCGGCTCGCCCCGGACATTGAATGACGTGTTGATGATTACGGAACAGCCCGTTCGTGCTTCGAAGTTCCGGATCAGATCGTAGTAGAGCGGATGATGCTCGCGTGATACGGTCTGCACTCTGGCCGAATAGTCGACATGTGTCACTGCCGGGATTTCCGACCGCGCGATATTCAGCTTGTCGATGCCAAAGAGGCTTTCCTGTTCCGGCGTCATGGATTTGCGTTTGCCCGGCACGACCGGTGCGACGAGAAGCATGTACGGGCTCTCGTGATCCATCGCGAAGTAGTCACTCACGCGCTCCCGGAGGATACTGGGGGCAAAGGGCCGGAACGATTCTCGGAATTTGATCTTCAAATTCATGACCGATTGCATAGCACTGGACCGTGCATCGCCGAGGATGCTGCGCGAGCCCAGTGCCCGGGGGCCGAATTCCATCCGCCCCTGAAACCATCCGACCACGGATCCTTCCGCAAGAAGCTCTGCAACATGGTTGACGATTCCGTCGCGGCTGAACCGCTGATACGTTGCCCCGAAGCGCTGCAGCACCTGTTCGATCTCAGCATCGGAGAAAGCCGGGCCGAGGTAGGAGCCTTTCTGCCTGTCGTGCCTGCCCGTCCCACTTCGCGGCGCATCAAAATAGCGATGCCAGGCAAAGAGCGCCGCCCCGAGGGCTCCTCCGGCGTCACCCGCCGCAGGCTGGATCCAGAGATCCTCAAACGGCCCCTCCCGCAGAAGGCGGCCATTCCCGACGCAATTCAGTGCGACCCCGCCCGCCAGCACAAGGTTTTTCTCGCCTGTCTCGCGATGGACGTGCCGCGCCATGCGCAACATCACTTCCTCTGTAACTTCCTGGAGCGACCGGGCCAGGTCCATCTCCCGCTGTGTGAGAGGCGACTCCGGTGCACGCGGTGGACCCCCGAAGAGCTCGTCGAATTCCCGGCCGGTCATCCTCAGACCGGCACAGTAGTCGAAGTACTTCATGTTCATTCTGAACGACCCGTCTTCCTTCAGGTCGATCAGGTGATCGTAGATGGCCTGCACAAAGCGCGGCTCGCCATACGGGGCAAGGCCCATGACCTTGTACTCTGCCGAATTGACCTTGAATCCGGTGTAATACGTGAAGGCCGAATAGAGAAGACCGAGCGAGTGAGGGAACCGGAGTTCTCCAAGAAGTTTGATCGTGCTTCCTTCGCCCACTCCGTAACTCGTCGTGGCCCATTCCCCCACACCATCCATCGTCAAAATGGCAGCGCGTTGAAACGGAGAGGGGAAAAAAGCAGAGGCCGCGTGTGCTTCATGGTGCTCCGTGAACAGCAGCAATCCATCGTACTCCAGTTCTTTCCGGATATGGGAAGGTATCCAGAGCTTCTCTTTGAGCCAGAGGGGCATCGCCATCAGAAACGAGCGCAATCCGCGAGGCGCATACGAAAGGTAGGTTTCGAGTATCCTTTCGAACTTCAGGAGAGGCTTGTCGTAGAAGACCACTGCAGAGAGATCGGACGCCTTGATGCCGCCTTCCGAAAGACAATAGGCGATGGCATGGGCAGGGAACCGGAAGTCATGTTTGACGCGGGTGAAGCGTTCTTCCTGTGCGGCGGCAATGATGTCGCCATCGCGTATCAGGGCCGCAGCCGCATCGTGATAGTAACAGGAGATCCCAAGTATATGTACAGGAGCCGGCGCCACAAAGTCCCCTACAACTGGAAGGATCGGATGTACTCGACGAGCCGCGTGCAATCTTCGAGGGTCTGCAGCTGATGCAGCGCTCCTCCCTGGCGGGCCAGCTCATGGTACTCCTGGACACTCATCACGGAGAACTCCTTCTGCCGGATCTGCTCTATGCTCTTGGCCGCCGATGCCGCCGCGGAGAGTGTTGTCAGGAACGGCACCTTGTACTCATACGCTGTCCGTCCGATGGCATGCTCATCCTGCCGGGAGACCTGGCCCAGAGGGGTGTTGATGATCAGCTGCACCCATCCGTTCCGTATGACGTCGATGATATTCAGCGTGCCTTCGCTGGCTTTCAATACCGGTCTGTTCCGGATGCCGTTGGCCTTGAGAAATGCTGACGTCCCCTCGGTGGCGATGATGTTGAAGCCAAGACGCACGAAGGATCGCACGATGTTCACGGCACGCATCTGCTTGTCGTTGTCATTCACACTCACAAACAGGGTTCCTGTGGTGGGCAGGATGGTACCCGCAGCGAGGGACGCCTTGGCGAAGGAGGTGCCGAAGCTGTCGGAGATCCCCATGACCTCCCCGGTCGAACGCATCTCCGGTCCGAGGAAGTGCCGTGCCTGGGGGAACTTGGGGAACGGAAAAACGGACTCTTTGATGGACACATGCTTCGCCCATGAATACCCCTGCACGCCCAGCTCTTTGAGCGTGCGCCCGACTTTCAGCTTGGCTGCGATTTTAGCGAGCGGGACTCCCGTCGCTTTGCTCACAAACGGCACCGTCCGCGAGGCGCGCGGATTGACTTCCAGCACGCTCACCACGCCCTTTTGCATCGCGTACTGGATGTTTAGCAATCCGACCACGTGCAACGCGAGCGCCAGGCGGCGCGTGTGCGTCACCAGCTCGAGAAGCTGTGCCGGCGTGACGGCATACGGAGGCAGCACGCATGCACTGTCGCCGGAATGGATGCCGGCCTCTTCGATGTGCTGCATGATCCCGCCGATGAATACGTCCTTCCCGTCGCAGAGCGCGTCCACATCGAACTCAAATGCGTCTTCCAGGAACCGGTCGATAAGGACCGGATGCTCCGGAGAAACGTGCACTGCTTTTGCCATGTACTCGCGCACGCCGTCGTCCGAGTAGCAGATCTCCATGGCACGCCCGCCGAGCACGTATGATGGACGGACCAGAACGGGATAGCCAATCCGGTGGGCGGCAGTGAGCGCCCCTTCAAGATCTGATGCTGTGCCGTAGGCAGGACACTTGATCTTGAGTTCATCCAGCAGGGCGCCGAACCGTTTCCGGTCCTCTGCGAGGTCTATTCCCTCGGTGCTTGTGCCCAGAATCCGATAGCCGTATGATTCCAGGGGTTTTGCCAGTTTGAGCGGGGTCTGACCGCCGAAGCTGACAATCAATCCCTCGGGCTGCTCCAGATCGCAGATGTTCAGCACATCTTCGAGCGTCAGAGGCTCGAAGTACAATTTGTCCGTCGTGTCATAATCGGTCGAAACGGTCTCGGGGTTGCAGTTGACCATGATGGTCTCGTACCCTTCTTCCGTCAGCCCCATCACACCGTGGACGCAGCAGTAGTCGAACTCGATCCCCTGTCCTATTCGGTTGGGCCCGCCACCGAGGATGATGACCTTTTTCTTTTCAGACCGGTGCGCCTCGTTTTCCTGTTCATACGTTGAGTAGTGATATGGCGTCTCAGCCTGAAACTCCGCCCCGCAGGTGTCGACGGTCTTATACACCGGAGTCACGGCAAGGGACTTGCGCAGGGCTCGAATGCTCTTTTCATCTGTGGCCCGGATGAAAGCCAGTTGCCGGTCGGAGAACCCGAACTGTTTCGCATGCCAGAGGAGCTCGCGGTCGAGAGCCGGTGCTGCTTGGAGGGTTCTCTCCATCTCCACGATGGAGCGCATTTGCGCAAGGAACCACGGATCGATGCCGGTCAGTTGATACAGTTCCTGATCGGTGATGCCGAGCTGCATGCCGTACCGGATATAGAAGAGGCGTTCCGCCCGGGGTTTGACAATGTATTCCCGCACGCGCTGACGCCACGTTTCCCGCTCCGACTCCGAAAGCGCAGCAATATCCACGACATCTTTCCCATCTGCACCCAGACCGTACCGCCCCTGTTCCAGCGACCGGAGGGCTTTCTGGAGCGCTTCCTTGAACGTCCGGCCGAAAGACATCGCTTCGCCCACGGACTTCATCTGCACGCCGAGGATCTCGTCGACGCCCTTGAACTTCTCAAAGTCCCACCGCGGGATTTTCACCACGCAATAGTCGATCGTCGGCTCGAAGCAGGCAGGTGTGAGCCGCGTGATATCGTTGGGGATCTCGTCCAGCGTGTACCCGATCGCCAGCTTCGTGGCGATCTTGGCGATCGCAAATCCCGTAGCTTTTGATGCGAGGGCCGACGAGCGGGAGACGCGCGGATTCATTTCGATCACAAGCCGCCGCCCGGTCTGGGGATGCACGGCAAACTGGATGTTCGATCCTCCGGTCTCCACGCCGATCGCGCGGATGATCTTCAGCGCATCATCGCGCATGGATTGATACTCTTTGTCGGTCAGCGTCTGCTGCGGCGCCACCGTGATGGAATCGCCGGTATGCACGCCCATCGGATCGAGGTTTTCGATCGAGCAGACAATCACGACGTTGTCTTTGAGGTCACGCATGACCTCTAGTTCGTATTCCTTCCATCCGATGACTGATTCTTCGAGCAGGACTTCGCTGATCGGACTGGCTTCCAGCCCGTGCAGCACCTTCTCTTCGAATTCCTCGGCGCTCATGGCGGTGCCGCCACCGGTTCCGCCCAGCGTGAACGACGGACGGATGATAATGGGATATCCGATGCGGGCGACCAGTTCCTCAGCTTCTTCGAGCGTATGGACAAATCCACCGCGCGGGGTCTCGAGCCCGGCCTGGTCCATGACTGACTTGAACAGCTCGCGTCCCTCGGCTTTCCTGATGGCCTCGAGCTTTGCGCCGATCAGCTCGACGTGATATTTTTCCAGAACGCCGCTTTCCGCCAGAGCCACCGCGGTGTTCAGGGCCGTCTGCCCGCCCATCGTGGGCAGCAGGGCATCAGGCCGCTCCCGCTCGATGATCTTGGCGACGAACTCCGGGGTGATCGGCTCGATGTACGTCCGATCCGCGAGGTCCGGATCCGTCATGATGGTGGCGGGGTTGCTGTTGATGAGAATGACCCGGTAGCCCTCTTCGCGAAGCACCTTGCAGGCTTGTGTCCCGGAGTAATCGAATTCGCACGCCTGGCCGATGACGATGGGCCCGGATCCAATGAGGAGGATGGAGTGGAGGTCAGTCCGTTTTGGCAATGAGGGGTGTTCCTGGATGATTGCGCACAAATATACAACAATAGCGGGTTTTCTGCAACGTACCGCTCGACTCGATTTCTTGGCTCGATTTTCTGACGAGCCAGCAGATATACCGGTCGGCGGCGACCGGGAACCTGACTGCACAACGCAGGCGAGGATCCTCATTGCAGCTTGCCATTATTCATGGTACAATTACTGGAGTCGAGGGCCACGACTGAAACTCCGCAACGGGCAACTGGACAAACTAGTAGGCGAGGGGCTATGAACATCGTCGTGCTTGACGGATACACATTGAATCCGGGGGATTTGAGCTGGCAGGGGCTTGAAGCGCTTGGCAATTGCACGGTCTACGACCGGACTCC